>Ga0182739_1001104_pt1 | contig 29713 bp, 28 predicted proteins | sample eDN5th30CBELigBY_FD_128873 | JGI IMG/M metagenome (GOLD analysis project Ga0182739, IMG submission 128873) | Enriched backyard soil microbial communities from Emeryville, California, USA - eDNA 5th pass 30_C BE-Lig BY (version 2) (version 2) | ecosystem: Environmental > Terrestrial > Soil >... | reverse complement strand
TGGCTGGCATTGCCGTAGCGCACGGGCTCGCTGTGGTAATCCGGCAGGGACTCCACGCGCGTCACGCGGAAATCGATAAGGTCGGCGAGCGGGCCGGGCGGCAGGTCGGCGGGGATGTGCATGTCTCGCGTCTTGCTGCCGCTGCGCGGACCGAACAGCGCCTTGGCGCCGGAAGCCTTTAGCCGGGCAATGAAATCCGCATCGGGGATGACGAGGTCGGGTGCGAGCACCAGTTTGTAACCGGAAAGATCGGAATGCTGGCCGATGAAATCGACATCGACGCCGAGCCGGGAGACCGCCGAATACCAGTCGAGCGCGACGGCGGAGGCGGCATAACCCCTGCCCTGCGGCAATGCGCGGGTGGCATAGCGCGATTCGTAATCGAGCATGATGGCGACCGCTGCCTTTTCACGAACCTCGCCTTGCGGCAGGCGCGCCATTTCCGCGGCGACCTCGGCGACCTCCAGATAGCCCTGGTCGGCCTCGCTGTTCGGCAGCAGCAGGCCGGCATGGAACTGCTCCTGCGCGAAGGGCGCCTGGCGCCAGCGGAAATAGGAGACCATGTCGACGCCATGGGCATAGGCGAGCCAGGTCCACAGGCGCACCATGCCGTCGGCGGGCGACTGGTTGTAGGCCGCCCAGTTCACCGGCCCCGGCTGCTGCTCCATCACCCAGACACGGCCCTTGCCGACGGCGCGGTAGAGATCGTGATTGAACGCCGTCTGGTCGGGATCGGCAACACGCAAGTAGCGCGCCTTCTCCTCGTCGCTCAGCCGGCCATTGATGAGGCCGCCCATCGGATAGACGTCCCAGGAGGCGACATCGAGATCCTCGCCGACCTCGTAGTGATCGAAGTCGGTGTTCTGGTTCATGAAATTATGCGTGACGAGGCGGCCCGGCGAATGGCGGCGGATGATCTCCACCTGCGCCTTGTTGAAGCTCTTCACCTGATCCGACGAGAAGCGGAAGTAATCGACGAAATGGCTCGGCGTCGGCTCCTCGACGAGGTTGTTCGGCAGGTCCACTTCCTCGAAACCGTTGTAATGCATGCTCCAGAATTGGGTGCCCCAGGCCTCATTCATCGCCTCGACGGTACCGTAGCGGGCCGCCAGCCATTCGCGGAAGGCGCGCTTCGCCTCGTCGGAATAGCTGTGGATCGTGTCGTGGTCGCCGTATTCGTTGTCCGTCTGCCAGGCGTGCACGAAGGAGTTCTGGCCGTAGCGGCGCGCCATGGCCTCGGTGATGCGGGCGGCCTCCACCCGGTAACGGCGGCTGGAGAAGCAGTAATGCCGGCGCGCGCCGAACTTGCGCACGGTGCCGCGCGCATCGACCGGAAGGATATCCGGGTAAAGATCGACCAGCCATTTCGGCGGTGCGGCCGTGGGCGTGCCGAGGATGACCTTGAGGCCGGCGCGGCCGAGCACCTCGATTGCCTCGTCCATCCACTCCCAGTGGAAGACGCCGGATTGCGGCTCGATATGCGACCAGGCGAATTCACCGATGCGCACCCAGGCAAGGCCGAGCTCGACCATGCGGCGGGCGTCCTCGTCCCATTTCTCGCGCGGCCACTGTTCCGGATAGTAGCAGACGCCAAGCTCCAGCATGCCGGCCTCCTTGCGGGCGGCGTCGAAGCGGTTCTGTTGGTCTAGCGGCTTATGCACTTTCTTGTCCTTGTCATTCCCGGCGCCGGTTCCATGGCGCCGTCATCGTTACGATCGGAGGGGCTTTACCAGGCGACCGTGCGGCCGTCGTAAGCCCGGAAACTTCCGGTTTCGGCGAGTGTCGTCGCGTCGATCAGGGCCTTCAGGCCCGCCGCGCTCTCGGCCACTTCGATGGCGGCTTCCGCGCCGCCCATATCCGTGCGCACCCAGCCGGGATGCAGCGAGATCACGGCGATGCCGTCGCGGCGGAAATCCTGCGCCAGCTTGACCGTCGCCATGTTGAGCGCCGCCTTGGAGCAGCGGTAGGCGTAGTCGCCGTCCTCGTCGTCGATCGTGCCTTCGGCCAGCGAGCCGGCACGGCTGCTGATATTGACGAGGACCTTGCGGCGGCCGGCCAGGAGATTGGGCCGGAGCGCGCGGGCAAGCAGCAGGGGCGCGAGCGCATTGACGCGCATGACCTCGAGGAAATCGCCCGTCGCCAGCGAGCCGAGGCCGCCGGTATCGCCGCGCACCGCCGCATTGTTGATGACGATATCGACCGGCTGGCCTTCTAGCCTCTCGCCGAGCGCGGCGATGGAGCCCTCGTCCGCAACGTCGAGCGCTTCGGCACCGGGCGACGCCTGCCGCATGCAGGCGATGACGCGCAAGCCCGCCGCCGCATAGAGATCGGCAAGAGTCCGGCCGAGCCCGCGCGAGGCGCCGGTGATGAGGACCGTTCCCCTGTCAGCGGTGCTTGACGTCATATTTCTTCTCGATGAGGCTGATGAGGCTGGCGGCGGCAAGCGTCAGCAGGATGTAGAGGATCGCCGCCGAATTGTAGGGCGCGAACGGCAGGAAGCTCGCCGACTGGAACTCGCGCATACGCTGCGTGATGTCGCGGATCGACAGGATGGAGAGCAGCGAGGTGTCCTTCAGGATCGCGATCAGCTCGTTGCCGAGCGGCGGGATGACGATGCGGAAGGCCTGCGGCAGGATGACGAGCCGCGCCGTCTGCCAGCGGTTCAGCCCGAGGCTTCCCGCCGCCTCGATCTGCCCCGCCGGAATGGCGTTGATGCCCGAGCGGAAGATTTCCGCGAGATAGGCCGAATAGGCGAGCGCCATGGCGACGATGCCGCGCATCAGGTTCGGCGGGTCGAAGACGCCGGCCGTCGCATCCTTCAGCGCGCCCGACAGCGGCAGGCCGACATAGAGCACGATGACGAGCATGGGGATGCCGCGGATCGTATCGACGACGAATTCCGAGCCGATGGACAGCGGATGGCGGCGATGCAGGAAGCCGCCGAAGGTGAGCAGGCCAAGGATGATGGCGATGACGGCGAAGGTGATGCCGGTGGCGCGGTCGCGGTCGTTCAGCGCCTCGACCTGCCAGAGGCGCGGCCAGTCGGCGGGAACGGAGGCCGACGGCAGCAAGGCGCCGCTGACATCTTCCTTCTTGCCGATGGCCTCGATGGCCTGCTCGGGCGTGACGAAAGTGCGCACCGGCGTCTCGGTCGTCGGGCCACCCTCGTACTGGCCGAAGCGCACGGCGCTGATGAGGCCGGAGGGCGTGTTGGTGATGATGCCGACCTTGCCTTCCAGCGTGCCGGCCAGCACGTAGCCATCCTTCGGCTGCAGCAGGAACCAAGCCGAGAGGGCGGCGAAGATGGCCGTCAGCACAGCGAAGGTGACGAGGTTGCGGCGCGTATAACGCAGCTTCAAGAGCCCCACCCAGACGAGGCCGAGAATGGCGGCGAGGATATAGGCCGCGATGGCGGCGCGGATGGTCGTGGCAAGGCCCGAGGCGAAGGCGAGATGGGCGAAGAGCAGCACGAAGACGAGGCCTGCGCCGTTGAGCAGGCCGGTGAGCCAGGAGCCGGCGCGGCGCGCGAAGCTTTCCGCCGGCACGGCCGCCCGGCTGCCGAGGAAGAGCAGGCCGAGGCCGGCGAGCAGAAGCACGGCATAGGCCGGCCAGAGCCTGCCTTCCACGCCGCGCACCATGAGGTCGGCCGCTTCCGTCAGCTGGCGGGGCGTCACGCCCTTGACCACGAGGTCGGACTTGAACGCATCGACGCCGTTCGCCACCACGGAGGCGATAAAGGGATGGACGAGATCGCCGGCCAGAATGGCAGCCGTCGCGATGAGGGCGACGAGGCCGGTGGCGATCGTCAGGCGCGGCCGCGCGGCCTTCGCCCGGGACAGGATCAGGACGCCGAGGCCCGCGGAAAAGGCGACCGTCAGCAGCAGGAAACCCGGCACATAGACGCCCGAGCCCGGCTCGATGCCGAGGATGGCGCGTAGCGCGCGCTGGTAATCGCCCGAGGAGGCAAAGAGATAGACGATGAAGGGCAGCGCGGCGAGGATCACCAGATTGCTGGGCCTCACGCTTCTGACGAACGACATTCCGGCCTCCGCGGCGCAATCGGGAAGGAAGCGGGAGCGCCAGACGGCGCCCCCGCGCGAGCCTTACTTGAGGCCCCAGTACTTGGCGATCAGCTTGTCGAGCGTGCCGTCGTCCTTGATGGCCTTCAGGCCCTCGTTGAAGGCCGCGACATTCTCGTCGCCCTTGCGGAAGACGAGGCCGAGCGGGTCGGATTCCAGATCCTTGATGGAGGCGACGAGCTCGCCGGCGAATTCGCGCTCATAGGCGGCGGCGTTCGCGCCGTTGATCACGACGCCGTCGACGTCCTTGTTCTTGAGCGCGATGATGGCGGCGCTGAAGCTGTCATAGGCAGCGACGTTTTCCTTGCCGACCACGCCTTCGGCGACCTGCGCGTCCGTCGTGTTGGCCTGGGCGGAGAGCTTGCGGCCTTCTGCCTTGAACTTGTCGAGCGTGATGCCCTGGTCCTCGGCGCGCGTCAGCACGGCCTGGCTGTTGATGATGTAGGGATCAGAGAAGTCCATCGCCTTCTTGCGCTCGTCGGTGATCGAGACGCCCGAGGCGACCAGATCGAAGCTGCCCTGGTCGAGCGCGGCGAAGATGCCGTCCCAGCCGGTCGTCACGAATTCGGCCTGGCAATTGATCTTGGCGCAGATGGCGTTGACCACGTCGACGTCGAAGCCGACGATCTGACCGGTCGCCGTATCGACGCTCTCCATCGGCGGCGAAGTCGTGTCGCACCCGACCTTCAGCAGCTTGCCGCCAAGATCGGCCGCATGGGCACCGCCCGCCACGAGAGCGGCAAGCGCAAGCGTTGCAACGAATTTCCTCATCTCTTCCTCCTCAACGTCGGCTCCGCCACAGCGGCAGACACTCGACAAATCCCACGGACAGGCACCCTCCTCCTATCCTGGAAAAACGGTAACAAGGAATATAAACGTTTTTATTTTGAGCCGCACGAAGGGATGCACGCGACATAGGCATGGGAAAATCAACGGCTTCAGGTGAGAAAGGAAGAAAGACAGGCGGCTGGAGCGGGTAGCGGGAATCGAACCCGCGCGTTCAGCTTGGGAAGCTGACAGGCTACCATTACATCATACCCGCAGGGCAGCGCCGATGGCGCATCCATCCAACAGTTCGCGAAGCGTGTCAAGCGAGCCGGTCGTCGGAGCGTTCGATCAGCTGGGGCATGATGAGCGCCTGCAGCGCCTCGGGGGGCTCGCCTTCCATGCGGCGCAGGATGTATCGGCCGAGCAACTCGCTCGGGTCAGCGACTTCAAGGACAAGGCTCGGCTGACTTCCAACGTCAGAAGCACATTTGTCAGCATCGACAGTGCTATTTACACTTCTTCCATTCGGAAGTGGCGGTGGTCTCACCATCATAACAATAACCGAGTGCCTCCAACCGCTTGTCAACTCCAGTCCGTTGATCGCAGGCCTTCATTGTGTTGGGATCATCACCGAAACCTCCACGGCAATTCTCATTTAGCCCTTCCCATTTCTCGATGAGAGCATTCACCGATGCAGCAGGATCGGAGGAGGAAGGCCCATCAGCGAGGAACCCCTTTTTGCAGAGATAACGGTCGTCACCATCAACCCGGATATGGTCTTTGGCTATAACGTCAAGGAACATCCGGTGCTGGTACACATCCTCAAACTCCCGGCAATCCAGTTCAATGTCATATCGATTTGCCCGGACGGGTTTCACGTTGGCGACGAGACATCCAGCTTCTTCAAATGAAACTTCCCGCCCGGCCTTTCCAATCGTGAATGACACCAAATCGAGCTCACCGCGCTCGGCCAGATCGCAATCTTTCCTATCCAGATATGCTCCGTCATCAATAGGCACTCGATCGGACGCCATGGCGGCAACAGGGATTGCGGCCATTAATATAATAAGGGGCCAGCGGTTCAGGTTGGCGGCTATCTTGAACACCTCATATCCTTCCCTTGTTGTCACGGCCTTTGAGGTTCCCGCTAGGAATCCGAATTCCCTTACCGCATTTCATAACTCAGCCTTCGGCACCACACGCCCCCGATATCCGAATGAACGCTGCTGATCTGCTCCATCTCTTCCCTAGTAGGAGGACGGTTCCCCTCCCCACGACATTCATCAAGATACCAACCAACGCCACCGAACTTGGTGAACTTCAACAACAGCGGCTTGGCTGATCGAGTGATGAAATAGAATGCAATCCCGGACTGAACATCGAGGCAAGACGAATAGAAAATATCGTGATCACTCAGGCAGTTCCCTAAACGACGAGCCACATCGGAAAGCTCCTCCGCCGATTGTACCGGGATCAATCCGTCCGCCTTCCACGGTGGAGCGGGAAACGGAAGACAGGCAATTGCCTTGCGCACCGTGACTACAGGGTTCTTGGAACTGGCCAGTAAATTCAAAATGGCCACCGACCCTGACACTTCGACAACCCGCTTCACCAGCCAGGACATTTGTGCGATTTCACAAGCGGAAACACCCTTTCGCAACAGATGGCGGGCCATCCGAACGCTGATCACATCAGTTGGCAATTCAGCAAACGCAAAAACAACGTGAGGATCAATTGTTTTTGAGTGCTGCAATATCCTCGTCAGCATATCCCCACGGCTGAGCGCCACATGAGCGGATCGATAGAATTCCCTCGTTTCCGCACGGGGTCCAAGCCTTGAAAGCAAACGAACCATACCTGATGGATAGCTTCCGTAAGCTCGTTTAAGGATCACCTTTCGCCTGTTTTCAGTCAGCCATTTACGGGTTGGCGGGCAATCATGATCACTTGCCGCAAGAGCCGCATGCCAAACGTGGCGTTGAGTGGATGTTGCAGTCAAATACTCACCAACATCGCCGCTTCCCCAGATTGCCATAATCGCTGGAGCGAACTCTCCCGCAACGTGCTCAATCAGATCGGGAACGGGAGAGGGGTTGGGGTTTGCATCAATTACGTGCTGTAAAACCATGGACTACGGCATCCACGAAGGAAGCGATCCATTCAACGGGTGATCTCCACCTTCAATAGTAATACCGTTTGTTCCTGAACAGGTACATCAACAGGTATACCGGGAACCAAAGCCCACCCGTCACGATGGTTATGAGGATGTGGATCCAATGCGGAAATCGGCGCAACAGATTCCCCTCCCCTCCCGAAGATGAAGACGACGCAGACGACGCCGAAGCCGCTGCACCGCCAGCATTCATAAACACGTTCGGGCTGTTCCGTTGCGATTTCAGAAGCTCAAGCTCCCGCATCTGATGGTCGAGAATTTCACCGCAATGACGGCACTTCTTCGACTTCGCATTGATCACTTCCGAGCAGTAGGGGCATTCGATTGTAGCCACCGATGGGGTCTCTTGCATTTCGTTCTCCACGTTACAGCGAGCTGCAATCTCGCCTTCAATTTATGGTCCTATATTACGTGGTTTTGTTCAAGCGCAAGTGATTGCTGTTGCACATGGAAGTGCAAGAGCTCGTCGGTTGGAATCTCAGGAGATTGCGTGTTGAGCGCAAAATTTCTCAGGACGATCTGGCTTTGATCGCCGAGGTCGAACGGGCATATGTGGGGTATCTGGAAAGAGGGAAACGCAACCCAACTGTTGCGATCCTCGCCCGATTGGCCAATGCACTCGAAGTGCACATTTCCCAGCTGTTCATTCAGCCAGCAGACAGTGAGAGCAAGCCATCACCGCTTAGACCAGGGCGGCGAAAATCAAAATAATTGATACCGTTACAACGTATATACTTTCCACCATCAAACAGGCGTTGGAAGTATATGAAATGTCACCCCTATATCATCACTATCCCTAGCGAATGCATCAAATTTCATTGTATATGATATTACTTTATCTACTTCACCGGTATACCGCTTAACATCAACGTTCTCGATATCAATTGCACCGGTAGATTTCTCTATCATATTCTTGACAACCCTATCGAAGCACCCCTTCATTGAAGGGTTCATAAGCCAGACAGAATGTACATGGATGTTATCCAAGTCACCCACTTCACTCCAGTAGCGTGACCCATTCGCATCAATACAAGCAATACTCAGAGGCTTTTCAGCGTTTGCAGCCTTATTATATTTTCTTCCTAATGCCTCTCGGCAAACCAAATTATACAGGTGACGGAATTGCTTTAATTCAATCTCACCAACTGCGTACTCCTGATCTTCATCCTTATATTTTTGTAAGATTTTGCCCTGATTAAAGACCAGTGTTACGAGGTAGAAATTGGATATTAGATAGCTCTCAAATGTTTGATATGCAGCTTTCTCAGTCTCATATCTTTCCTTGATTAAATCCCTCACCCATCCAACAAGTGCCTCACTATATTCAGATTTTTTCATTTTATTCATTGTTCATTTCTCCATTACAATGCTTGTAAAGGTCTGCTTTGTCGGCCAATTACCTTATCTAACTTAACTGAAATTGCATTCCACTTCATTAAGTATTGTTCATGTTTTGTTCTTTTTTAAAAAGGCCGCACTAATATGTGGGAAAAGCCGCTGATTTTAATAATATAAACCAAAAATATTAAATTATAATTATATCCTATATAAACAAACAATAATACCATTCTTATAATCAGTTCACTTTGAAATATATTTAAACATAACAATACTCCCACCGGATGGCAGGATAAAAATGTGCAAACGATTCGAGTAAAAAACGCAGAGGATAGCCGTAAGGTAGATAATTCGAGCCTATATGGACTATTTAGGCTCGGGAGCAGGCCGCCTCGGATTCTAACTAAGTTTTATTTTCTGGTTCTGGACAACGCAGTGCATGTCCACTTTAGGGAATATACCATAACCGCCGTCGGGAGGATTTTCTTTTCCAGCAAACCATCCCCGGTGAGCGAAGAAAGTCTTCACCCGATCATTTCCCGAAGGGCTCAAAGCGGTTCGAACGCCGGAGAGCATCGCGTTGTGCAGAAGGCATGTTCCAACGCCTGAATTCCTGAAACTCTTCACCACATAGAGGCAGATCAACGTCTCGCCTGAGCACACGGCAACTCCGATAATCTCCGAGCCCACGACAGCGATTTCCGCAAAGAATGGCGACTGAGTGAAGGAGCGGTCGTTTTCAGGTCGCCCGTACATCTCAACCATGGCCTGGCAAACGATTTGGTCAATCTGCACCACTTCATGTGATGCGGCACGGCGAAAATCACAGTCAAAATCGAGAGGGCTTGACGTCATCAGCGCTTCGTCACCCCGCTGCTATTCACAGTCAACGGACGACACATTCACCAAGTAGCCAGCCGATACGGGCTAGGCGGTTTCGGCCCAGAGTGGATGAGCCAACGTTATCAGCCTCGACAGCTTAGCGCCGTCATATCAGTCATTCAGACCGTTGTGGCAAACTCCTAAAAGCCGCAGGTTGCTTAAGCCGATTCAGGGCCTGCGATGGTGTGGAGAGGAGTCAGTGCAGCACGCAGCCGGAATGGTGATCGTAGCCTGAATTGATACGCCTGTAAGAAATTTCTGACATATTTTGTTTTGCACTGTATCGAGATGATTGTAATTCCTTTGCATAGTTTTGAAATAATTTACTTATTTATGCAGCACTTTTTGTATTTTTTACCACTCCCACAGGAGCAGAGATCGTTCCGCCCCAGCTTCCTCCTAGTGATCCCGGCGGAAAACGACTCGATTGGCATAAGGGGCTTTCTTGGCCATGCAGCTAATGCCTTTTCCATTTCTGGATCAGCTTTCCATGAGCCGCCGAGGGCCAAAGCGCCCAAAATTTCGCCGCTACCAGGGCGAAGCCATAAACCAAACCATGAGTCTGATTTCGTGTCGTACTTTCTAAGCTTGCAGTGTTTGAACAATCCGTCGCGGGCTACCGGTTCGGGAAGCGAATTGACGTGAACTGTAAAACCGCTTTTCTCATTTTCTGCTGGGACAGAGAAATCATGATTGAGGCCGTCCGCAGCAGCGACACGGAACATCTTTTTCAATCCGTCATTAATGTGGTTCGCCGTGATGGACCCGAGTTGTAGCAACAGCATCCCAAGTCCGACAAGTTCGGGTGTCGCAACGGCCTCAATCTCCGATAAAAGCCTGCCGATTGGTGAGCCTTCAAAACGAGTGAGAATGCCTTTAGGCGTTCGCGGTCCAGGCAGGCCAAGTCGGCGAACCGACATGGCAACATCAATGGAACTTGTGAAGTCATCTCCCAAGTTCACCATATCGTACTTTTTTTCGAGCCAAAGGTTATGTTTCAGGTGATATCCCAAAGTGGTCAACTCTTGGGAAACGAGTAGTTGTCCGTAAAATTTCGCCCTTAGCGAAAGGTAATTTAAGAAATGCAAAGGTGTTTCTAGTATCTCCGACAATACATCGATAAAAAACACGTCGGAAACAATCGGATTATGAATCACTCTTGTCGTTTTTATTTTAAGAAACTGGCGAGACTGAGCCGAAAGAGCGGGATAGTGGTCTGAAACGATACAAATCGGAAAAATATGCGTCGGCTTCGTCGGGAATTTTAACTCGTCTCCAGACGGGGTAACGAACTTGAAGGCGCCTCCCAACAATGCTTCGCTGCATAGCAGGCACTGGTCGTAAGCGTCATGAATGGCCTTCTTGAAGTCGTCCTTCAGTTGAAGGTCATTTCCCTTTCTAGCCTCAATCGTTAGCCTTTTTGACTTGGCTTGAAATATAATCGCCTGATTTCCGTAAAACACTAAAACATCAGCTTCGGCAAATCGGTCTTTACCCTTGTATATGTCAACGTTTGGAAAGACGTTTTTCGACCCGAAAACCGTTGCAAGCCGGTTAGTGAGAAATTTTTCGGCAAACTCGCCCCGATTCTTCGATGCTGTTGCTCGGTATTTTTTATCCGCTACCATCCAGAAAAATGGAGCCTCATACAGTGCCTCCAGCAGGCTGTAATGCTGGAATAGGTAGTATGAGCCATCATCTGTCCTGATGATGGGAGCGGCGTTCGTTTCGTTAAAGTCGCTCAAGCTTGCAAATGATGAATTGCTTTTTGGAACCGTAAAACAAAAAGCCGATATTACGAGTTCGATTTTCTCGATCGGAAGCCCGGTGCGCGTTGCAAGCTCTTCTATATTGAAAGAAAATCCTGGCAAGAAAGTCCATTGGTCAGGCGGAAGTGAGACCATCGTCTTGCGGAGGTCAAACATTCGGTCCATTTTCAGTTTACCTAGGGCATTGACTACGTTGCACGCCTGATCGATGGTAAAACCAACGTTGGCATCTAGCCAATCATCGTCTTCTTGGTATTTCTTTCGCGCCAATTCCTCATACTGAAAATTATACGCCGATTCCCCTCCATAGAAAATCGGCTCACGCAATCCTTCGGCTGTGCTGAAAGGGTCAATTAGTTTCGCTTTTTCGGGGGAGCGGGCCATCTTCTTAAACGCTGAGACCCACGGCTTCTGTAGGCTCATATGCATTTCGTGAAGAAGCGCTTCCGATCTATTAATATAGCTCTGCAAGACTTCCGGGATGGGCAACCCAATATCCATTTTGCTCTTCGCCATCAGTCCGATGAGCGTCGCAATTTCAGTGCGAATTAGTTGTTCTTGAGAATACTGATGCTGAAGGTCACCCTCTGTGATCTCGTCCCCCGAAATTCGAACAAGATTGTCACGCCAGCAAAAATACGCGATTGCGTGAATGTACCCAGGTGAAGTGCATAGGACGCTCAAGTCGTCAAAAACTTCGCCTTCATCCCGCGCGTTCATCGGGGTCGTTTCTTCTTGGAGCACGGTTGGATCACCATCGTGAGCTTGTAGAATGCAAGCGGCATTCTATCAGTGATAGTGAGTCGACACGTGTCGATTTTGATTTAGGGCGAACTTTTCAACCGGTTTGTAGATGCCTCCCCCATGTCGGAACTGCCATGCGCGCGGGACGCTCTTTGTATCCATGTTGGGGAACCATGGCCGATAACAAACGCCAACACTACGTGCCAAACTCAACACTTCGCTATTTCGCGTTGGACCTTGGCGCCAATCCGAAACCTAGGCAAATCCGCCTCGTCAATATCGCCAGCCAGAAGGTCATTCCAAGTGCATCCCTCAAGGGGCAGTGCTATCGTGACTATTTCTATGGAAAGAACTTGGCCATAGAAAAGGCCTTGGGTGATATGGAAGGCCACTTTGCCAATCTCATCCGCAAAATGTTAACTTCGCGCTCAATTGATGAACGTGACGGCTGGCATCTTATTCAGATGGTCGCCCTCTGCGCAGCAACGGAAAACATCTCATCGTTGGTCAAAGTAGCCAAATGCGGATCAGGAATTCTACGGTTAGCCGCCGCACTTTCACTAGGTCAAAGCGTAGCTTCGCGAACGTCAGATTACTCGTATGCTCTGGCTGAAACCGGATGGGCAGGATACGGCCCCTAATCGGTCGCTCACCCCACACCAGCCGATATCAGCTGTTAGCGCACAGCTACCGCTCTCACAACCCTAGAATGAAAATCGAACCAGATAAAAACACACGATTTTATTAGGTTCCGCTGGGAGGCATAGGTATCTGGAAGATGTTCGCAGGCGAAAAACGCGAAGGAAACTCCCCCCCGCAACGATGCCGTTGTCTCTCCAGCAGGGGTCCCAATGTAACTCACGCTAGGCAATAAGCTTGAGATGCTTACGCTCTACCTTCAGCAGAGAAATTAGCAGCGTTGAGGGCATTCACGATGTCACGCGCTTTACGAGTAACCACAGCCTGCTCAAGATGGGCATATCGCATTGTCGTTCGGATATCGGTGTGACCGAGCACGGCCTTGACCTCTTGAATGGACAGCCCGTTTTGAACAAGGCGCGTTGCGTGCGTATGCCGAAGTGTGTGGATCGTGCAATCATCCAGGCCGGCGCGACGGAACGCCTTGCGGATAGCAATCGCCGAATATCCTCGCCTCTCCCCCGCCTTGTTGGCAAAGACGGTCGGACCGTTGCTCTCCCTCCGGCGACGGCGAAGAATCATTTCCACCCGGTCCGTCATGTAGATTACGCTCTCGTTTTGAACCTTGGAACGCCATAGGCGTATTTCACCGTCGTTCAGATCGATGTCCTTCCACGCAATATTGGCGATTTCGCTATAGCGCGCGCCGGTATCGATCAGCATAACGACCAGATCATAGTTATCCTGCATCCATTTCTGGCGATCAGCACGACGAGAGGGTTCTGCAGATAGACCATTAGCGACGCGGGTCGGATCTAGCTCGCGCAACAAGCGGCGCTCTTCCTCAACACTCAGATACCGCACTCTGGAATTTGCTGTTCTAATCAAGGGGGCATCGATTGACGGGCATTGATAGCCGTCCTTTCGAGCAAGCCGGATTGCTCCCATCAAACAGTTCATTCCGTGCTTGATCGTCTGCGATCCGCACCCTTGGGATAGACGCTTCTGTCGAAACTGTTCCAGCGTATCGGAATTGACCTTCATCAGCAAAATCGAGCAGTCGATTGCTCTGAGAACGATCCTGATCTGACTTTCCAGATTGCGGTAGTTCGCGGTTCCAACCTTCGTATTCGCAAACCGACGAAGGGCGACCTCCAATGTGATCTGCTCCTTCTTGCCGAGCAGTAGTTCAGCATGGACATCAGCCCGAATCTTCGCCGCGACCTGTTCGGCAACCTTGCGGTCGGTCGTCTTTGTCGAACGGACTATCGTTCGATGATCGATCTGAAACTGCACATACCAGAACTTGGAATTTCCGCGTTTTACCAATGACATATTGCCTCCATGTAGAAGGCTTCCCGGCTGATTTAAGTTGGGGCAACGCGGATCACGGCACTCGCGCCATCATGATCGTTCAGCTCAAAGGACGTAATTACCGATCGTGAGTATGCGATCTATTGGCAACTCCGAAAGCTAGATAGGTACTTTCTTCCTGAGTTCGGCGCCCAATGTGGCATCGACCAGTTCCCGGGCATCGAGTACTGACATCCCCGAGGCCACTAAGTCGCGGAACTGATCTCTCATTCGAAGATGATACTCAGGATATTTCCGAAGCCCTATCGGCAACTTTACTCCGCCACGAAATGCCTCTTTTGCATCCCCATCAATTGTCTCTCGCCACTCGATGAATGGATCAGGGATAAATTGGAACGATGAAGGCGCACGGACCAATTGTGGCGTTAAACAAAGCCATTGCCCACGCATTTCTATCACAGAATGCAAAATGAGATCGGAGCCATGAATCAACCATCCCCAAACATGGCGGCTCCTCTTAGTTGGATCATTTGCTTCTTGTACGGCACAGTTTACATGACAATCATACGGAAGCATCCCAGCGGCCAACAACTCCTCTTCTGGTGGTCGCTTTACAGTAATCCGCGGTAGGGCGAGAATCTCGACAAGGGTAAGCGCCTCCCATTCGGTTGGTGGAAAAGACAACGCCTCAACGTTCTGTAAAATTAGTTCGTGTAGCTCTTCTTTTCGGCGCTCGTTTCTTTCCAGTTCGCTGCATGCTCTTTCAGTCATATATTGCTTCCATTACCCGCTATTCAGCTTGAAACTCTTGGTAAATGGTATCGACGACACGGACATACAAGCTGTGTTTTAGTGAATGACGAAAAGTCAGCGAGCTTTGTTTCGTCTTTCCTTTGCAAGACGCCGCCGGCAATTGTACCAGTAGGTCAGGGCACCCTTCTCTGTCAGCGTAGCCCCCTCGACAAAGGCCTTGACGATCACGCCCTGCTCCATTCCTTCGAGCTTTTCATAGATTGCCAGCGCGGTATCGATCTTGGATTTACCGGCCTCGATCATTTTCCCCCCTTCCGCAATTGCTTCTGCAATGAGTGCCTTGTCGGCAGGAACGGCTTCGTTGTTTTTCGCCTTCGTCATATCGTCTCTCCTTGTTCGATGAGACGAAGATCCCCTCAGTTATCGACCCAGACAACGCGGCCCCTCACGCCGGCCCAAATCGAGCGTTAGGCGCCGTATCCTATGGAAGACCACGCTGGATTAAGGTGGCCGATTACTGGTACCGCTGCGGTGCGACGCAGTTCGCGTAAGAATGACTTCAATACAATGCGTAAATCACGACTTACAAAGAGGCTCATTCCCGCCAAAAACTGGTGCAACTTCTGGGATATTTACGAGCTAATATTCCCAGGAAGACCAAGCTTAGGAAGCCTGTTAAGCCACTGAATATAATTATAAAAGTGTGATTTCAGTAAGATTTTTCAACCATAGCGGGTAGCCTTGGGAAGCTGACAGGCTACCATTACATCATACCCGCAGCGCAGCGCCGATGGCGCATCCATCCAACAGTTCGCGAAGCGTGTCAAGCGAAGGATGGGAGTGTTTCGGAAGCGCCCTTTTGGCGGCAGGATTTGCTGACAGGTTTCTCGGCGTCTCGATCAGATCCCCGGGCTACGGGCAGCTTTTTCTAGCGAAACGCGCAATACCAAGCACAGTCTCGCTTAACAGTTGATTCTGGGAGCGCTCATGACTGAACATTCTAAGCAGTATCTTGCATAGCGAAAATCGACCACGATCCGTTTCAGTTCCTTGTGCTCCTCCCTCCGGCTGGCGCAATCTCCACAACTCGAATGGCGTTAATCCTCTGCGCATTTCGCATCAACTGCAAACGTCGCGCCAGAATCCTTGCTCTGCGGAAAGCGCCGCTGACCGATCTACTGTTCATTACCGACCTTAGCGCGAATTAGATCTGCGTTAGAGCGCTGCGGGCACTACACCGCCACCTATCATAGAGCCGGTTTCCAAGTTCTCAGAAAAATAGCGGGGGAAGCCAGCATCTGCCATCGCCTGATGCACACTCTTGATGTCGTAGGCAATGCGACGTGTGGAGAACCGCTCACCGTCCCAAATTGCAAAGGCAGCGGCCGGATTGCCGTCTCGCGGTTGCCCTACCGAACCCGGGTTGCAATACTTCTTCCCCTCCCCTTCCCAAGTTAGTTGTACATGGGTATGGCCCGAAGCGAAAACAGATCCGTCCAACGGCAAAAAATACTGACTGCTAGGCACGAGATATTCATCCAACGGATCATTCCAACCTCCATGTACCACGCTGATCTCATGCCACCGCGCTTGTGATTGCTGAGCTGCTAACCAATTAAAATTATCCTCGCGGATAACTTGCCGCTGATGATCAAGGCAGCGATTAGCGCTGTTCGACCGGGGGCACGGCACGTTCCGCGTGAGGTAGAAGTCATGGTTGCCAAGTAGTACTGGGATATTGCGTACGCGCAAAGCGTCACAGCATTCGTTAATCTGGCAGTAATATCCAGCGACATCGCCAAGACACATGATATCGCTGACATCCAACATATCGAGCGTTCGCAGCACGGACGATAGCGCTGAATAATTTCCGTGGATGTCAGATATCAGTCCGATCATAACTGATCCAGTCCTCGATATAACGATTTGCTGATCCTTGCCGAAGCGTTGGCTGTTCTACCAACGCATCATTTAAGTAGTAATCGACGCACATGGCCGCCTCGTTATAGCCAAAGGCGGCCCTGATCGACGTTGATGACGATATTCTGGGATTAATTTCAAGTAGCTTCCAGCCTTCCCGCGCCTTGCGGAATTGCAAATTTGTCGGTCCAACCGGCCTGAATATCGCAAATAGCCGTTCCACGACATCATCCAGCGTGGGATCGTTGACGACCCACGCCTTGTCCGTCGCGCCTTGTGCTGACAATCGCCGCCGCATGGAAATCCGTGCCAGCAGCGCACCGGTGCCATCACCAAATGCACCTACCGTATACTCCTCCATATCGTCGCCGACGAAGGGCTGAGCTATCAGTACAGTGCCAAGGCGTTCTGCGTGGGGGGCAAAATCCGCAGGGTCCGCCACCTTAACGATGCCTTTGGAAGCGTAACCTTTGCGCGGCTTGAGAATGAAGGGCAGGCCGAGTTCACTCACCAGAGCGCCATAACTGCCCATCGTCAGACATTCGATGCGAGACATCTCACCATGTGCCGCCAGCGCGTCGTGCAGAACCAACTTGTCCTTGCAGACATCCACAAGAGCACGATTGTTCAGCGCGAGTTTGGTGCTTGTAAAATCGTCGCGGTGATCGGAGAGGAAATGGGCATCCTGCTCGATTCCTGGAATGACAAGGTCGACCGAGTGTTCATTGATCGTGTCCTTTAGCCAAGACGAATAATCGGCCGATGCGGTTAGGGGCGCTGGCTCGAAATGGTCCGCCCAAACTTGCCCCACGGCATCGGGGTAGATATCCGCTGCCACCAGTTTCAGGCCAGGCCGCCCCGCACGTAGTGCACGCAGAATGCCATAACCTATAATGGCACCAACGCCTGTCACCATGACGGTGGTCATGACTCGCTCTCCTGTTTGAGGCGAAATAGCCGCATGCCATTGATCAAGGACGTTTCAGGTACATAGGTAATAGCTTCGATAAGACGCCGATCCATTTCCACTTCGACATCACCGAGATCAGGCTTGCTACAATCGAAGCCAATTGTGCCGGTGGTGCCGAAGACATCATAGGCAAGGGCAGCGACTTTTGACAGCCTATGAGCATCAGGATGAGCTACATTGAATATACCGGTCACGCCGCGCAGAATCACGCGCCGACATATCTCAGCGAAATCAGGAATGAATATATAGTTCCGCCAAGGGTCGCTCCGGCCGAAGATGACTATATCCTGACCGGCCGCAGCCCGGTCCAGGATATGATAGAACATACGCTGGTGTATACGCGCGGCTCCCATCGCATCGTAAAGCTGCGTCGGACGCAAGATCGTGAGCGCCAACTCATGCTTGGCGCAAAAAAGCGTGCAGAGCTCCTCACCCTGCCGCTTGGTCAGAGAATAAGCATTATAGAAACCGCTTCCTACGCAATAGCCCGCAGAGGCAGAAGATATCTGGACAATGTGCTTGGCTTCGACCTGCTTGGCTAGAACACAAGCCTGCAACGCACCCAAAGCGTTCACACGCGCGGCTTCAAGCATGTCAGATGGTTGCTGCGATCCGAAATAGGCCGCGACATTTACAACAACATCATAGGAGGCCTGTAACTCCTCCCACGGTGTATCACGCCCGAGGTCGAGCTGAATATCCGCATTTCGACGCCCCGCGAAAGTCACCACCGCGTCTGAATTAAGCGCTTGGCCCAAGGCCAGCCCTACAGTTGATGTGCTCCCGATAATCAGGACCCGTTTCACGGAGCTCGGGCCTTCATAAGCAGACCGGCGCAAAGCTCAGGATAATCGACACCGACTTCGCACATGGCACGCGTAATTGCCTCGTCAAGATCGAGCGACAATAATTGGTTCGTGGTCAGAGGCTTGAGGAAAATACCTTCAGTTCCTTCGACAATATACCCTGCTTTCTCCATCTCTTCGCGTAACGTCTCAAGCGAGTAGACGCGGCGATGTCCCAACGCGAGGTCAGCTTTGGTAAGGGCAAAATAGTCCGATAACAAGTTTGCCGCTCGCCCAAAGCGGCGGTGCAGCGTTTCCCCGTTCGGCACGGCGACAAAACATCGTCCGCCAGGCTTCAGAAACTGCCGAAATCGCCTCAAGATTCCCCCCGGGTCTTCCACATGCTCAAGCACAAATCCCATAACAATAAGATCGTACTGCTTGCCTGGGTTGAAGTTTTCGAAATAAGCCTCATGTATTGTCGCCTTGCAATCAGGAAATCGATCACGAAAACGCTCAATTACTGCCGGCGATCCATCAACAACATCATGATCAGAAAAGAATTCTGAAAATTTATATGATGAATATCCATGACCGACACCAAGCTCCAAAAGAGATTGACTCTTCTTAGACTCCCTTAATATCCGCTCAGGATACCAATTCAGAATGATATTGTTGTCAAACTCATATGCGAATGAAGCATCATAAGCGGATTTGTATTGATCCAAATTATCACTCATCTTCACCATCTTGATGAAAGTTACGAACAATGTAGAGCGGACGGCGTTTTACCTCTTGGAATAATTTGCTGATATAAAGCCCAATAACACCAAGGATGAGGATGATTGACCCGCCGAGAAACCAGATTGATGCCGCGAGAGATGTAAAGCCGGTTTGAATGCTATCCGGATGGATAATACGCTGAAGGATCACATATCCACCATAAACGATCGAGCCGCTCCAAACCAGAAGCCCGAACAAGAACACCCATATCAGTGGCGCGATGCTGAAGGACGAGAATGAGTCAGCGACCTGTAACAGCTTTCTGGGCAGACTGTAGCTAGAATGATTGCGCGGGCGTTGTGATTTGTTGAGGGCAAGGGGCTTCTGCACGAAGCCCGTCCAAGCGAATGTACCCGCCAAGAAGAGTACGCGGTCCTCAACGCGAAGCAGGGCATCGACATAGGCCCGCTTCATCAGCCGGCACGTCATGGGATTGGTTGGTATTCGCACCGACGAGTACCAGTTGATAGCCCGCCAGAAGAAGCCTCCTAGATGCTTGGATGCCCCCCCTCCGGCCCGTTGCGCTTGAGCACCGAAAACCACGTCGGCATCGCTCTCGGCCATTGCAGCAACAAACAGCGCAAGCCATTCCGGCTGCTCTTCGAGATCGCAGTCCATCAGAAATATGAAGTCGCCGCACGAATGCTCCAGTCCGGCCATGATCGCTGGATGATGGCCGAAATTGCGCGCTAATTCGACTATCCGAATACGTGGGTCACTTCGCTGCAGAGTCTTGGCCTGAATCAGGCTGGCATCAGGCGAACCGTCATCAACCAGCAAAATCTCGTAGTCGGCACCCGCGAAAGCCTGCGCCATCGGCGTTATCCGGCGGCAAAACTCCGCAACAAATGCTTCGGATCGATACATGGTGGAAATGATGGAAAGCTTCATGACTTCTCTATTGCCTGAGTCCCAATTACGAGACCAGTGCTAGGTGCGATTGCATGCCAATGCGTTATTGGGTCGCTCCCGCTAGCAACCTTCCTTCAGCAGGCTCTTGAGCGAGCGATCGAGCGTTTGCCTCAAACTCGTCATATCCCTCCAAACAAGCCCAATCCCGGCTCCGAGCATGAGAAGTATCCTCTTCACAAAAATACAGTTTATCTATTCGCCAAGATGGATCAGCGACCCACCTGTAGATCGGGCCACGTAACGGGCGACTAAAGCTCGCTCAACGACTATTCAGATGTCATCCCGGCTGCAACTACAGGCTTCCTAATGAAGGCCTTCATATACGGACTGAACCTGGCAGGCAGACATTGGGACAAACGGCCAACACCAAGCACGCGTAGCAGACGCGCCAAGCCCGCAATGGTCGCCTGCCGAGTACGGAATTCAGGGTCGCTGTCCAAACGCAGCAACATTCGCGCCATGACGCCGCGGTCAAAGGTCAAGTCGATACCCAGACGGTGGCATTCGCGCGATAAGGCCGGAACAGTGATGAAATTGAGCGAGTTCCAGAGTCCGTGCGCGTCAACCTCCTGCTCAACCTTTTCAATATGTCGGGCAAAAAGCTGTCGTGTCCGTACAGGTCCGCCAACAATCGGAATTCCGAAATGCGGCTCGTAAGGAATCGCATAGTTGGGGCATAGGACAATTATAGCGCCCTTGGGCGTCAACAGGGCCGTGCTGTTCGCCACCGCCTGCTTCCAATCTTCAAGGTGCTCAAAGACATTCACAGAGAAAATAAGATCGAAAGGCCCTTCTCCATCAGGCAAAGCAAAATTCTCGATCCCCGTGCGGTGAATCTTTAGATTGTCGAAAGCTGCCTCAACCCGTTCCAAAGTGGCCTCAAAGGCGGAGAACCCTTTTCCGAGAGGCTCAAGTCCGGAGAACGACAGATCTGGCCGAAGACCTGCAAGTTTTGCCAGGAGGAAGCCCGTGCCGCAGCCCACCTCGAGGACCCGTGCTCCCGCAGACAGCACATCGAGCGCTCCTCCAATTTCCGACAATCCGAATGCCGCTTCGGCAATGATGCGGGACCGTTCGCTAGGGTCAGTAAAAAGGTCGGCGGGATCAATCTGCGACATCAGTTACTTCCTCGAAGACAAAACGATCCAGAACACGAAAGAGCGGTACGATCAGCGCAACAGCAGAGAGTAAAGCCGCCAAGAGCGGTGAAACACCGAAGCCGTCGACGAGTACTGTCATAAAGGCGATATGCATGACGTAGACAAGAACATACGCCGCAAGGTAGCGCCAAAATGAACGTCTTATCGGCGCGCTGCTTTGCCAGGACCATACACGGTTTTGCAGGTACCCCCAGAACATTCCGAGGACATAAGTCACAGTAGCCGCAATGCGGTACTCAACCGTGAGATAGGTAAGAAGGGCAAACAATCCGTACAGGGTGAGATTGACGACGACGCCGGTGACTATGAAACGCATGGCGGTGGAGCGGACTATCGACAAGCTTCCCACCATACAATTTGGGAGCGCATTTTCATCCTACCTAACAAAACAAATCCCCACACGCTCAACGCACCTGCTACTCTTTTTCCGCAAAAAGAGTCGGAAAATAACGAGTATCAGGCAAACAATCCTTCAGGTCCAAGATGGGCCAGCGCATCCAAGACAGATACCCCGGCCTCGTAACTTCCATTCATCTGTCGATAGGCCGGATAGGCGGGATACTCCATCCACTCCACGGCGATGCCCGCTGTGGTAAACTGGCCGACATCCAGATAGACCTGAGCGGAGCGACCGCTCAGGTAGTGTGTTGCGCCGAGTGCCCGACACATCGATACAAGCCTCCCAGTTCTATCGCCTTCCTGAGAAAGATCCGCAGAGTTATGCAGCGACGTTGACACGCCAAGTTCTGCCATGACAGCTTCGACAAAGAAGCGATTAATCCGCGAAAGATTTCGCTCTTCAGAGAGGGCCGTGTACCATTCTTTTAAACGCGGCCCAAGATAAGATGCATAAAGAGGCGCCTTTCCAAGCGTATTCTTCAACACGGAAACGTGCTTTTCAGCCCACCCAACGTCAGAGACAAGAGTCTCATCAATTCTCTGATACAGTCGACCGGCGGTGATTACTGGTAGCGTCAACCATAGCGGTCCTGACGCTGCGACAATGCGATTACGATTACGCCAATCCCCCTTTGTGTACTGAACAGTGTCGTAAAACACAAAATGATCCGCCCGACGGATGAGATCGAAATAACCCCGCCAAGGTATATAGTTTGACTGAAGGATCACCACCGTCGTCACGAGACAATCCCGTCAATTATACAATGCGAATACGGCAAGCGCATCATATCGGTGCGTATAACGGTGCCGATATGCGCATATTGTGTGCCCAAAAGCGCGCGGTATGCGGGTTCCGTGCGGATATTCCTGCCACTGTCCAACGCCTTGAGAAGACGCGCCACCGGATTTTGTCCGGCATGCAGAACGGGTTCAATTCCAACGTAACGCCCGCCAGACGCCAACAGGGACGCGATCCGCTTCAGCAGGTCTGCTGCGATCGCGTCGTCGAGATGGTGAAGAATTCCAATACCGACGACCGCATCCGGCGCTCCTATATCTGCAATCAGCGCCGGATCGGCGAGATCACCATGGATGAACCGAACAGAATCCCCGCCATACTTCAGCTGGGCCGTTTCGATATGGCGCGGGTTCCAGTCAATGCCGGTATAGGCCGCTGCATGGGAGAGATACGGCGCCCAACTTCCCGGACCGCACCCGACCTCCAGAACCTTCTTGCCCACCAGCCCAGCGAAAAGAAGATCTGCAACGTGCTTGCGGCCTTCCGCGCCGCCCAGAATGTTCTGGATTGCCGCATAAATTGCGGGAACCGTGACGAGGCGATGCAGCCCGCTTGTCCGCTCTGCCATTCCAACCTCTTCGCTATGTTTCCAGAGAACCGGGCACCGTTACCATGAACCCGATTCAGGAATCCAGACGAAAACCATGGCGAGACCGCCTCATCCCCTTCGCTCACAGGTGATCGGCAAGCAGGTATGCGCGAGCAGCAGCGATCGTCGGCTCGATGTGGGTTTCCATGCCGAAATACACCGGCAAGCGAACAAGACGCCCGGAGATATCGTCGGTCACGGCCAGCGCATCGCTTGCACGACCGTAGCGCAAACCGGCCGGCGCGCTATGCAGCGGTACGTAGTGGAAGGGCGTTGCAACGCCGCGTTCCCGCATAAAGGAAATGAAAGCGTCACGGTCCTCTATGTCCCTCAGCAGCAAATAAAACATATGCCCGTTGCTTTCGCAGTCAGGCGGGCAGTGCGGCAGCCGCACCCGTCCGCGCTCTGCAAGGTCAGCGAAGGCTTCGGCATAGAGCTGGCAAAACATCAGGCGCTGCCTGTTTAGATTTTCGACCTGTTCGAGCTGCGCGGCAAGGAAAGCCGCGATCAACTCGCCGGGCAGAAAGGAGGAGCCGATATCCACCCACGTGTACTTGTCTACCTGACCACGCAGGAAGCGAGAGCGATTGGTGCCCTTCTCGCGAATGATCTCGGCCCGCTCGATCAGGTCGGGCCGGCAGATCGTCAGCGCTCCGCCTTCGCCCGAAATGATGTTTTTCGTTTCATGGAAGCTGAAAGCGGCCATGTCGGCAAGTTGACCGGCCTTGCGACCTTTATAGGTCGAGCCGAGGGCCTGCGCGGCATCCTCCACCAGAGACAGGCCGTGCGCATCGGCCAGGGCACGTAACGCATCCATGTCCGCCGGGACACCCGCGTAGTGAACTGCCGTGATCGATTTCGTGCGCGGGGTAATGGCACGTGCAACAGCTTCCGGATCGATGTTGAGTGTTCTGGGGTCGATATCCACGAAAACCGGTGTCGCCCCGCGAAGGGCAACGGCATTTGCCGTCGAAACGAAGGTGAAGGACGGCATGATTACTTCGTCGCCCTCACGCAGATCCAACAGGATCGCCGCCATCTCAAGCGCTGCCGTGCAGGAATGCGTCAGAAGAGCCGCCTGCGCGCCGGTCGCCTCGATCAACAGCCTGCTGGAAAGGCGGGTGTAATAGCCATCCCCCGAAAGCTGACCTCGGGCGATGGCGTCCTGAATATATTCAAGTTCCTTGCCAATCGACGAGGGATGATTGAAGGGATGTTGCATCTTGGCCATGCGTGGCTCCAAGCGTCCTAGCGGAGTGGGTTTCAATTTTCACAATTCAGGGTCGTCATCCCGTCGGGGCCAACGCGAAGAATACGTTTTAGCGAAAGGGTTGCGGCTTTTTCGCAAACCGCGGCATCATCGAGTATCCTCGCCGAGGAGACTTCCGGCCGGTAGTCGGCAAAGCCGTAGGTCAGCGGCAGTTCGCAATGGTCCGCGAGGGGTGGCAGCCCATCCAGCATCGGTCTTCGGGTCGTGGCCGGAATGACGAAAGATGCCGTCCAGCAAAATTCGTGTCCGTCCCAGATCTGACGCACACGGGGATCGACTTGCACCGCTTCAATCGTGGGATCAGCCTCAATCTGATCAACAATCTGGCCGAAGACAGTTCTTGCGAGTAATCCTCGTGTACCTTCTCCGTTCGAAACCTGCGCAATCGCTCCAAGAGAATCCAAGTAAGCATGCAATATTCGCTGCGGCTTTGCTCTCGTGAACACTAGAATAGCCAAAACTGCAGCCAAAATCGCTGCTACAACGGCAATTGTGCGACGTGAGACAAAACTGCCTTTCGGTGGCCAGCCCGCCACCTGATTCTCAAATCCAATATAAAATAATACAGCCCAGAGCGCAGGAGACACGAAATAAGCTTCCGCGAGGCCAGGCAGCCTCAAAATTACCCCACAAATAAAGCCACTTAATAACATTACAAAAATTGAAATTCTAAATTTCAAAATAGATTTATTGCATTCTACATCAAATTTATTTAATCTATATATGATAAAAAATCCCAAAATTACCGCGATAAATATCTCCGGAACGCGCCTATACAAATAAAACAGCCCAAATATCTCTCCTCCATCCGAAACGATTTGGGAATAACTCGAAAAATATACGAACAGGAAAGGCATCGCTCCGAAAACAGCTGCCATTACAAAGCCCCATATGCCGAAAGACAATGCAAGCCAGGTACAAACACCAGACGCCAAAATCGCCCCAACAGAGATTTTCGCCTGAGACGCGAGAAAAACCAGAAGAGCGAGGCTAGCCCCTGTCGCAAAATCGACCTTTCTGGGTTCACAACAAGCCATAACAAGCAAGGCAAGCATCAGCACCCAAAGCCCGATCACGAAGCTTTCGGAGAACCAGATAGACATAAGGGCTGCAGTGTTGAGCAGTAGAGCTAAAGCCACTAACGCCATCACCGCCACGAAAGGATCAGCCGAGACGGCCGTGGCCTGCCGCGACACTGCCAAACTGGTGAGAACGAGAAATATAAGAACCGGAATCCCGACGACGGGAACGAAGAGGCTATAGGCCATCAGATCAGGAAGATCAGACCAGGTAGCAAATGCCCCGATTAAACGATGACTGAGCGTGTGGTAGTTTAACCCCACCAAACCATCGAGACCAATCGAAGCGACGTGCGAGTACTGCAACGATCCTGCAATGGAGGCCTGAAAAAGAGTATCTCTGAATTGCCGACCGAGAAGCGCATTTTCGAAGGCGAGAGGATGCGAATAGCCTTTTAGCACCATGGCCGCCATGCCGGCGCCCGCAATCACGAATCCTAAGAAGAGCATTGCCCCGAGCTGCTTGCAAGACAACAACTGCCGTTGCCTTGCCTTAGCCAGAAGGACGAGAAGGGAGAGCAATAAGGCCGCATCCGCAAAAGGAGCAACCATCGCCCCCCCCTGCACAAACAGGGAAATGAGCGCGACCGGCACCAGCGCTATGCTCGACGGTCGCGATCGCTTCTCAATCATCAAAGCGAGCGACAGGACGAATGCCAGCATCAAGCCGAAACCGCGCAAAAAATGCAGAGGGCCGATTGAAAAGGCACTCCCTCCCGCCGGAAGGCGCAGGGCTAAAAGAATGAGACCACCAGACGCAGACACCGTCATTGCCAACAGAAGAGCAAACGCAAGCGACTGCGCTCGTGACTCGTTCTGCGTTTTTACGGCGAGTGTACTTTCCGGCGCACTCATGTTTCTGGCGCAACGCTAGGCATGAAACGTCCCCACATTTGGCATCTGGTCACTGAGTGCAGGCTTTAGTCGATATGAAGCAGGCTGCCAATATTCATGCTCACTTCGCCGAGACGCCTTTCCTCGAAAAATAGCCCCGTTCCAATTGCCGACCCAGGATTGGCTGGGCACGCCAGTCAAAGGATCGCGTTGCCAGTTTATTGCGGAGTGCGGATTGCCAGAACAGTCCGTCCGACTGTAAACGAGAGCAGCAGAGAGGGAAGCGTATGAAGGGTATCATCCTTGCGGGCGGCAGCGGTACGCGGCTTCATCCCGCGACCTTGGCGGTAAACAAGCAGTTGCTGCCGATATACGACAAGCCGATGATATACTATCCGCTTTCCGTGCTGATGCTGGCACGAATTCGCGAGATACTCATTATCTCCTCCCCGGCCTATGTCGAAAACTACCGGCACCTCTTTGGCGACGGCTCCAAATGGGGAGTCGAGATTTCATATGCTCTGCAGCCGAACCCCGAGGGGCTGGCGCAGGCATTCACCATAGGCGCCGATTTTCTTGCGGGTGGCCCGGCAGCCCTCGTGCTCGGCGACAATCTCTTCTTCGGCGCCGGCCTCATCAATCTGCTGATGCGGGCGCGCGAACACAGGCACGGGGCGACAGTATTCGCCTACGAGGTTGAAGACCCGGAACGCTACGGCGTCGTGGAATTGGGACCTAATGGCCGGGCCATCGGCATCGCGGAAAAACCCGCGTCGCCGAAATCACGGTATGCCGTAACGGGCCTCTATTTCTATGACGAGACGATCGTGGAGCGAGCCCGCAACCTCAAACCGTCTCCGCGCGGCGAATACGAAATTACCGATATCAATCGGCTCTATCTCAACGAGGGATCGCTGCATGTGGAGCGTATGTCACGCGGTTATGCTTGGCTCGACACCGGCACACATGACAGCCTTCTGGAGGCTTCGGAATTCGTGCGTACTGTTCAGAAGCGTACAGGCACGTATATCGCATGCATCGAGGAGATTGCGTGGTCAAATGGCTGGATTACGCGTGACCAGTTGATTGAGCATGGCAAAAGCTTCGCGAAGACCGGCTATGGCGCCTATCTTCTGAAACTCGCCGAGACCTGAACGAGATCGCCAGCAAGGAAACATCAGCATGCGCATTCTTGTGACCGGCGGCGCCGGCTTTATCGGCTCGGCATTGGTGCGCTATCTCGTCGGCCAGGTGGGCGCGGACGTACTCACCATCGACAAGCTGACCTATGCAGGCAACCTCGCATCGCTACGGGCCATTGAGAACGCCCCGAACCATCGCTTCCTTCAGGCCGATATCTGTGATCGGGCCGCCTTGAGCGAAGTGTTTGGTACATTTCGTCCCGAGATTGTCATGCACCTTGCGGCGGAAAGCCATGTGGACCGGTCGATAAGCGGCTCGGCGGAGTTTATTCAGACCAACATCATCGGCAGCTTCACGCTTCTTGAGGAAGCCCGCCAATACTGGAACGAGCTCGAGGCCGCAGAGAAACAGGCGTTCCGCTTTCTTCATGTCTCGACCGACGAGGTCTATGGTTCGCTCGGCAGCACGGATTTGTTCATTGAATCCAGCCCATACGACCCTTCATCGCCGTACTCGGCATCGAAGGCAGCAAGCGACCACCTGGCGACCGCATGGCATCGCACCTATGGCCTGCCAATCGTCATTTCCAACTGTTCCAACAATTACGGCCCATACCACTTCCCGGAAAAACTCATCCCGCTTGTCATCCTCAACGCGCTGGAAGGAAAGCCTCTTCCCGTCTATGGCAGCGGTGCGAACATTCGGGACTGGCTGTATGTCGAGGATCACGCAGAAGCGCTCTATCTCGTCGCAACTCGGGGTCGGCCGGGAGAGAAATACAACATCGGCGGGCGCAACGAGCGGCGCAATGTCGATGTAGTGCATCGTATCTGCTCGCTGATGGACGAAGCGCGCCCCGGCGCCGCGCCTCATAGCAGCCTGATCCGCTTCGTGCCGGATCGACCGGGTCACGACGCACGCTATGCCATCGATGCGACCAAACTCGAGACCGAGCTCGGCTGGAACGCCCGCGAGAACTTCGACACCGGCATCGCCAAGACCATAAGCTGGTATCTTGAGAATGAATGGTGGTGGCGCCCGTTGCGTGATGGCGTCTACGCTGGCGAGCGGTTGGGACTTTAAGAAGCCCTCACCCGGCGTCGGATGCACCCATTCAACTGTTTACCCTGGCACATCAAGCGAGCCGGTCGTCGGAGCGTTCGATCAGCTGGGGCATGATGAGCGCCTGCAGAGCCTCGGGGGGCTCGCCTTCCATGCGGCGCAGGATGTATTGGCCGAGCAGTTCGCTCGGCTCGTGGATCGGCAGGTAATAGGTGGTGATCGGCGGGGCGAAGTATTGGCTGACATTGAGGTCGTCGGTCGCGTTGATCACGGCGTCGCGGCCGTGGACGAGGCCGCGTTCGTGGAAGCCGGAGAAGGCGCCGAGGGCAGAGGCTTCGTTGGCGCAGATATAGGCGGTCGGCGGGTTCGGCAGGGCGGACATGGCAAGGACGTTCTGCCGGCCGAAGGCGGGCGTCAGGTGGCCGTGGGCGACGAGGGCGGGGTCGAACGGGAGGCCGGCGGCTTCGAGGGCCTCGCGGTAGGCGGCAAGGCGGGTGATGGCGTAGCTGAGTTCGGCCATGGGGTTGACGAGGGCGATGCGGCGGTGGCTGCGCTCGGCGAGGCGGGCGACGGAGTGGCGGATCATCCGCGCGTTGTCGGCATCGACGAAGGCGTGCGGGGCATTGTGCAACGTGATGCCGTAGGTGACGAAGGGGAAATCCGCCTCCTGCATGATGCGCACGCGCGGATCGTCCGCGCGGGTGCCGGAGACGATGATGCCGTCGGCCTTCTTCAAGGAGACGATCTGGCGGATGGTGGCAAGGCTCTCCTCGAAAGTGCGCACGGCATAGAGCGAGACGCGGTAGGGGCTCTCTTCCAGCGCCCAGGAGATGCCGCTGAGGAGCTGGGCGTATTCGACGCCTTCCCATTCGTTCTGCTTGGGGCCGGGCGCGGTCATGATGGCGGCGACCTGGTAGGTCTTGCCGGTACGCAGCTGCACGCCATGCATGTTGAGCTGGTAGCCGACGCGCTTTGCGGCGGCCACCACGATGGCGCGCGTTTCCGGCCGCACCTGCGGGCTATCGTTCAGCGCCTTCGACACGGTGGCGATCGAAAGGCCCGTCTCCTGCGCGATGGTCTTGATCGTAGGTCTTGGCATCGCGTCCCGCCTGGCTCGTCTTCCCTCGCCTCGCGCGAAGGCCATTAAACGTCTATCGCACGATAAAAACGTTTAACTTTATTGTAAAGGGCGAAAAGACCGGACTCAACCGGCGCGGAAATGCTTGGAGAGCTTGAGGCCCTGCGCCTGGTAGTTGGAGCCGAGGCCGGAGCCGTAAAGCCCTGCCGGCGCCTCCAGCATATGCTCGTAGACGAGGCGGCCGACGATCTGGCCGTGCTCCAGGATGAAGGGCACCTCGTGGCTGCGCACCTCCAGCACCGCGCGACTGCCGGAGCCGCCGGCGGGGGCGTGACCGAAGCCGGGATCGAAGAAGCCCGCATAATGGACGCGGAACTCGCCGACGAGCGGATCGAAGGCGACCATCTCGGCCGCGTGATCCGGCGGCACATGCACCGCCTCGCGCGAGACGAGGATGTAGAACTGGTCGGG
>Ga0182739_1001103_pt1 | contig 29753 bp, 29 predicted proteins | sample eDN5th30CBELigBY_FD_128873 | JGI IMG/M metagenome (GOLD analysis project Ga0182739, IMG submission 128873) | Enriched backyard soil microbial communities from Emeryville, California, USA - eDNA 5th pass 30_C BE-Lig BY (version 2) (version 2) | ecosystem: Environmental > Terrestrial > Soil >... | reverse complement strand
CGGCGACCAGGATATCGCCATTGGGCAACACCAGCGTCTGTCGCGGAATCTTCAGATCCTTGGCTATCGCGGTCACCGTGTAGCCGTCCGGCACCGTCGGCACCTTGTCGCCCCATGCAGCGGGACTTGCAATCACCATGTCGGGCATGATGCCGCGTTCAGGTTCAGGCAATTCCGGCGCTGCGCCAAATTGGGCGGGCGCGGTATCACCGCCGCCACATGCGCCCAGCAGGGCCGAAAGAGTGAGAACCGTAAGCAATCGATAGCGTCTCATTTCGTGCCTCCAATACGCGGGGTGCAAAAGCCGAACCAGATCGCCACGCAGGCCAGCAGCGTAACGATGGCTGAAAGGATAAGACCGCCGGGCATGCCGGCCCATGCGTCGCGCGCATGCATCAACGCATCGAAGAAGCCCACCACCCAAGTGACGAGCAATATCAGGAAGTACACCCCTATCCCGCGCCCGCGTCGGTGAGTCTGGAACAGGTCGACGATGGCGAAGACGAGCGCAACACCGGCGAATATCAGTCCGCCTACGAGAAACCAGGAAGCGAAGTTTTGCCACTGGATGTTGTAGGACTTGGCATAGGCTATATCACTGAGCAATGCGCCCAGAAAAAACGGGAGGGTTCCCGCGAGCAAGATGGCATGCAACGGGTAGACCACTTCGGAATACCTGCGTTCGATGATGTGGGACACTTCGTTCTCCTTGGCTCATGCAGCGTAGCGCCGGCGACAGACGAGTTCGGGGCAGCAAACTGCGTGCCTGTTGCTACGTTGCGGAAGGAAGGCCAGTTGCTCCCTTTCCAGTTCCTGAATACAGTGCCTATATTGTCAATCGCAGAGGTCGAACATGAATGAACGATTAAGCACCTTCACGCTCGCCGTCGACGATGCGCTGCGCGAAGAGAGCGATGAAGGCGGGGTGCTGACGAAAGTCAAATCAGCCATGGCGGCGCTTGTTGCACGGGATGACTGGCTGCCCGACGAATTCGCGCAGCCCCACCCTGTGCACTACCAGCAGTATTTGCTCTATCTTGATCCGCAAGACCGCTATTCGGTCGTCAGTTTCGTTTGGGGACCCGGCCAGTTCACGCCCATTCATGATCACACAATATGGGGCGTCATCGGCATGTTGCGAGGCTCGGAACGTTCCGAGGGGTTCCGACTTGTAGAAGGCGGCATCGAATCTACCGGCGCCCCCGACTTGCTCATGCCGTCCGACGTGGCCGCGGTCTCGCCCCGTATCGGCGATATTCACCGCGTCAGTAATGCGTTGAACGATCGCACCTCGATCAGCATCCACGCATACGGTGGAAATATCGGCAGCCGTGTGCGTCATGTATTCGACGAAAAGACCGGTGCGCCCAAATTATTCCGGTCCGGATACGCGAACAGGACATCCACGTCATGAAAACCCCGTCTCTTGCGAGCGGGGCTCCCTGCGACGGGCTCGCTAGCGGCCTAGCGCCTTCGCGCTGGTGCCGCCGATGCCGACGTTGATCTTCGGCATGTCGTGGATCAGCACGCGAACGCTTTCCCCAGGCACGTTCAGGCTCTCGTCAGTCGCCTTGGTGAGCGCCCTGATCAAGTCTGCCTTCTGCTGCTCAGTCCGGCCTTCCATCATGAAGACTTCGATGATGGTCAACGGAGCATCGATGACACCGGCTACGGCCGATGTGCCGCCAGGCAACTCTTCGAGCATGACGCGTATGGTGGGCAACGGCATGCCCAACGTGGTCGCGATCGCCTCGGTGTAAGCGCCGATCAATGTCGTCTTTTGTGCTGAAGTATGGCCGCTCTGTATATGTGCTTTCATCATGGGCATGATTGAACTCCTGCGAAATATTTGAATCAGCTCTGCGCGCCGGAAAGCACGGTCTTCCAAAGCTGCTTTTCCTTTTCGATGCGGGCATTCACGTCTTGCGCGCCACCGGTGAACATCTCATACCCTGACAGTCTCATCTGCTCCTGGAACTCGGGATTGTTGCGCACCGCGGTCAGCGCTTTGTTCAAGGTCTCGGAGACGCTCGCGGGAACGGCCTTCGGCGCAAAGAGGCCATACCAGCTCGTGACTTCGTAGTCCGCGTAGCCCAGTTCGGCGACACTGGGCACATTCGGAAACATGGCATTCCGATGCTTGGACGCCACGGCCAGCGGCTTTACCTTGCCGCCTTTGACATGGCCCTGTGCCGTTGCCGTGACATCGAAGAAGAGCGAAATCTGCCCGCCGATGACGTCCATCATCGCCGGCGCTGCACCCCGGTAGGGCACGTGGGTCATGGGTGCGCCGGTCAATTGCCTGAAGTATTCGCCCGACAAGTGGCTGGACGAGCCTATGCCCGAACTGCCATAAGTGATCGCCTCCGGGTTGGCCTTGGCATACGCAATGAGTTCGTCCAGATTGCTGGCCGGAACCGTCTTGTTGACGAGCAGAATGTTCGTGTAGTCGACGATACCGCCTATCGGAGCCAGCTCGTCCAGCGCCTTGACCTCCGCATCCTGATTGATGGTGGGCATGACGGTGAAGGTCGCGCCGACTGCAAAATACAGCGTGTAGCCATCCGCTGCGGACTTGGCCGTGCTCGACGCCGCGATCAGGCCCGAGGCGCCACTCCGGTTCTCCACGACAACCGTTTGCTTCAATTCTTCGCCCAAGTGCTTGGCGAATGCGCGGGCGGCCAAATCGACCGAACCGCCGGTTGCATACCCGCTGATGAGCTTGATCGGTTTCGCGGGATAGTCGGCCGCCATGCTGGGGGCCATGGCACACATCAGGGCTGCAAAAATAAAATGTCTCTTCATGGTTTATTTCTCTTGGCGTCAGTAGCCCGAGACTCATGCCAGGATTGGCGCAAGCCTGCGGGGCTATTTAAAAATGGCGTGTTAAGGGTGCTTGCTGCTATGCGGGGAATATCGCCGTCAGGCGATCGGCGTCATTGTTCGTATTCGGGACGTGCCGGCGTAAAGATGTCCAGGTTCAGTGCGGGCTCGTCCCCCACCAGTTCTGCATAGTGGGTCACGTTCGGCGGCACGACGGCCAGGCCGCCCGGCCCAAGGCGGAGGGTTTGTTCACCGATATGGAAGTCGACAGTGCCTTCCAGTATGTACACCACCTGCTCGTTGGGATGCGAGTGCGGCAGCAACGCATGACCGGGAGAAAGGCGATGCAGGGCAAGGGTCACGTTCTGGCTGCCGAACGCCTTGCGCTCGATGCCGTCACGCACCATCTTCCACTCGATGGCTTCCCAGTCGATTTGCTTAATGTCCATCATGTCTCTTGTTCCGTCTTAAAACCACTATGTCCAACGGCTTACTCAGCCTGTGACACGCAGTCTAGGGAGCCGGGGCGTTCGCAGCAATCACTTGGAGCAAAGATTCCACGCTACGGAATACTGGCATCTTCCTCCCAGACCTGGCCGATGTGCAGGGCTGTCTTCCTGAGTTCCGGCAGGAAGCGCGCGATCAGGTCGTCGTCCAGCATGCGCGAAAATGTGGAGTACGCCATGGCGCCCAGGATATTGCCGCCCGCCATGATCGGTACGGCCAGCGCACTGCTTTCGGAGTGCTTGCCCCCACGTCGCAAGCCATAGCCTTGGGCCCTTGTTTCCGCCACCATGCGGCGCATGGCGCCGAACCCGGGAGGACGGGTATTCGAGTCGCTTTGCCGGCACAGGTCATACAGGATGCGGCGCTCGCCGGCGTCGCAAAAGGCGAAGTAAGCGCGGCCCAGGGCCGACTCGAACAGGGCGTATCGGCGCCCGTAACTGCTGGGGCGGATGGCATAGGGGCTATACGGCATCGTGCAGAAGTTCACCCTCAGGTCGCAGCCGTCGACGACCCCGATCGAAAGTGGCCATTTGATGCGTTTGGTGGTCGCGATCAGGATGGGCGCCGCGACATCGACCAGCCGGCTCTGACGCACCACGCCATGGCTGAGCTCCTTGACGGCGCCGGTGAGTTGGTAATAGCCGTACATGCCCTCATGGTTTCGCACATATCCTTCTTCGCGCAGTGCGGCCAGGGACCTGTGCAACGTCGACTTCGGCAGCCCCGTCCGTTCGCTGAGTTCCTGCAAGGACCACACCGGCTTTTCATTCATCGTGCGCAGCACCTGGAGGGCCCGCTGGACCGAGCGTATGACAGTCATTTCACTTTCCTGCGAGTGTTCAAAAGGCCTGCACAAGAATTCCGTCACGCGGAATCTCTCGTCAAGCGCGTTGAAGTATAGCGGAGCGCCTTCCTACAATCGGTGGGACCGAGCTTGGCCGCAACATGCGGGCCAAGCCGCCCCGGATCGAAGCATAGGTATATCAATGAACAACACGACACACCATCGCAGGGCCTTCCTGACCGCCTGTTTGAGCGCCGCGGCGCTCCTCATGAGCCCCATCGCACACGCGCAAGCGCAGTATCCCGACAAGAATGTATCTTTCGTCGTTCCTTTTGCGCCGGGCGGTTCCACGGACATCCTGGGACGCATGATTGCGCAGCACTATTTCAAGGAATCGGGCGCCACGACCATCGTCGAGAATACGCCGGGAGCAGGCGGCAATATTGGCGCGGCCAAGGTAGCCCGCTCCAAGGCGGACGGGCATACGCTTGAAATCGGCGCCATGTCGACGCATGCGATGAATGGCAGCCTGTACACGTCCTTGTCGTTCGACCCCATGCAGGACTTCGTGCCTGTCGCCATGCTGGCCCAGGCTATCAACGTCATCGCGGTCAAGCCGTCTTTCCCGGCACAGAACTTCAAGGAGCTTATCGAGTACGTTCGCGCCAACCCCGGCAAGGTCAACTACTCGTCGGGAGGCATCGGCACGCACAATCACCTGACGCTGGCCCTGCTCGCAGAGCAAGCCGGGCTCGAGATGGTTCATGTTCCCTACAAGGGCGGCGGCCCGGCCGTGACGGCATTGCTTCAAGGTGAAGTCGACATGTTCGCGGGCGGCGCTTCGCTGCTTCTGCGCCACGCGCAGGCCGGGACCGTACGGCTGATAGCGGTGACCGAATCGACATCCAGCGACCTGGTGCCGGGCGTCCCCAGCGCATCAGACGTCGTACCCGGATTCGTGGTAACCAACTGGTATGGCGTATTCGCGCCCAAGGACCTGGACCCGTCACTGGTCGAGACCATCAATGCAGAGATCAACCGCATCGTCGCGCTCCCCGAGGTCGCAACGCGCCTGAAGACCATGGGCATGATTCCCCTGCCCGTCAAGCCCGTCGAACTGCGCCAGATGCTGCAGCAGGACTACGAGCTTTGGTCCAAGACGATCACGTCACTGAGCATCGCCAACAATTAGCATGAGTACGGCACGATCCATCCCTTCGGAGCGCCCCTTTCCCTGCTTGCGTGACGCGATATCGAAAAGGCGGACGGTGGCGGGGACCTTCGTCAAGACGACGCATTACCAGACGGTCGAGGTGCTCGCGGGCACCGGCCTGGACTTCGTCGTCCTCGACGCCGAGCACGCGCCCTTTGGCCGCGAGTCCCTCGATGCATGCTGCCTCGCAGCCCGGGCAGGCAACTTGCCAGCCCTGGTACGTACTGCCTCCTCGCGTTCCGAGCACATACTGCAAGCCCTCGATGGCGGAGCCAGCGGCGTGCTGGTCCCGCACGTCGATGATGCAGCCACCGCAGCCCGCGTTGTCAGCGCCGCGCGGTATCGCGAAGCACAGGGAGCGAGAGGGTTTTCGAATTCACCCCGTCCCGGCGGATATGGGGACGTTGCGCTGTCGACGCACATCAGCCACAGCGACCGTCAGACCAGCGTCGTCGTGCAGATCGAGACGGCAGCCGGCGTCGACCATGTCGACGACATCGCACAGGTGGCGGGGGTGGACGCGCTCTTTGTCGGACGGGCCGACCTGGCCGTCTCTTGCGGCGTCGACACGATCGACCATCCTCGTGTACAGGCCATGGTCGAAAAAGTCTGCCTGGCGGCCAAGCGCCACGGCCGCCCTTTGGGGATCTTTCTGCCCAACGCTGCCGGCATCGATGCGTTCACCGCCTTGGGGTTCAGCTTCTTCGTCATTGGCTCGGACCAAAGCTTGCTGAAAGGCCGCGTCAACGAGATCGCGGCGGGAATTCGCCGCTAAATCCGGTGCGCCCGGCGGGCGCGACGCACACCATTTCCCACTTCCCAAGAGCGGCTCGCGAGCCGCTCTTGCCGTTCATTCGTCAAGGAAAGGCGACTCGCCCCCCTTCGCCTCATTGTCCAGGATGATCCGAGCCGTCAATTTGACGTGCTCGCCCATCAGCGCAACGGCACGCTCGGTGTCTCGGGCAATGGCGGCCTCGGCGATGTCGTGGTGTTCGTCATCCAGGTGGGGGCGGTCAAGATGGATCGAGAGCACACGGTAACGTTCCGAGTGGATAAACAGCAGTTCGCGAATGCGCAGCAGCCATGGGCTGTCGCATGCTTCGATCAAGGTGGCGTGGAAACGCACGTGCGTACTGATCCATGCCGGATTGAACTCGTTCCCGAGACGCACAGGGGTCCCGTTGAGTTCATGGAGGCTGGCAAGCACGCGTCCCTCCCAGGCGAGGCTGCCATTCTGGATAGAGCGCAGCAGGCACTGCCCCTCGATCGCGATTCGACGCTCGGTGAGATCAAGCAGGTCGGCGCGCGACACCGACGCGACACGGAAACCCCGTCGCGGTTCATTCACGACAAACCCGTCCGAGCTCAGGCGGGCCAAGGCCTCACGCACCGCGCTGAGGCTCACGCCCTTGTCTTTCGCCATCGAAGCGATGTTGAGCTTGGCTGCAGGCTGAAGACGGTAGGTCAGTATGTCATCGCGCAACGAGAGATACACACTTTCCGTCAGACTTTGACCGGCTTTCGACAATTTTCCACCCTAAGTTCTGTTCCTCATCACCTCGTCATTCGGCAAGACTACCACGGCGACCGCCGGCTAAAGCCCTTGACAAAGCATCGTAAAAAATCGATTATTCAATCTTTAATCGATTTTAGCACTCTGGTGCATCAAAATCCCCAAGAAACATCGTCACCAGGAATGCGGGCTCAGGGCCGGGCGTCCGATGAGGGAACAGGAGAACGAATTGAGAGCTGCAATCATTGGCGCCGGGTCACTGGGCACCATCATTGGCGCGCTGATGACCCGCGGCGGTCGGCACGTCGATCTCGTCGACGCCAATGAAGAACATGTCGCGACGATGAACCGCGACGGTGCACGGATCACCGGGGAAATGGATCTCGTCGTTCCTGTGCGCGCGCTGATGCCCCACGACATGTCCGGGCAGTACGACCTGGTTTTCCTTTTGAACAAGCAGACCGCCAACGACGCGGTGCTGAAGCACCTGCTTCCCTTCCTACATGACCACAGCATCGTCTGCACCCTCCAGAACGGCATCCCCGAACCACGGGTCGCCTCGTATGTCTCGGCGCAGCGGACCATCGGCGGCGCGGTCGGCTTCGGTGCGACCTGGATAGGGCCGGGGGTCTCGCAACTGACCACCCGGGAAGAAACCGTCAGGAAGTTTGCCTTCGAGATTGGCGAGATCGATGGCGCGATGCGGCCACGGCTGGCCCAGGTGCAAGCCTATCTCTCTTGCGTGGGCACCACGACGATCTTGCCGGACCTGATGGGAATACGCTGGTCGAAGGTATTGATGAACGCCACGTTCAGCGGCATGTCCGCCGCTCTGGGCTGCACCTTCGGGGAAGTGATGGACGACCCGCGCGCCCTGCGCTGCATCGCTTTCCTGGCCGACGAAACGGTACGCGCCGCGCATGCCGCGGGACACCGCATGGCGATGATGCAGGGGGAAGACTTCGAGCAGTTTCTCCTGGCATCGCCACGCGACGTGGAGGCCAGGCTGCCACTCATCGAACGAATCTGGAACCAGCATCGACAACTGCGCGCCAGCATGCTGCAGGACCTGGAGAAAGGCCGGGATACCGAAATCAACTTCATCAATGGCGTGGTCCGCGATACGGGCCGACAGTTCGGCATGCCGACTCCCTTCAACGACCGCGTCATCGAACTGGTCGTCGAGGCGCAAAGCCGCCGCCAGGTCCCCACGTTTTCAAACATCGCCCGGTTCGACGACCTGCTCGCCGCCCGTTCCGATCAAGATCAACACGTCTAGGAATCATGCAATGGCTGTAAACCGCTCACCCAAAGTCATCATCACCTGTGCCGTTACCGGCGCCGTCCATACGCCTTCGATGTCCGACCATCTTCCCTTGACGCCGGGTCAAATCGTCCAGAACGCCGTGGACGCCGCCAATGCCGGTGCGGCCATCATCCACCTGCATGCGCGGGATCCGGGCGATGGGCGTCCCACCGCCGACCCTGCTGTCTTCGACACGATCGTGCCGCGCATCCGCGAACAGACCGATGCGGTGCTGAACATCACGACCGGCGGCAGCACGCGCATGACGCTGGAAGAAAGGCTGGCTTATCCCCTCAAGCTTAAGCCGGAAATGTGCTCGCTCAACATGGGGTCGATGAACTTCTCGATCCACCCGGCGGCCCAGAAAATCAAGGCATGGAAGCATGACTGGGAGAAGCCCTACATCGAAGGCATGGAGGACCTCATCTTCCGCAATACGTTCAAGGATATAAAACACATCCTGAAGGTGCTTGGCGAAGACTGTGGCACCCGCTTTGAATTCGAATGCTATGACCTCGGGCATCTTTACAACCTGGCGCACTTCGTCGACGCCGGCCTGATCAAGGGGCCCCTGTTCATCCAGATGATCTTCGGCATCCTTGGCGGAATGGGCCCGGATCCGGAAAACCTGGCCTTGATGCGCACCACCGCCGATCGCCTCTTCGGCCGCGAGAACTATCGATTCTCCGTGCTTGGCGCCGGGCGGCACCAGATGCCCCTGGTCACGATGGGCGCCATCATGGGCGGTCACGTGCGGGTGGGGCTTGAAGACAGCCTATACCTGGAACCCGGCAAGCTCGCCGCCTCGTGCGCCGAGCAGGTCCAGAAGATCAGCCGCATCCTCGATGAACTCTCGCTGACGTCAGCAACGCCCGATGAAGCCCGCGCGATGCTCGACCTCAAAGGCAGCGCACACATCACGCTCTAAGACCTCCAAGGGCAGGCGCCCTCCCGCGCCGCCCTTCGGGTATCGCTCAGTACCACGATCACGAATCAACAAGAGTAAAGACGATATGAACAATGATGTGTTGGAGACATGAATGGAGTTCTTCCTGATCTCTCTTTTGAATAGCCTGAGCTATGGGCTGCTTTTGTTCATGCTCTCTTCAGGGCTGACGCTGATTTTCAGCATGATGGGCGTCCTCAACTTCGCCCATGCCAGCTTCTATATGATGGGCGCCTACTTTGCCTACACCATCAGCGGCATGGCCGGATACTGGGCTGCCTTCATCCTCGCACCGTTGCTGGTGGGGATCGCGGGTATCGTCGTCGAACGTTATGGCTTGCGCGCCGTGCACAAGTACGGCCATGTGGCCGAGCTTCTCTACACCTTCGGCCTGTCGTACCTGATACTGGAAGGGGTACAGCTGATATGGGGCCGCTCCGCGGTGCCCTACGGGATTCCCGAGATTCTGCAAGGCCCCCTGTTCACCCTCTACACCACCACGTTTCCCAAGTACCAGGCGTTCATGATGCTGATTGCCGTGCTGACGCTGCTAGCCTTGTATCTGGTCCTTACCCGCACCCGGATCGGCTTGATCATACAGGCGTCGCTCACGCATCCGGAAATGGTGGAATCACTGGGGCATAACGTGCCCCGCGTGTTTATGCTGGTCTTCGGCGGCGGTTGCGCGCTGGCGGGGCTCGCGGGCGTGATCGGCGGCAACTCGCTTGTCACTGAACCCGGCATGGCCGAAACATTGGGCACCATCATTTTTGTGGTCGTCGTGGCCGGCGGCATGGGTTCGCTGATGGGCGCACTCCTGGCTTCGCTACTCATCGGCATCATCCAGACTTTCTCCATCGCCATCGACGTATCCGCCCTGGACCTTCTGTCAGCGGCCGGCGTGAGCATCAGCCCCCATGCGTTCGGGCATTCGGTCTTGGCGGTCAGCCTGTCGGACGTGGCGCCAATGCTGCCGTATGCGCTGCTGGTGCTGATCTTGATATTCCGCCCGCGGGGGCTTCTGGGCAAGCGGGAGAACTGAATCATGACCACACACTCACTGATTGCCAGCAGGGCTGGCGGGTTGACCAACTCCCGGCTAACGCTGATGTGGCTCGGCTTTGCGGCTGTGCTGCTGTTTGCGCCTCATGTGTTTACGTCGTCGCTGGCCCATTCGCACCTTACACAGATGGGTACGGGGATCGTCCTGGCTTTGTCCTACAACATACTGCTGGGTCAAAGCGGCATGCTTTCCTTCGGGCATGCCGCCTTCTCGGGGCTGGGCGCCTTCATGTCGGTGCATGCGATGAATCTGGCGGGCGGGGGCACTTTCTGGCTGCCCTTGCCACTGATTCCCGTTGTGGGCGCACTCACCGGTCTGGCCTTCGCGGCATTGATCGGCTATGTCATTACACGCATCTCGGGTGTCGCCTTTGCGATGATCACCTTGGGCATCGGACAGATGACTTATGCAAGCGCCCTGATGTTTCCCGGCTTCTTCGGCGGAGAGGGCGGCGTTTCCACCAACAGGGTGTACGGTGAGCCCATACTCGGCTGGACTTTCGGCCCTCAGATACAGGTGTACTACCTTGTCGCGTTCTGGCTGTTCATCTGCGTGATGGCTACCTTCTACCTGACCCGAACACCCTTTGGCCGCCTGTTGAACGGCGTCCGCGACAACGAGGAGCGCATCCCCTTCATCGGGTTCAATCCTCACAAGCTTCGATACATGGCCATCATGACCTCGGGCTTGTTCGCGGGCATAGGCGGATCCCTGATGGCCATCAACTTCGAGATCGCAACGGACGAGGTGCTGAGCCTGCACGAGTCAGGCGCCGTCTTGCTGTTCACCTTCATCGGGGGCACCACGAGCTTCTTCGGCCCGATGCTGGGCGCAGTCATCGGCGTGCTGCTGACCAAGCTTCTGCCTGACTACACAGCCGGCTGGCAGATGTACCTGGGCATCGTGTTCATACTGGTAGTGGTCTATGCGCCCGGCGGCATCAGCAGCTTGTTGAAGCCCGGTATGGATATGGTCCGAAGAACCATCCTTCACAAGCGCTATGCGTTGTTTTTCAGGCTCCTCCTGAGCGTCACGGCCCTGGTGGTGAGTGCCATCCTTCTGATCGAACTGCTGTATCACCGTGCCACCGGCGCCTCGGATCCCCTATCGCTTTGGGGCTTCAGTCTGGACCATCAAGGGTTCATCGCATGGGTCATTGCGATTGCCCTGCTCCTTGCCGGTCTGCTGACGATCAAGGCCTCGGGACGCGCATTGGTACGGCAACTTGCAGAGGACACCGCGCAGCTTGAAGGAGAAGCGCAATGACGCAGAATATTCTCGAACTGAAGGACGTGAAGAAGCAGTTCGGCAAGACCGAAATCATCAGAGGGCTGAATCTTGAGGTTAGACGAGGCGAAAGGCTCGCGGTCATCGGGCCGAATGGCGCAGGAAAGTCGACGCTGTTCCATCTTATTTCGGGACGGCTATCCGTCAGCTCCGGCGAGATATGGTTCGATGGCGACCGTATCCATCACTGCACCGCGCAGCAAATATACCAGCGCGGACTGAGCCGCAGTTTCCAGATCACCAATCTGTTCAGCCGCCAGACCGTCTATGAAAACATCCTGTCGGCGGCGATGTGGGCTCAAGGTTACCGATATACGTTCTGGAAACGCATCAGCCAGCTCAAGCCCCTGCACGATCGAGCGCAGGAAGTGCTCGAACTCATCGGTCTGGCGGCGCGTCGCAATGTCTCGGTGAACCTCCTTACCTATGCCGAGCAACGTGCGCTTGAAATCGGCATGGCCGTGGCAGGCGGGAGCCATACCATCCTGCTCGACGAACCCACTGCCGGCATGAGCCGCGGTGAAAGCGACGCCGCGATCGAATTGATCAAGACCGTCAGCATGGGCAAGACGCTCATGATCGTCGAACATGACATGGGGGTGGTGTTCGGCCTGGCCGACCGCGTGGCCGTCGTCGTCTATGGCCAGGTCATCGCGTGCGATACACCCGAGAACATTCGCGCCAACGCCAAGGTCCAGGAAGCTTATTTGGGTGTCAAGAAAGATCAGAAGAAAGAGGTGACGGATGGCATTGCTTGAGATCTCGGGGCTTCATGCCTACTACGGCAAAAGTCATGTACTGCAAGGCGTCGACCTGCGTATCGACCCCGGTGAAATCGTCAGCCTGCTGGGGCGCAACGGCGTCGGCAGATCGACGACGGTAAAGGCCGTCATGGGTCTGGTGCGATCGACGGGATCGGTCGTGTTCGACGGCAAGGAACTGAATGGATTGAAGACCCATGAAATCGTGCACCGCGGCCTGGGCTACGTGCCGGAAAGCCGGGACGTCTTTCCGACGCTGACGGTGGAACAGAACCTGTTGCTGGGGCAGAAACGCGGGATACGTTCCCAATGGTCCATCGACGACATGTATGACATGTTCCCGCGCTTGAAGGAACGCCGGCATACCGCTGCTGGCGTGATGTCGGGCGGCGAGCAGCAAATGCTGACCTTATGCCGGTCCCTGATCGGGGATCCCAGGCTCATCATGATCGACGAGCCCACCGAAGGGCTGGCGCCGCAGATCGTCGAGCAGGTGGCGAGGTATCTCGAGGTCCTTCGCGAGCGTGGCGTTGCGGTGCTGCTGGTCGAACAGAAGCTGGCCATCGCGCTCGATATCTCCCAGCGACTGTACGTCATGGGTCACGGAACCATTGTTTTTGAAGGAGCACCAGGCGATCTTCGCGACGCGCATCAGGTGCGTAAGGATTGGCTGGAAGTTTAGGTGGATCTTTAATCAACAGGAGAGGCAATGAAACACACAACACGACTCAAGCTAGGCACATTGGCTTTGACGATGGGCTTGGCCACGGGCATCGCACAAGCCGATACCGTCAAGATCGCGCTTATCGACCCCTTGTCGGGATCTTTCGCAGCCCTGGGCGAGAATCAGCTTCGCACGTGGCAGTACTTCAGCGAGCTGGCAAACAAGGAAAAGTGGGCCGGCGAACATACCATCGAAATCGTCGGCTTCGACAACAAGGCAGGTGTCCAGGACAGCCTGAGCCAGCTCAAGCGCGCCATTGACCAAGGCTACCGTTATGTGGCGCAGGGCAACGGCTCGGGCGTGGCATTCGCCCTGGTCGACGCCATCAACAAACATAATACGCGCAATCCCGGCAAGGAAGTCCTGTACATCAACCACGGAGCCATCGACCCCGACCTGACGAACGACAAATGCAGCTTCTGGCATTTCAGCGTCGACTCCAACGTCGACATGAAAATGCAGGCCCTCGTCAACCACCTGGCCAAGAACAAAGAGGTCAAGAAGGTCTACATCATCGGGCAAAACTATGCCTTCGGACGTTCCGTCAGCAAGGCAGCCAGGGACATGCTGGCCGAGAAGCGCCCTGACGTCCAGATCGTGGGCGACGACCTGCACCCCATCGGCGAAGTCAAGGACTTCTCTCCTTATGTAGCGAAGATCATCGCGTCAGGTGCTGACACGATCATCACCGGCAACTGGGGTTCCGATCTGGCCCTGTTGATACGCGCCGCGCGCGCTTCCGGGCTGAATGCGAACTTCTACACGTACTATGCGGTATTGAAGGGCGCGCCCACCGCCATGGGCGAAAGCGGGCTTGACCGTGTGAAGTACGTGGGTGTCGGCAACGCGAACAACGAAGGCTACAAAGGGCGCGACCTGATCGAAGCGTTCAAGAAGAAGCACAACGACGACTTGACCTGGATGCAGGCGTATCCCGCGGTGGAACTGCTTGCCAACGCGATCAAGAAATCGGGCTCCACCGAACCCGTCGACGTGGCACTGGCCATGGAAGGCATGGAAGTCGCTACCCTGTCCGGATCGGCGGCCACGATGCGCGCCAGCGATCACCAGTTGCAGCAGCCCCTGTATGTTGCAACGTGGTCCAAGACGAACGACACCACGGTGCAGCTTGAGCAAGAAGGTACCGGTTTCGGCTGGCGTACGGACGAGGTCATTCCCGCCGCGCAAGCGGAACTGCCCACCACCTGCAAGATGAAGCGTCCCTCGCGTTAATGGCGTAGCAACTCGGCATTATCCCCGGTCGAACGCTGTCCGGCTCAGGACACGACCGGGGCGTCTGCCCGAAACGTCGGCACCATCCCAGACACGTTCGCCATTGACCCACACGCCACGGATACCCTGGCTCGTCTGAACGGGCGCGTCGAACGTCGCCCGATCGCCGACGAGATGCTCGTCCAGCAGAACCATATCCGCAAAGTAGCCGGGGCGAATCAAGCCGCGATCTTTCAAGCCATAGTTCTTGGCTGCGAGACCGGTCATCTTGTGCACGGCCTGCTCGAGCGTCATGAGGTTTTGCTCGCGCACCATGGCACGCAGTACACGGGTGAAGGTGCCCCACTGCCTGGGATGCGGATGCAAATCGAACGGCAGGCCGTCCGAGCCCACCATCGTCATCGGATGCGCCATAATGCGCGCCACGTCCGACTCATGCATCAGGAAATAGATGGCCCCTGCAGGCATGAGGCGGTCCACGGTTGCTTGTTCGTCCAGCCCGAGTTCGTGCATAACGTCGGCAAAGTCGCGGCCCGCCGCCTTCGGATAGCCCTTCGACCACGTCACCATGGTGCGCTCTGCCAGGCGGATGCGATCGAGCCGCAGCATGGTCGAGGTAGCGGGATACGGATGGCAATCCAGGCACACCCGTTGGCCTTTGCTGGCGTCTTCAATAATCGCCAGCGTTTCGGCAGAACGTCCATGGTTCCGGCCGCCCGCCAATTTATGGTGCGAGAAAACAACCAGGCTGTCGAGCGCCCGACCGATTTCCAGCGCCTCTTGCATGGCCGGCACGATGAGGTCGGCCTCGTCGCGCAGGTGCGTCGCATAGAGACCGCCACGTTGCCTCAAGGGTGCCCCGACCTGAACAATCTCGCTGGTTGGCGCTTGCGCGGCGGGAGGGTAAAACGTACCGGTAGACATGCCGAACGCTCCACCGTCCAGTGCTTCAGCAAGCAGTTGCTGCATGGCCCCGATTTCAGACGGCGTCGCCGGACGCCCGGTGTCTGCCATGCTGGCCACCCGCAACGTGGTGTGGCCGACCAGCGGAATGACATTGACGGCGGCCGGTGCCTCGCGCAATTGCGCTATCCAGCTCTTGAAGGTCGTAAAGCGAAATAACGCCTTGGGGCCCAGGAGGTCCAGCGGCTGGGGGATGGCGCTGTCGGCCGGCATGGGGGCCAGGCTGATCCCGCAGTTTCCTGTGACGACGGTCGTGACGCCCTGGGAAACCTTGGGCTTCATATCGGGGTGAGCCAGCAAGTAGCCATCGTCGTGGGTATGGGAATCGATGAAACCGGGCGTCAACACCAACCCCGCTGCCGGCTCCACCCGCGCCCCCTCGCCTTTGTCGAACCGCCCTATCGCCGCTATCTTCCCGTTGGACACGGCGACATCGGCCTGAACCCGTGTTGCTCCGGATCCATCGACGAGCGCCGCGCCCGAAATGATGAATTCTGCCGGCATAAGTTCGTTCACGCTATCAATCCCGCTTTGCAATACCGGCATCCTTGATGATTGCGGCCCATTTCCCGGCTTCGCGGTCTATCAGGCCCTTGAAGTCCGCTGGCGTGCTGTAGGACGCATCCGCGCCGAATGTCGCCAGCGACTCTCGCACTTTGGCGTCCTGGAGTGCGTTCTGCAGGGACTTGTTCAGCCGCGACACGACATCGGGCGGCGTACCGGCTGGCGCCACGATACCGCCCCATGCGATCGTCTCGTAGCCCTTGATGCCCGCCTCGTCTAGCGTGGGCACATCGGGCAACAGCGCAAGCCGCTGAGTGCTGCTGACTCCCAATGGGCGAACTTTGCCTGCCTTGATCAGCGGAATCGCTTCCGACGAATTCGAGAACATATAGTCCAGACGGCCGCCGATCAAGTCCTGCAGGGCAGCCGGGCCACTGTTATAGGGAACGAACAAAACGTTGATCTTGGCGAGGCTTTTGAAGAGTTCGCCGCCCATATGGCCAGTCGTGCCCACGCCGGAAGCACCGAACGACAGCTTGCCGGGATTTTGCCTGGCCTTTTCGATCAGGTCGGCCACCGATCGCAATGGCGATTGCGCCGGAACAATGAGCACGTTATAGATGCTGAACATCTGGCCTATCGGCGCGAGCTCTTTGTCGACGTTATAAGGTAATTGATTGAACAGTGCCTGGTTGACCGACAGGGTGTTGATATTGCCGTAACCGAGCGTGTAGCCGTCGGCCGGCGCATTTTTGATCTGCACAATGCCGATATTGCCTGCGGCGCCGGGCTTGTTTTCCACGACCATGGATTGGCCCAGGTCTTTTGACATCGCGTTGGCAATCACCCGGGACAAGACATCTGGAGAGCCGCCGGCTGCGGAGGGGACAATGAATTTGATGGGCTTGTCAGGATACTTTCCTTCTGCGAGGACGGAAGATGCCGTTGCCAAGCCCAAGACGATGATTGCAACATTCCTGAAAATTGTTATTGTGCGCATGTTGTTGTCTCCGTGGTCGGTGGAAGCTACACGCTATCACTGTATCTGCCAAACCCGCCCATCTAAAAACATACCTAACCCATAACGTTGAGGTATCGATGTCCAAGCTCCCCGAGTCAGATTCCACCGCCACGGATCCGTTGGACCTCGACCGGAAAGCGCATCGGACGCCGCTTAGCCTGCGCCAGATCGAAGTCTTCCGGGCCATCATGGTCACAGGCTCCATCAGCGCCGCAGGGCGGATGCTCCACGTGTCCCAGCCGGCAATCAGCCGCGTGTTGGCGCTCACGGAGAGCCGCCTGGGCTATCCATTGTTCGACCGATACAAGACCCGCCTGACCGCCACGCCCGAAGCGGCTCGCCTGTTTCGGGAAGTCGAGCAGATCTACGAAGGCATACAGACGGTCAATGATCTGGCGATCAGTCTGGGGGAAACAGGCTTTGGCGCACTCAAGCTCGTCAGCAGCGCAACCTTCGGACAGCGCATGATTCCCAGCGCCTTGAAAGAACTCTATGCCAGAAGCCCCCGTGCGAAGGTCGACTTCCGACACGCCACATTTGATCAAATGGTGGGCCATTTCTTATCGGGACGCGCCCACCTCGGTATCTCCTTGCAGCCGTCCGACAACCCTTCTCTGACGTCGGCGGCACTGGGCACGGCGCCACTGGTTTGCATAGCGCCAAAGGGCCATGCCATCCACAGGCTCGACGTCGCCAGTCCGGACGACGTCGCGGAGTTCCAGTGGATCACTTACCCACCGGACGCCCCCGTGGGCCGCGCGCTGGCCGCGTTCTTCGGCGCAACCCGGCATCCCAGAACGACCATCGAAGTGCACTCGCCGTCGATGGCCGTAACGTGTGTCAGTCAAGGATTGGGTATCGCCCTCGTCGACACATGGAGCTTGTCTGCTGAAGTCCGGCCGCTGCTGGAAATAAAACACATTTCCCCCCAGACCTCCCTGACCATCTGGGCCACCTATTCCAACGTCGATCCGCTGCCATTGCTGGGTCGACGCATGCTCGCGGCCGTCCAGAAGGTCATCGACGAGGAAACCATCAAACTTTGATGCCGCCCCATAACCGGGAGCTATCACTGGCAGCCAGAAGCCGACCGCCGCAGCAGACGCGCAGGGCATCGTCACCTAAGCCCGACGCCGCTTTGGGCGTTCCGGGCAGCATGCGGGAACCTTCTTCTCCGCGGCGCCACCCCGGGTTTTGCGATGCGGGCCACTATTGGCATGCTTGCGTCTTGATCACACTACTCACGGAAGATGTCATGACTGCACCTCATCGAAAACTTGGCCTGGCCGTCGCCCAAATGGGGCCGGTCAACCTCGCCGACGATCGCGCCAGCGTCATCAAGCGACTGGTCGCCATGATGCATGAGGCGCATAGCCGCAAGTCCGACTTCGTCGTCTTCCCCGAGCTGGCGCTGACGACATTCTTTCCCCGATACTGGATGACGATGCAGGAGGTGGAGGAGCGCTACTTCGAAACCGCCATGCCGAGCCGCGCGGTTCAGCCCCTGTTCGACACAGCCAGATCCTTGGGTATCGGCTTTTATCTCGGCTATGCCGAACTGACGCCCCATGGCCAGCGGTTCAACGCGTCTATCCTGGTCGACAAGGCTGCGAACATCATTGGGAAGTATCGCAAGATCCACCTGCCGGGCCATGACGACCACAAGCCAGATGCGCCATTCCAGCATCTGGAGAAAAGATACTTCGACGTCGGCGACGCTACGTTCGGTGTGTGGGAAACGGTGGGCACGAGGATGGGCATGTGCCTATGCAACGACCGACGGTGGCCCGAAACCTGGCGTGTGATGTCGTTGCAGGGCGCCGAAGTCGTGGTGCTGGGCTACAACACCCCCTCGGTGAACATCCATTGGCCGGAACCGGTGCATCTTAGAATGCACCATCACCTGATTACCTTGCAGGCCAGCGCGTACCAAAACTGCGTTTGGGCAGCCGCGGCGGCGAAGTGCGGCTATGAAGACGGCCATCACATGATCGGCGGTTCTGTCATCGTGGCCCCGACAGGAGAGATCGTGGCGCAAGCCAGCACAGAAGAAGACGAGGTGATCACCTTCAATGCAGATCTTGGCCTTGCAGAGGTCTTCAGAAAAAACGTGTTCGACTTCGCCCGCCACCGTCGCCCCGAACATTACCGATTGATTGTCGACAGGGTTGGCCCCGGGTCGCCGCTGGAGCAGACAACTTCCTGATGCCAGAACGGGGCACAGCGCCGAGCCGACAGCGATCAGTACTCCTTGGCTAACCGCGCAACCGTCACCCCCGGCCTTAGTTGCCGGAGCGATGGCATGATCAGCGTACAACGGTCATACGGTGCAGTGATGGGTTGCCCGTCCATCCAGCCGATCAGTTCGCCCGCCTTCGCAAAGGTCTCGAGGCCTTGCCATTCGTGGGCAAAGCGAACATCCATCGAAGGAGCGACGATCGCTTCGGTCACCTGCAAGACGCGCTGTGCATCCGGCGTTGGCAGGAACCATGCTTGCGGAAGGTCGTCTGCGGCAACGATGCCAGCCTCACGCATCATGCGCGCCGTCATGTCGAGCGCCACCGCCTGGGACGAGGGATCGCCGTGGTACCCACACTCGATCAGCAACGCGCATGCGTCATCGCCCGGATCGCCAAAACGTCCGTAATCGCGCAGGCGCACACCATTTTTATGGCCGGCATCGGCGATCACATATTCGGGCGCCTTCAAATTGCGGGCCAACGCAATATTGCGCGGCAGCAAGCCGGTCAACAGCAAAGGCTTGCTGCGTTCATGCATAGAGTGCAGGTCCAGCAGCCAGTCGGCGCGCTTTACCCACGGCAAAAGTTCGGCGGCACGGCGACGCTCGCCGCTATCCGCTGATGCAAGCCGATCATCCATCCATACGCGATTCAGGTCTTCATCCACGAACCTGCTTGCATCATGCCGTCGGACGTCGAAGCGGCCGTAAGCGTCCAGATTGCAGAACGCCAGGATCAACGCGCCGTTCCGGGGCTTCAGCCCGCTGGCGAGCAACGTCTTCAACGCCCAGGCGCCGCATAGTTCGTTGCCATGGATCAACGATGTGATCATCAGGGTGCGGCCCGGCACACCGGAGTCGAAATACCAGACGCCCGGAGTGCCGGTGTTGCCTTGCCGCTCTTGTGTCAGGTCGGGATAAGGAAGCTCAAAACTCATGTCGTGCCTTTGAAAAAAGGGGGAGGGGCGGATTACTGGCGCTTTATCTTCGCCATCTCGACGAGACTGGCGTACTTCAAGGTTTCAGCGGCCTGGAAAGCCTTGGCGTCCATACCGGGTGCGTACAAGGTTGCGCCACTGGCCGCCAGCCTTTTCCGGAACTCGTCCTGCTTCAGCACCTCGTCGAGGGCCTTGCGCAACACAGCCACAACATCATCCGGCAAGCCGGCGGGACCATACAGGCCGAACCATACGTTGATATCGACCTTTTCAAACCCCGGGGTTTCCGCCAGTGCAGGAATATCGGGCGCAGCCGGCGAACGCCGGGCCTCGGTCACACCCAGAGCCACGATCTTGCCCGACTTCACTTGAGGCAAGCCGGAAGACATCACGAAGACACCATAATCCAATTGCCCGCTGACCAGGTCGGTCAGCAGAGGCGCCACGCCACGATAAGGAATGTGCTCGGCATGCGTTTGAGTCGATGCGTTGATCATTTCTCCCGCCAGATGCAGTGCCGTACCGACCCCCGACGAGCCAAAGGTGTAGTCGCCTCGCCCGCCGCTACGCAACTTTTTTAAATATTGGGCAGCGTTTGTCACGTCGGATCCCTTCGCAGTCGCCAGCATCATCGGCTGGGCAGCAATCATTCCAATCGGAGTGAAGTCTTTCAATCCGTCATACCGCACCGCGCTATTGATCATCCCGGCAATCACCATCTCATTGGTCGAGCCAACGAGCAGGGTATAGCCATTGGCTGCGGCCCGAGCCACCTTATTGGCGCCAATCGTGCCTCCCGCCCCACCGACGTTTTCGATGATCACGCTCTGTCCCAGGCGCTGAGACAAGGCTTCGCCGAACGCCCGTGCCGTGAAGTCGACACTGCCCCCGGCCGGGTAGCCGACGACGATACTGATCGGTTTGGAGGGATAATCCGCTGCCCGCGACGGCGCGGTGCCGAATGCAAACGAGCACGCCGCCACAACGGCCAAGGCGTTCCTGCAAAAGAAATGGTTCATGGTGAGTCTCCAGTTTATGGTCGAGAAGCAGAACTTCGTGATCGGCCTCTTGACCGTATTCTGGCGACATCCGTTATCACCCATGTGCCGTTTGAGCACATTGTTGTGCTTATATCTTCAAGCAGGACGATGGCCTCGTGCCTCAATTCTTCTCCATCGCCTTCCAGACTGCTTCAGCCACGTCCGAAAGCCGGCTGCGGGAACGATAGAGTCGCACTTCAAAGGCAATCTGCTCGCTGCGCCCGCCCAACACGATCAGATTGCCCCGCTTGCAATCGACGGCGACCATGGACCAGGGCAGCCAGGCGATGCCCAGACCGTTGGATACGGTGCCCAACATGGCTTCGAGGGAATCGCTACGGACCGACGTCACGAAGGGATAAGGCATGGTCTCGATTCGATCGCCGGCTATACGACCCATGGCCAGCCCCCGCGAATAAGCAATCAACGGCAGCGGGCCTTTGCCGCCACTCAGGGAATAGCGCGGCTTTCCCGGCGCCACAGCCTGGCTGACCGGCACAAGCTTGTCCGTGGCCAAGGTCATGTACTGGTAGTTGTCGGGCTTGAGTTCCATCGACAAAGCGGCATGTTCGTAGCAAAACAAAAAGTCGGCCTTCCCCTGGGCCAGTCGCGCCGACATGTCGGCCATCACGCCCGTTGCGATATCCACTTGCGTCGCCGGTGTCAGCACCGCCGGACGGCTCTTCCTCAAGCGTCCGACCCAGTCGGCAACCAGCGTGCGCGCCAAGCTCCGCCCCGTGGCCACACGCAGGACATGGCGGGACTCGCTCGCGTCCGCCGAAATCTGGTTACGTACGCGCTGAAGCTGTTCAACGACCTGACAGGCCGTCTTGAGCAGTGCTTCGCCCTGCTCCGTCAACACGAGGGGGACCCGCGAACGATCCACCAGCGGAACGCCCGCCCATCTTTCCAGGGCACGGATACGGCGCCCGAAAGCCGGATGCGTGACATGGCGTGCTTCTGCGGCGCGTACAAAACTTCCGGCCCTCGCCAGGGCGATAAAGTCTTCGAGCAGCTTCAGTTGCGGCACACTGCGCTCCTGTGTCGTCGTTCTACGTCGCCGAGCATAGCGCCTTTCGTTTGCATATTTTTGTATGCAATAATATGCAAAACGCGAATGCCGTCTCGACGGCGCTGCGGCAGGCACTGAGCGGCGCTCGCTTTTTTTGTGCAGGAATCTTCACACCATGCCCATTCCAAGGACAAACACGCAATCCCTCGCGGCGTACAACGAGATCAAACGGCGCATCCTTTCGGGCGAGTTTGCCGTCGAGGACCGCCTCCGCGAGATCAACGTGGCACAGCTGTTGGGCGTGGGCCGCACGCCTGTTCGGGAAGCGCTTCAGCGCCTTGCGGACGAAGGCCTGCTGACGCACGAGCCGCGACGCGGCCTGGTCGTTACCCGTATTGACCAGCGTGGCGTGACCGAGTTGTATGCGATGCGTGAAGTGCTGGAAGCGGCAGCGGCGGAGTTTGCCGCCAGGCATGCAACGGACGCCGAAATCGACAACATGGAGGCGATCCTGAACGACGAGCGTCAGCCGGGCGCGGACGCCGTTGCCCTGAACCTCGCCTTCCACCAAGCCATCTACGCGGCCGCGCACAACCGGCACCTGATCCGCTCGCTGGGCGCACTGACCGACACCACCTATCTGCTGGGCCGAAGCACGCTTGCGGCCGAGGAGCGTGCGGCCAGAGCCAACGAGGAACACGCGGCGATCGTCGCCGCAATCCGTAAACGTGATCCACAGGCCGCAGGCTCGGCCGCCAGAAACCACATACGGCTCGCCTATCTGGAGCGTCTTCGTATGCTCAGGGAATTAGCCGTACCCGTTCAACACGAAAAGGAAACCTCATGAAATCTGATCTGGACATCCGGCAGACCCATCTGCTTCCGTCATCATTCAGTCGTCGCAGGCTGCTGCAGGCGGGAGGCGTCGCGGCATTGGCGCTGGCGTCAGGAAGCCGTGCAGCATTGGCGACAAGCAAGTATCCCGCTCGTCCCGTCAGCGTCATTGTTCCCTATGCGCCGGGTGGACAAGGCGACCTCTTTGCACGAATTCTTTCCGATCCGTTGGCAGGCCTGCTTGGCGAAAGCGTAGTGGTGGAAAATCGCCCGGGCGCGAGCGGCATGCTGGGAACCCGAAACGTGATCCGATCCAAGGCAGACGGCTATACCGTTCTGATGGGCCAAACGGGAGAAATCGTGCTCATCCCCCTGGCCAACAAGGCCGCGGGCTATGACACGGCGAAGGATCTCTCCCCCGTTGCACTGGTGGGCAATTCGCCTTTGGTCATGATTGCACCGGCCAAGGCCAAGTTCAACACACCGAAGGAAGCGATCGCGCTGGCAAAGAGCAAGCCGGGCGGCCTGGCTTATGCATCGTCAGGCACCGCCACGCCAGGCCACCTGGCCGCAGCCGCCCTGGCGCTGGATACCCAGACCGATATGGTCCATGCTCCGTACAAGGGCGCGGGCCAGGCGATGACCGATGTCATTGGCGGTCAAGTCGATTTCTTCTTCTCCAGTGCGTCGGCCGCCATGTCGCATATCAAGGCAGGCACCGTCAAGGCGATTGCCGTGGCGTCGCCCGAGCGCATGGCGTCGCTGCCAGACGTACCGTCGATCAGTGAAACCATCATCCCCGGCTTCAACTACAGCCTGTGGGGCGGCTACTTTGTGCCAAAGGAAACGCCCACCGATATCGTCCAGCGGCTGAACAAGGACATCAACACCTTGCTGGCCCAGGAAGACATACGCAAGCGACTTGAAGCCGATGGCGCGGCCGTCAAGCAGAACACGCCCGAGGAATTCCAGGCGTTTGTCGACCAGGAAATTGCCAAGTATCGGAAGCTCATCGATACGCTCAACATCACCATAGGCTAAGCAGAACGGAGTCACCGCAGCATGAAAATTATTGTCCTTCCCGGGGACGGCATCGGCCCTGAAACCATGGCGGCGACCATCGACGTACTCGAGGCCGCATCGTCCCGGTATGACTTGGACCTGCAACTCGAAAACGACGATGCCGGCCTGGAAAGCCTGAAGCGCCATGGCGCAACCGTCACGCCTGCACTGCTCGAGAAAGTAAAACAGGCGGACGGGCTGATGCTGGGCCCCATGTCCACGTTCGAAATGAAGGATGAGTCCAAGGGGGAAATCAACCCCTCGAAATTCTTCCGGAAGGCCTTGGACCTGTATGCCAACATCCGCCCCGCGCGCACCTACGCCGGCATGCCCGCACGCTTGGGCGAGTTCGACCTGGTTGTCGTCCGCGAGAATACCGAAGGGTTCTATTCCGACCGCAACATCGAGTCGGGCTCGAGCGAGATGCTCATCACGCCCGACGTCGCGATTTCCCTGCGCCGCATTACGCGCAAGTGTTGCGAGCGCATTGCACGGGCGGCGTTCGAGCTGGCCATGACGCGCGACAAGCACGTCAGCATCGTCCACAAGGCAAATGTCCTGAAGATTGCGGACGGCATGTTCATCGACATCTGTCATGAAGTGGGCCGCGAGTTTCCCGAAGTGCGCGTCGATGACTTCATCGTCGACGCCATGATGGCGCATGTGGTGCGCGCACCCGACCGTTTCGACGTCATCGTCACGACGAACATGTTCGGCGACATCCTGTCCGATCTGACGGCCGAGTTGTCCGGCAGCCTTGGACTGGGCGGATCGCTGAATGCCGGCGACCAATACGCCATGGGGCAAGCCGCCCATGGCTCGGCGCCTGACATTGCAGGCCAGGACATTGCCAATCCCTTCTCGTTGGTCTTGTCCGCGGCCATGCTGTTGTCGTGGCATGCCCGCAAGACCGGCCGCGCAGCATTCCAAACCGCTGCCGATGCGATGTTCGAAGGCGTGGGCGCCGCCATCAAGGCCAAAGAGGCCACGCGGGATGTGGGCGGCGAGCTCGGTACGCGAGAAACAGGGCGGCTGCTCGCGCAACGCATCGCACAGGCACAATGACCATGATTCCCGAGCAGGCCTGGGACTGCCACGTCCATGTGGTCGGCGACCCCGAGCACTACCCCATGCTGCCGAGCCGACCGTACACCGCGGGTCTCGCGACGGTGGACGATCTGCGGGCGCACCTTGCGCGCATTGGTTTACAGCGTGCGGTCATCATCCAGCCCAGCTTCTACGGCACGGACAACCGCTGCCTGCTCGACGCACTGCACGAGATGGAAGGCGACGCGCGCGGCATCGCGGTGCTGGATCTATCCGTATCCAATGCGGAACTGAAACGCATGGACGAAGCAGGCGTACGCGGCATAAGACTCAACCTCGAAAGCTACGGCTTGAGCGCAGGCGGCGACCTACGGGACACGCTGGAACAATGGGCCAAACGCGTGGCAGACCTTGGATGGCACCTCCAGGTGTACGCAGCGTGGTCCGTGATCAGGCCCTGCTTGCCATGGCTGGGCTCGCTGCCCGTCCCTGTCGTGATCGACCATTTCGGGTTGGTTCCCCCGGCAGGCGAGCAACAAGACGGCAAGGAACCGGGGGGAGAAGCATCGGAGCAGGCCAGCCAGTTGCTTGCAGAAGCGTTGGCGGGCGGCAATATATATGTGAAGCTCTCGGGCTCTTACCGCGTTCCGGGAGCGAGCCCGGCAGGCCTCACACGGCTTGCCCGCAGCCTGGTCAGCGCCAACGCCGACAACGTGGTCTGGGCCAGCGACTGGCCGCACACCAACCGCGAACCAGGCAAGGCGCCGACGGAAGTCAGCGCCTTCCGCCAAGTCGCGCCGCAGGGGCTGCTTGCCGAGATCACCGATTGGCTGCCCGATGAAGACACGGCACGCAAGGTGCTGCGGGACAATCCGGAACGACTCTATCGGTTCTGAGGAACGGGTACAGCAATTGCTTCACCGGGGCACCATAAGCCGGCGCCGCTCCATGCAACTTCCGAAATTCGTCCAGATAGAGCCTGTAGGGCAATGCAACCTCAGGTGCCGCATGTGCCCCATCCAGTTTCGCAAGGACGGGGCACGCGGCGGCCCTGCAGCCTTCATGCGCTATGAAACGTTCTGCCAACTCGTGGACCAGTTTCGCGCCATGGAAGAATTGCATTTGCAAGGCCTCGGCGAGCCGATGCTGCATCCCCGATTCTTCGACATGGTGCGTTATGCGAGCGCCCGCGGCATTCAGGTAAGCACGAACACCAATCTCACCGTCTGTACCGAAGCCAGGGTGCGCGATTGTCTCGAGAGCGGCCTGCGAAAATTGTACGTATCACTCGACGGCGCGACGGCGGAGGTCTTTGAGCAAATACGGCTCGGCGCTAAATTTGAAAAGATGATGCGCAACCTCGACCGCCTGACGACACTGTGGCGCACGTTTCCCTTCCAGGGTGAACCCATGCATATCGGCATCGTCGTGGTCGCCATGCGCATGAACCTGGCCGAGCTGCCTGCCCTCGTGCGCCTGGCTCATGGTTTCGGCATCAGCGATGTTTCGGTCCAGCACCTGTGCCACGATTTCGGCGAAGAAACCTTGCCCGCGCATTACCGTCCGATGCGCAACTTCGTCGACGAGCAAACGTTGCTACATGATGACCCGCAGCGTGTGGAGCGCCATTTCGATGACGCGCGCCGCGTAGCGGCGTTACTCGGCGTGACCTTGCGGCTGCCCACCATTAGTCCACAGCCAGACACCTCTCGCGTTGTGCCGCATCCACGTTGCAATTGGCCCTGGCACGGCGCGTATATCAGCTACAACGGCGAGGCGATGCCTTGCTGTATGGTGGCCACACCCGACCGCATCAATTTCGGCAACATGGCAAAGGACGGCGTCGAGGCGGTATGGAATAACGGCGCATACAATGCGTTCCGCGCTCGGCTGGAGGGCGACGATCCACCCGATATCTGCAAAAGCTGCGCGGTTTACGCCGGTACTTTCTGACGCTGGCTCAGGCGCAACGCATGTACAGCTTGCAAACCGGTCAACGATCGATCGCCGCCTCCTTGGTTTCCTTGCCCAGCAGTAGTGCCACCAGCGTGATCACGCCTGCTACCGCCAGATAAACACCTACCAGTGCCGGACTGCCGTCGGCCTCGCTCCAGAGCCACACCGCGACGAAAGGCGCGGCCGCGGCCCCGATAATGGACGATACGTTGTACGAAATGCCGGAACCCGTATAGCGTACGTGCGTTGGAAAGAGCTCTGGAAGCAGCGCCCCCATCGGCCCGAACGTGGCACCCATCAGGCTGAAACCGATGACGAGCCATGCCATGACCCCGACGAAGCCGCTGGACAGCATTGGCACCCACAAGAGGCCAAAAAGGATGATGCCCAGCGTCACTACAATCAGAGTCTTTCGGCGCCCGAAGCGATCGGCCCACGGTCCCGACAGCAGCGTGAAGATCCCGAAGAACACGACTCCTGCAATCAACATAAGCACGAAAGCGTTGTAGTCGTAGCCGAGGCCGGACAACTGCCCGGCCGCGGGCTCAATCGGTGCGCGACCATAACTGAGCGAGAACGTGGTCATGAGGTAAAACAGCACATACGTGGCCAGCATGTAAAACGTACCAAGGATGAGTTCGCGCCAATATTTGCGGGTCACCTCGCCCAAGGGCAGCTTCACCACTTTGCCCTTGTCGATGGCTTGGGTGAAAGCGGTGCTTTCAACCAGGTTCATGCGTATCCAAAGTCCCACGATCACCATCACTGCCGAGAACAGAAATGGAATACGCCATCCCCAGCTGAGGAAGGCGTCGGAGGGCCGGGTCGGATCATCGGATGGAAGCAAGGCAGCCACGATCAGGAAAAGACCATTGGCGATGATGAAACCAATGGGTGCTCCCAACTGCGGAAAGGTGCCATACAAAGGGCGCTTTCCCTTCGGCGCATTCTCTGTAGCGACGAGCGCCGCGCCCGACCATTCTCCGCCGAGTGCGAAACCCTGTGCCAGCCTCAGAATCACCAGCAACAGCGGGGCCCACCAGCCTGCGGTGGCATAGGTAGGCAGCACGCCGATCAACACCGTCGCAATGCCCATGGTCAGCAAAGCCGCGACCAGCGTCTTCTTGCGGCCGATCTTGTCGCCCAGATGCCCGTAGTAGATCGCCCCCAACGGCCTGGCGATCATCGCAGCGCCGAAGACCGCGAACGACGACAACAAGGCCGTGGTTTCATTGCCGGACGGGAAAAACAGATGAGGAAACACCAGCACAGCCGCAGTGGCGTAGACGTAGAAGTCGTAGAACTCGATCGTGGTGCCGACGAGGCTGGCCAGGATGACGCGTGACCGGCTGTTAACGGGCGCCGTTACGCCGGAACCACCCGTGCGCGTTCCGGAAGCGGCGGAAGAAGAAATGGAGATATCGGACATGATGTGCAACGATCAGCTGAATTCGATCGTCTCGGCAAGATGGTAATACGGGTAAACCCTTAATGCGTTAGGTTAACATGCGCGCCGATTCACGGGGCACGCAACGCATTGACTGGGTACGGAACCAAGCTGCTCACGTCCTCATTCACATCCAGCTCCCGGCCGATATACGGAAAGGCACGTTGAGGACATTGGAAGCGCTCGCACACGCGGCAACCCATACCGATGGGCGTGGGCGCCGTCGCGTCGTGCAGGTCCAATCCTTTGGCGTATACCAGTCGATGGGCATGCTCCACATTGCAGCCCAACGCCACTGCAAAGGCCTTGCCCGGTTGGCCAAAACCCCCTACGCGCCGGGACACCGTCCGCGCCACCCACAGATAGACTTGTCCGTCCGGCATGCGCGCCAGTTGCCTCAAAATCCGTCCCGGACTCGCGAAGGCCTCATACACATTCCACAGCGGGCAGGCTCCCCCTACCCGCGAAAAATGGAAGTGGGCGGCCGACTGCCGTTTGGAGATATTGCCCGCCCGGTCCACCCGGATAAAGAAGAATGGGACGCCGGCCGCTTCTGGCCGTTGCATGGTGCTCAGTCGATGACAGACCGTTTCGAAACTGACGCCAAAGCGCTGGCCCAGCAGATCGATGTCGTATTGCAGCTCCTCCGCCGCGCCCAGGAAGCGTCCGTATGGAAGGATCAGGGCAGCAGCAAAGTAATTGGCCAGCCCTATGCGAACCAGCCTGCGCACCGCTACGCCGGAAAATCGCGGCGCGTCCGCCATGCGCCGAAGCGTGCCGTTCAACTCCAGAAACGCGAGTTGCGTGGCCATCTGAAATGCTTGCTGTCCCCGACTCATGTGTGCCGGCAGGCTGAGCCGCTTGAGGCCCGGTTCGTAAAAGCGCTGCAAGGTCGAATCCGCGGGCAGCGTATCGATCGTTATCCCGTGCTGTCCATGCAGCCGTTGGGCCAGTCGCTCGGCCAGGGTTGGTGGCGCTGCATCGGCCAATCCCCACGAGGCATGGCACTGCTCGGCCTGCGTATCGAGCTCGGAAAAATAGTTGTGATGCGTAAAGAAAAAATCGCGCGCCTCTTCGTAGGGTTCGGCCGGCATCGACAGTTCGCCATCGCGCGCGCCGACGTCCTTGTATGCCATCTGGGCCAAGGCCTCCAGCCGGTCCTCGGCTTCGCGATAACGTCGGTGCAAATGGATCAGTGCACGACCGACGGCCGGCATGCTCGCGGCGACCTCGCGTATCTCGGCTTGCGAAATGTGTGCATCGTCGTACCCGCCCACGGGAGAAGCCGGCAGGCTCGCCGCCACCTCTCGCAGCGCAGCCACCATGCGAGCCTCGCCGTCGTCAGAGAACGATTGGACGTCCACGCCGAACACTTCGCTCAGGCGCAGCAGAACCGCCATGGTCAACGGCCGCTGGTTCTGTTCGATCTGGTTCAGGTAACTGGCCGACAGGCCCAGCAGACGGGACAGCGCCACCTGGGTCAATTTGCGCTCCTCGCGCAAGCGACGCAGTCGCACTCCCATGAACACT
>Ga0182739_1001102_pt1 | contig 29772 bp, 26 predicted proteins | sample eDN5th30CBELigBY_FD_128873 | JGI IMG/M metagenome (GOLD analysis project Ga0182739, IMG submission 128873) | Enriched backyard soil microbial communities from Emeryville, California, USA - eDNA 5th pass 30_C BE-Lig BY (version 2) (version 2) | ecosystem: Environmental > Terrestrial > Soil >... | reverse complement strand
GGGTTTACTGGACCACGGCGAGGATTTCGTCCTCGCGGATGACGAGCAGTTCTTCGCCATCAACCTTCACGGACTGGCCGGCGTACTTGCCGAACAGAACCTTGTCACCAGCCTTCAGGTCAACCGGCAGGATCTTGCCGTCTTCGGTCTTCTTGCCGGGGCCGACGGCCACGACTTCACCCTGGTCGGGCTTTTCAGCGGCGCTGTCCGGGATCACGATGCCCGAGGCAGTCTTGCGCTCGTTTTCGAGGCGTTTGACGATCACGCGATCGCCCAGGGGACGCAAGGCCATGTGGAACTCCTGTTAACTAAAAAGTAAGTGAATGATCGGTTAGCCCCGGGAGGGCTGTTAGCACTCACCGGTGTCGAGTGCTAATTATAGGGATGATGTTCTGAGGTTCAAGGGGGGGGCGGGGCGCTGTTACATCTTTGGGGCCGGGGGGGCGATGTCGAATTCCATTGAGTTTGGAATTTGTCTCATCCAGTTTGGAATTTTCGGCTCCCCCTTTGATGAGCGCAGAACACAGTAGAAGCGTTCGGCGTCCGGGTCCCCAAATACGAATATGTATTAAGGTAACGCAAATCTTTGATAAATAAGGAGTTATTGCGCAATATGGTGGTTGGGATAGAGTGCAAACATCCCAACTCTGCACTTTTCGCGCCATGCGCTATGAGACCTTCGGATCGAAGCTTCGTCGGATGGGAGCTGCACGAGGCCTGACCACGAAGCGGCTTGCCAACCTGGCAGGCGTGACGCCGTCCTACCTGACGCAGAAGTCGAATTTCGTTGACTTTGGAATGCCTGTTGCTTGAAGCGACAATGCCGGCGCCGTTCACAGCGGCGGTGCCACCTCGAGTTCGCCCTTTCACGTTCATTCACGTGGGATTGTGGGGGCGATTGTCTGGCGGAGATTGTGCACGTCGCGTACAGGCGGAGCACCGAAATGGCGTAGATATTCACGGCTGAATTGTGATGCACTTTTATAGCCGACTGCGAATGCAACTTCAGCGGCTCGGGATTTGCCGGCAAGCAAAAGTTGGCGGGCTTCCTGCAACCTGAGTTGTTTCTGGTACTGGATAGGACTGAGGCCTGTCAAAGACGAAAAATGGCGATGCAGGCTGGCACGGCTCATGCCGCTGGCGGCGCACACGGCGTCGATGCTAAGACGTGTGTTGTAGTGGTCCCTGATCCACGCGACGGCTCGCCGGACACTCGCTAGAGGGCCTTGAGGTTGAGCGATTTGACGCAGTAGCCGCCCTTGCGGGCCTTGAAGAAGACGATAGAGCAGTTCCCGTTCAATCATCGGGCCCAACACCGGGATGTCGGCAGGCGTGTCCAGTAAGGACACGAGTCGAAATAAGATGGCGCGAAGCGAATCGGTCATGGGATTGATAGCAATGCCCACGCCTTTACAGTCGCTCTCTCGAACCGTTGCCATGGTTGCCGCCAATTCTGCCAACTGGGCCGGATCCAGCACGAGTGATATGGCCACATACGGCCGCCCGTCTTCGTCATCAAGAATCTGCCCGGTTAACGGCAAGTCCAGGGCGCTGATGAGATAGTGCTGGCTGTCGTAGCTGAGGACGTGATCGTTGAGGGCAACCCGTTTTGAACCCTGCAGGATGAAGCAGACCATGGATCGATACAGACAGGGGGCTTTGTCGGTCGAGCCTTGCCCCACGGAGACCTCGACGCGCGGGATCTGTATGTTGGTCAAGCCCGGCGGCGCATGGCGCAAGGCGATATCCAGGTGCGGTGCAAGCGGATTGGTTATGGGCCGAATATGCCGGGGGAGCCGCCATCACGCATCATGATTGAGACAATCAGGCAATAATTTGAGCCTATTGGGCGTGGGATAAGCCCGAGCCGATATCTACCATGGGCGGGTCACGGCAGCGCGAACCGGCGCGCCTAACCTAACCGGGTAGAGACCTTTCATGACCCATCAGATCGCACTCATTACCGGTGCCAGCCGCGGCCTTGGCCGCAGCATGGCTTCGCATCTTGCCAAGCGCGGCGTTCACATCATCGGCACTTATCGCAGCGGCGCTGCCGAGGCCGAGACTCTGCAGCAGGAAATCGAGGCACAAGGTGGCAAGGCCGCCATGTTTCAGCTCGATGTCACGGACACCGCTTCTTATCCAGCATTTTCAAAAGAGGTTGCGGATACGCTAAAGAGTGAATTTGGCCGCGAGCGCTTTGACTTCCTGGTCAACAATGCCGGCAACGGGCTTTTCTCGAATTTCGTGGATGCGACCGAAGACCAGTTCGCCTCGCTGGTTTCCACTCACCTTCGTGGTCCGATTTTTCTGACCCAGCACCTATTGCCCTTCGTGCAGGATGGCGGCCGCATCTTGAATGTTTCGTTTGGCTTTGTGCGCTTTACCTTACCGGGATACAGCGTCTATGCGGCGGTGAAAGCCGCCGTCGAGGTGCTCACCCGCTATATGGCCGTCGAGCTGGGTTCCCGTCAGATCCGGGTGAATGCCATTGCCCCTGGCGCCATAGCAACGGATTTCGGCGGTGCTGCGGTTCGCGATAACAAAGATGTGAATGCGTTTGTAGCGCAAGGCATCGCGCTGGGCCGCGTTGGCCTCCCGGACGATGTGGGCGCCGCGGTAGCCGCCATTTTGTCCACCGACATGGCGTGGGCGAATGGGACAACTTTTGACATTTCGGGCGGCCAGTTACTTTAGAAGCAACAACATCCAGCTAGCCAGCCAGTTGCGCAGCTCACGTGACGAAGGTCTAGATCCGAGTTCGATTAGGCGCGCTTCAGGCAGATCCTTGCATTCTCGCCAACTCAAAATGGTGTCGATGCCTCGCTGAGGTCTTCAATCGAGGTACAGGTAAAACGTCCACATGATGGATTTCTTTTGCCGAGCCTGGTCATTCCGGATTTAAAGTGGCGAGCGAGATCAGGTTCCGAAAGGCACACCTAGAAATCATGCCGCCACTAAGGGAGTGCCACGAGAGCCTGCTTTAACGTCCGAGTAGGCAGCCTTAACTTGCAACTACGGAGATTAGCGATGATCGCACGTGCTGAATTGTTCGAATTTTCCGAAGCCCATTTCCGCATAAAAGCAGATTATCCCTTTGACAAGTTCCCCGCATATGCCGTCCTTCGTCATGACAACGATGGAAAGTGGTTTTGCTTGGTGATGAATGTTCCTCGTCATCTGTTGGGGCTCGCTGGTGAGAAAGAAGTGGATGTCATTGACATCAAATGCTATCCGGAAAAGGTCGCTGACCTAAAATTGAAGAAAGGCTTCCGTCCTGCATACCACATGAATAAAGAGCACTGGTTGACGGTCGTGCTCGATGGAACTGTGCCAAAGAAAGAAGTCTTCGCGTTGATCAAGGAAAGTTTCGAACTCACCAAATAGCGACGCCGTCCTATTCCGTTTTAGCTGACGGGCGGCCGATGTCCGCGTATTCAGGGTGCGAGGCTACTGGTTCCATGCAGCCTCGCTCGTTCCGCCTATTCCTCGAACTCCAGAAGCAAATCGTGGGCGTCTACGCGGTCGCCGATCGAGACCATGACCTGGCGCACCACGGCGTCCCGTTCGGCGCTGATGGCGTTTTCCATTTTCATCGCTTCGATGGTGACCAGCGCAGCTCCTCTGCTGACGCGCTGACCAGCGCGCACGGCTATCGAGGACACCGCGCCAGGCATCGGGGCGCCAATCTGTGTCGGGTTGCCCGCTTGTGCCTTTGGGCGGGCGGCGCCGTTAACTGGGTTTTTGCCTTGGCGTGTTATTCGAACGGGACGTGGCTGCCCGTTGAGTTCAAAGAAGAGCCGGGTTTGGGCGCCGTCCTTGTCATCCGATTGCCCCAATAGCCGAACGACCAATGTCTTCCCCTGGTCGATGTCCACGGCGAGTTCATCGTGTTCGGACAGTCCGTGGAAGAAGACCGGTGAGGGAATAATTGATGTGTCGCCGTACTCCTGGCGGTGCGCCATGTAGTCGGAAAACACTTTGGGATACATCAACCAACTGGCCAGGTTGTTATCGCAGATACTGCTCCCCGTCGTCGATTCCGCCACCATCCGCTCGGCTTCCAGGTCGACATCCGCCATATGCGCTGCAGCCCGACCTTCAATGGGGGTTGCACCCTTTAGAATCCGTCGCTGCAGGGCTGGAGGAAAGCCGTCCGCGGGATAGCCGATCTCGCCACGCATCATGGAAACAACTGAATCGGGGAAGGAAATATCTCTCTGCGCATTCAGTACGTCCGCGCAACGCAGATCACTTGCGACCATGAACAATGCCATGTCGCCCACTACCTTCGATGAAGGAGTGACCTTGACGATATCGCCGAAGATTTGGTTGGCCTCCGCGTAGCAGCGGGCGATGTCATCCCAACGTCCTTCAAGTCCCATTGAGCGAGCTTGTTCGCGTAGATTTGTGTACTGGCCGCCAGGCATTTCATGACGGTACACATCGGATGTTCCACTGCGCATGTCGGACTCGAAGGGTGCGTAGTACCGGCGCACACCTTCCCAGTACCGCGAGACTGGCGCAACTTTTGCATGTGTAAGCCCTGTGGCCCGCTGGGTATGTTCCAGGCCTGCAATGATGGTGCCCAAGCTGGGTTGAGATGTCAGTCCGCTCATCGCATCCATGGCCCCGTCTACGATATCGGCGCCAGCCTCGGCAGCAGCCAACACGGACGCTACTGCTCCGCCGCTCGTGTCATGAGTATGGAAGTGGATGGGTAGGCCAACCTCTTCCCGCAGTGCCTTAACCAACGCCCGAGCGGCGGGGGGGCGACATACACCCGCCATATCCTTGATGCAGATCATGTGAGCCCCCGCACGTTCGAGCTGCTTTGCCATGTCGACGTAGTACTGCAACTGATATTTCGGGCGCGCAGCATCAAAGATGTCGCCGGTATAGCAGATGGTGCCTTCGCAAAGGGCGCCGTTTTCAATAACGGCGTCCATGGCTACGCGCATATTCTCTACCCAGTTGAGCGAGTCAAACACCCGGAAAATGTCGATCCCTTCCCGACACGCTTGCTGGATGAAATACCTGACCACATTGTCGGCATAGTTGGTATACCCCACGGCATTGGACCCGCGCAGCAGCATCTGTAGCAGCGTGTTGGGCATCGCGGATCGCAATTGGCGCAAGCGATCCCACGGATCTTCCTTGAGGAAGCGCAACGCGACATCGAAGGTTGCACCACCCCAGCACTCCACCGAAAAAAGTTCGGGCAAAAGCCGCGCGTAATGAGGGGCGATCGCCGTCATATCGACGGTGCGCAGGCGTGTGGCTAACAACGACTGATGTGCATCTCGCATTGTCGTGTCAGTCAGCAGAGTCTGAGGTTGATCGCGAATCCACTGAACGAAACCTTCAGCACCGCGTTCACGGAACTCATTGCGCATACCACGAGGCGCGGCTGCCGTGAGATCGGACCCCGGGAGTAATGCTTGCGGCATTGCCTGCGAAGGCGCAACCCTGCCTTTCATCTCGGGGTTGCCGTTGACAACCACCTCGCCGACAAACTTCAGCAGACGGCTTGCACGGTCTTTGCGTGGCGCAATATCGAACAGCTCTGGGGTAGTGTCAAGGAAGCGTGTCGTACAGTCGCCGTTCTTGAAAAGCGAATGAGCAATGACGTTCTCTAAGAATGCCAGGTTAGTTGCCACGCCGCGGATACGGAACTCGCGAAGCGCTCGGTCCATGCGTTGACGGGCTTCATCGGGGTCGTGCCCACGCGCGGTGACCTTAACCAGCAGCGAGTCATAGTATGGGGTGATGACGGCTCCCGTGTAGGCGGTGCCCGCATCAAGCCGGATTCCCGCCCCAGAGGCACTGCGGTAGGCGCTTAGCCGCCCGTAGTCAGGCGCAAAGCCTTTCTCCGGATCTTCAGTAGTTATTCGACACTGCAAGGCATGGCCGAGCAGGCGAATGTTCTCTTGCTCCGGGAGATAGTCGTTCTCGCCAATACATGCACCCTCAGTGACGCGAATCTGCGCCTTCACGATGTCCAAGCCCGTGACTTCCTCCGTCACGGTGTGTTCAACCTGAATACGCGGGTTGACCTCTATGAAGTAGAAGGCCCCCGTATCCGCGTCCATCAGGAATTCGACTGTTCCAGCATGGGTGTAGTTCACGCCACGCGCAAGCTTGAGCGCGTACTCACACAATTGTTCGCGCTGATCCTTGTTCAAGTATGGCGCAGGAGCGCGCTCGACCACTTTTTGGTTGCGCCGCTGCACCGAGCAATCGCGTTCGAAAAGATGGACGAGATTGCCGTGCTGGTCACCCAGCACCTGCACTTCGACGTGACGTGCACGTTGCACCAACTTTTCGAGATAAACCTCACCATTGCCGAACGCGGCGACTGCCTCACGTCGCGCACCTGCGATAGCGTCCAGCAACTCTGACTCCTGCGCGATTGCGCGCATGCCTCGCCCGCCACCGCCCCAGCTTGCCTTCAGCATCAAGGGATAGCCTATCTGGCGTGCTAAGGACAGGCACGCGTCGGGCGCGTCGGGAAGTGCCCCGGTGGCCGGTACCACGGGAACGCCAAGACGCTCGGCCAATGCACGTGCCGCGACCTTGTTGCCCAGTTCGCGCAGTACCTCGGGCTTTGGGCCGATAAAGGCGACTCCCGCTTCGATGCAGGCTTGCGCAAAGTCGGGGTTCTCTGCCAAGAAGCCATAGCCAGGATGGATCGCGTCCGCGCCTGCGCGTTTCGCAATACTGATGATGCCTGCAATGTCCAAGTACGCGTCAATCGGCCGCCGGCCAACTCCCACGCGATAGCTTTCATCGGCCTTGAAGCGATGTAGGGCGAACCTGTCTTCGTCGGCATAAATCGCTATGTTCTGAATTCCCAACTCAGCGGCGGCGCGCATGGCGCGGATGGCAATTTCGCCGCGATTGGCGACAAGCATACGTGTAATGGGCGTCTTCATTGAGTTCATTCAGTTTTGCGGGAAATCGGCGCCCGAAGGGCGTTCAGGTTTTAAGGCGAGGCGCTACAAAGCGACCGCGGCGCGTTTCCGGATCAGGTGTAGCGCTTTTCCAGTGCATCCCAGTCCTGCTTACCTACCAGGCGTTGCCGTTCAGCAAACGTGGTGACCAGGCCGCTGCCCTCTTGCACTTCCTTTTCGTCTCGCAGAACAGTGAGCGCTTTCTGCATGCCAGCCACTGCGCCCTGCAGGGCAGCGTTCGCGTAGAGCACAATGCCGTACCCCATATCGGCGAGTTGATCGGCATTGAAAATCGGGGTGCGGCCACCAATTACCATGTTTATGAGCTGTGGCTTGGCCAAGCGTTGGGGGAGGGCACGCACTTCCTCCGCCTGTGTCACCGCCTCCACGAATAGGATGTCAGCTCCGGCCTCCGAGAACAATTGGGCCCGTTCTACGGCGGCATCGAAGCCATGTGTTGCGGCAGCATCCGTGCGCGCCATGATGAGGAAGTCGGAATCATGGCGTGCATCGACGGCGGCCTTGATCTTGCTTACTGCTTCTTCGGTCGAGATGACTTCCTTTCCAGAGAAATGGCCGCATCGTTTTGGCGCGACCTGATCTTCAAGCTGGATACAATCAGCGCCGGCGCGCTCGAGTACGCGGACTGTATGACGGACGTTCAGCGCGTTGCCAAATCCCGTGTCAGCGTCCACGATCAGTGGCACTTCTACGACGTCTCGAATTCTCGCCGTGTGGTCGGCGATTTCATGTAAGCCCATGAACCCCTGATCAGGCATGCCGAACCACATGTTCGTTACGCCTGCACCCGTGACGTAGATGGCCTGGAAGCCAAGGTCCGCGACGACCTTTGCAGACAGTGCATTGAAGGCGCCGGGAACGAGCAGGCCTCGCCGGGCCTCAACCAAAGTTCTTAACTTCTTGCGTGAAGACATTTGCAAATCATCCGATCGGAGATTAAGAGCGCTGCTCAATGGGGACGTAGGCTTGATCGTCGGGGCCGACGTAGTTGGCCGTGGGCCTGATGATCTTGTTGTCGATGCGTTGTTCCACGATGTGAGCCGACCAGCCTGCCGTCCGCGCGATTACAAAGAGTGGCGTGAACATGGCGGTGGGTATGCTCATCATGTGGTAGCTGACTGCCGAGAACCAATCAAGGTTTGGGAACATTTTCTTGACGTCCCACATCACGGCTTCGAGGCGTTCCGCAATATCAAACATCTTGGTGCTGCCCGCGCGCGTGGAAAGTGTGTGGGCGACTTTCTTGATGACCTCGTTGCGCGGGTCCGAAATCGTATAGACCGGATGACCGAAGCCAATAATTACCTCTTTGTTTTCTACTCGACGGCGGATGTCCACCTCAGCAGCGTCAGGGGAGTCGTAGCGCTTTTGCACCTCAAAGGCCACTTCATTGGCGCCGCCGTGCTTTGGACCACGCAGCGCGCCGATCCCGCCTGCGATGGCCGAATACATGTCCGAGCCCGTACCGGCAATGACTCGGCTAGTGAAGGTTGAGGCATTGAATTCGTGCTCGGCATAAAGGATGAGTGAAGTGTGCATGGCGCGCACCCAGTCATCCGAGGGCTTTTGGCCGTGCAGCAGGTGCAGGAAGTGGCCACCAATGCTGTCGTCATCGGTTTGAACATCGATCGCGCGGCCGTTGTGGCTGAAGTGATACCAATAGAGCAAGGCGGAGCCAAGATTGGCCATTAGCCGGTCGGCGATGTCGCGGGCGCCAGGAAGGTTGTGATCATCTTTCTCGGGCAGAACGCAACCGAGAACAGAGACGGCTGTGCGCATGACATCCATTGGATGACTGGCCGCGGGTAGCGACTCAAGCGTCGACTTCAATTGCGCTGGCAGGCCGCGCAATGAACGGAGTTTTTCCTTGTACGCCTTCAGTTCAGCCTGGCTTGGCAGCTTGCCATGCACCAGCAAGTGGGCGATTTCTTCGAACTCGGCGCTGTTGGCAAAGTCCAGGATGTCATAGCCAAGGTATCGGAGGTCGTTGCCGGTCCGGCCCACGGTGCACAGGGCCGTATTGCCTGCAACAACGCCGGACAGCGCAACGGATTTCTTTTTTTTGACGCCTGCCTCGGTAGTCATTTCGCTCATGATGGGGTCCCCTTAGATGGTGCTGAAGTGCAGTTACACAGGATTCGCAGTCTACGCAGCCGCGCGTGGGGAGTCTCGAATTGCAGAGTGAATAAGCGTGAAGCGCCTCTTGCAGTTTTGCGAATCTTGCGAATAATGGACGAATGGCACGGTGATAACTTTGGAGAGCCAACGTAATGCGCAAGGTATTCATGGGGGTGCGGTTGCGTCGCTTGCGAGAGGAGCGAAAACTGACCCAGGTCGCATTGGCTCGGTTGTTGGGTCTGTCGACCAGTTACGTCAACCAACTGGAGCAGAACCACCGGCCGCTGACGATGCCGGTGTTGTTGAACCTGAGTAGGAATTTCGGTATCGACATGCAGTCGTTTTCGGACGATGAAGAGACTCGCATGGTGGCTGCCTTGCGCGAAGCGACGGCGACGCTTCCAGCCTCTCCCGTTGGCGGGCACGAAGCGGCGCAGATCTCTCATGCGGAGATGCGTGAGATCGCCGCCAGCATGCCGGCAGTGGGCCGTGTGCTCATTGATCTGCATCGTCGCCATCGGGAAGCCGTTGAGCGCCTGGAGGCTATGGCTCAGGTGGCATACAGCAACGGTGCAGGTAGCACGGCGTCGCTGGCCATGCCTGCGCAGCCGTACGAAGAAGCGCGCGATTTCTTCTTCACTCACCACAATTACTTCTCTGAGCTCGATATGAAGGCCGAGCAATGCCACGAGGCTTGGGGGCTGTCTAGATTGTCTCCGTCACGCTTGGCAGAGAGTCTTGCGCGACGGCTCGAGGAGCTACACGGCGTATTCTTGGACAAGCTCGCACCGGATGGGGGGCTGCAACGCTCATTTGATCCCAGTCTGAAGCGACTGGGCCTATCTCCCCATCTCAGACCCGGGCAGCAAGCTTTTCATATGGGAACGCAGTTGGCGTTCCTTGAACTGAATGCAACGCTTGATCGGATGGCTGATTTACCCCGCTTTTCCGGAGGAGCCGTACGTCGCCTCGTTCGTATCGGACTTGCAAACTACTTTTCTGCCGCTTTGATCCTGCCGTACCAGCGATTTTTGGAGGCGGCTGAGGCGTTTCAGTACGACATTGACTTGCTGAGCCAGAATTTTGGGGTCAGCTTCGAGACTATCTGCCATCGTCTCAGCACCATGCAACGTGCTGACGCGTCAGGAGTACCGTTTTTTTTCATACGAGTAGATAGAGCGGGCAACATATCTAAGCGCCAGTCAGCCGCTCATTTTCACTTCTCACGCGTGGGTGGCGCCTGTCCGCTTTGGGGCGTCTATGAAGCCTTTTCCAGTCCGGGGCGCATTGTGAGGCAGCTGGCTCGCATGCCTGACGGTAGGGTCTATCTCTGGATTGCCCGTACGGTGACTCGCCAAGGAGGCGGGTTCAGTGGCGCTCGCAAAGAATTTGCTGTGGCTTTAGGCTGCGACGTCGAGCACGCCCATAGACTGGTGTATTCCAAAGGGCTGGATATCACCGATCCGGATGTGCCCACACCAATTGGCATGGGTTGCCGAGTGTGCGAAAGAGAGCATTGTTCCCAACGGGCGTTTCCGTACATCGGAAGAGAGCTCGCGGTGAGCGAGAATGTGAGCGGATTCATTCCCTATTCGTCCGGAGACTGAGGCAAATTCCGCAGCGCCATACCGAGTGACTGACTCAGAGGACGTCTAGCGATGATTGGAAGCGCGCAATGTGCTTCGCTATGGACGCGGCGGCAAACTGTTGGTCGTCTTTAGTCATTCGGCTGTCGATTGAAGACGTTGTGATCGCACCCAATACAGCGCCGGTCGCGTTGCGCATCACCATTCCTATTCCGATGACCCCAGGCACGTTGTAGTGTCCGATGATTGAATAACCGCGTCGTTGCGTTGCGCCAATGAGCGCGCGCAGCGTCGACTCCGTCAGCGAGCCGTAACCGCTCAGCCGCTTCGCATTCGCGCGAATGCACTCGTTTTGCTCGGCCAACGGTAACGTCGACAAGATGGCGAGACCACCTGCACCCGGTCCCAAAGGATTTCTGCTGCCGACATTGACTGTCAGCACCTGCACGGGATACGAGCCTACAGCACGGGCAAGACAGATAGTTTCATACCCAATGCGAGCGATGAGGAACGCGCTGTTTCCCGTGTCCTCCGCTACAGCCTGTAGGACGGGTTCACACGCCGTCCTCAGATCGGTTCGGTCAGCAAAGGCTGCCGCCATCTGGCGACAGTAATCGCCGAGCACATAGCGCTTCGACCCATCAGGTCGCTTCAGCAATCCTTGTCTCTCCAATGCCTGAACTATGCGGTGCACCGTGGGACGCTCAAGCTTGCTGATGGCGACGAGTTCAGCCACCGTCAGCCCGTGGGATCCATGGGAAACCACTTGCTTTAGAACGCCGATCGTGCGGTCGATGCTCTGCGTACCACGCGTTTCTGTATTGTCCATACGACTGATCATAACCTGGACAAATTGGACCGAAAGACGCTGATTCCCTATAGAAAACCCTACCTGTTCGCCCGTAAGTATCCACATTGTGGACAAAGGCGTTTTTATCGATATCACCCGGAATCTACGATTCGTTCAGCCAGGGCGGGTATTTATCTGACACGCCTTCTCCCCACTCGCTGAAATGGACCATCGTATGAATGACACCAACAAGACCGCACAGCGCAAATACTGGCGCACCGCCATCGGCGACCCTTCTCCGCACGAAGGCACTTTGGTCAGGGGATACGACGTCCTCACGGATCTGGTCGGCAAGATCGACTTCGGAGCGATGGTGTACCTCATTTACAAGGGGGAACTCCCCAAGGGCAACGAATCGAAAATCATCAATGCCATGTTCATCGCGGTGGCCGACCATGGCATTTCACCGTCCTCCACCGTCACCCGGTTCGTGCAATCCGCAGGAGTGCCGATCCAATGTGCGGTCGCTGCAGGCGCCATGATGTTTGGCGATGTTCACGGTGGCGCCGGGGAGGAGTTCTCCCGCTACATCCAGGAATTGGTGTCCGAGGCGAAATCCAGCGGTCGTAGCTACGAGGAACTGGCGACCGAGTATGTCGCGAACAGTAAGCGGCTGGATGGATTCGGGCATCCGCAGCATCCCGAAGGCGATCCTCGCGGGAAGGTGCTGTTCGCTCTCGCTGAAGAGTATGGGATCGCTGGCGACCACGTGCGTATGACCCGCGAGCTGGAAAAGGCGCTGATCAAGAAGAAAAACCGGCCGCTGCTGGCGAACATCGATGCAGCAGTTGGAGCAATCATCTCCGATATGGGATTCGACTGGCGGCTGGCCCGCGCCTTCATCGTCGTCCCTCGGACGGCGGGCTTGTTCGCCCACGCATTCGAAGAGTCCGTACGCGAGCCTGGCTGGCGCCAGATCACACTGGACCAGGTCGAGTACGACGGCCCCCCCCGGCGCATTAACGACAGCCCCGCAGCAATCTAAGCGCATGAGCCGCTAGATGCCCTTTCTGTCGGCACGCAATCACTGACCTTTAAATCTTAATTGGAGACACCATGACCACACGCGTCGCAGTCGTTGGAATTGGAATGACGTCGTTCGGTAAATATATCGACCGCTCGGTAAGGACTTCGGCCGAAGAAGCCGTAAAGAACGCGCTGGCAGATGCCGGCATCGGAGCCGAGCGCGTCGACCGCGTTTTCTTCGGTAACGCCGCAGCTGGACTAATTACGGGTCAAGAGATGGTCCGTGCTCAGGCCGCGCTTAGGTACACCGGCCTGCTGGGCAAGCCCATGGTCAGCGTCGAGAACGCCTGCGCAACTGGTAGCACGGCTTTCCACCTCGCCTGGCATTCGGTGGCCAGCGGCCAGTCCGATGTGGCCATGGCTATCGGTGCGGAAAAACTGAGCCATCCCGATAAGGCGGTGTCGTTCGGGGCATTCGGTGGCGCGGTGGACAAGGAAGATGTCATGCCGTCGCATATCGGTTCCGGAAGCGGGTCCATCTTCATGGACATCTACGCGGAGCGCACGCGGCGCTACATGGAGGCAACGGGGACGACGCCGGAGGACTTCGCCCGGGTCACTGTCAAGAGCCGACGTGCTGGCGCAATGAACCCGTTCGCGCAGTTCCGCAAGGAGACGACGGTCGAGGAGGTGCTGGCCGCTCGCATGATTAGCGCGCCGCTTACCCTTCCAATGTGCTCCTCGATCGGAGACGGCGCGGCAGCGATCGTTCTCGTCTCAAGCCGAGTCGCGGCGCAATTGACGGGGGCTAGGCCGGTGTGGGTGGCGACCTCTGTACTTTTGTCGGGGATGGCAGACCCGACCAAGCCGAGTGCATCCGTCAGCGCAGCGAAGGCTGCCTACAAGGATGCTTCGATCGGTCCCGACGAGGTCCATGTTGCCGAGGTTCATGACGCCTCGGCTCCCGGTGAAATCATCAACTACGAAGTCGCACAATTTTGTCCGGAAGGGCAGGGCGCAGAGCTGCTCAGAAGTGGCGCCACGGACATCGGCGGTCGGATCTCCGTCAACCCGAGCGGCGGCCTGCTCAGCCGAGGTCATCCGATTGGCGCCACCGGTACCGCCCAGATTGCGGAGCTGGTCCAGCAGTTGCGCGGCGAAGCCGGCGAGCGCCAGCGTCCGTCGGCCAAGGTAGCCCTGGCGCAAAACTCGGGGGGCCAAGTCGGCCACGAGTCCGCCGTGGCAGTTGTCTCTATCCTGACTGCATAACGGAGGCGGCCATGACACAACGACTGCAAGGAAAAGTGATTGTGGTGACCGGCGCAGGCGCCGGTGTGGGCAAGGAAATCGCGCTTGAGGCGGCGCGCCAGGGCGCGCGCGTGGTAGTGAATGACCTGGGCGTGAACATGGGGGGCGACGGTGCCCACAGCACCGGACCAGCACAACAAACTGTCGAACAAATTCGCGCGGAGGGAGGCGAGGCCAGTGCCAACACCGACAGTGTGGCGGAGTGGAGTTCGGCCCAGAAGATTGTGGAGCATGCAGTCGATACCTACGGGCGTATCGACGGGCTGGTCAACAATGCCGGCAATCTGCGCGACGGGATCTTCCACAAGATGACGGAAGAGGACTTCGACGCCGTGGTCAAGGTGCATCTGAAGGGCTGCTTCAATATGGCCCGCGCCGTTGCGCCGCATTTTAAAGGCCAGGAGGCCGGTGCGATTGTCCACATGACCTCGACATCCGGGCTGATCGGTAATGTCGCGCAAGCCAATTATTCCGCGGCCAAGATGGGCATTGTCGGTCTGTCGAAATCGATCGCTCTCGACATGGAGCGCTTCCACGTTCGGTCAAATTGCATCGCCCCTTTTGCGTTCACTCGCATGGTGAGCTCTATCCCGACCGACACGCCGGAAGGGTTGGCACGCACGTTGGTTAATCAGCGGATGGAGGTCGCCAAGATTGCTCCGTTCACCTGCGCGCTGCTCACCGACGAGGCAAGCAGCGTGACTGGGCAGATCTTCGGCGTTCGCAACAACGAGATCTATCTCTTCTCCCAGCCTCGGCCGATTCGTACTGCGCACCGCAGTGAGGGCTGGACTGTAGAAACCTGCCTTGAAGTCGCACTGCCCATGATGAAGCCCTCGTTCTTCCCGCTTGATAAGTCACGCGACGTCTTCACTTGGGATCCCGTCTAACGGGAAAGGATGACCAAAGGAGCAAGTGATGAGTGATGAGACAAGAGACATGCTGCATGAGGCGGCACTCCGAATCTTTGCGGACAAGCCCGACGATTTGTGGGAGGTTCTGCAAGAGTCTGGATTCGATAAGGCTCTGTTGCCGGAGCACAAGGGCGGCGCGGCCGTGGGTTGGGCCGACGCATGCGGAATCCTGATGCTGGCGGGTGAGTACGCTGCCCCCGCGCCACTAGCGGAAGCAATGGTTGGACATTGGCTTTTGGATCTGGCAGGTGTCAAGGGCGCGACCTTACCCACCATTGTGTCGAGACACGACGAGCAGATTCGGGCCAGCCGCGCCCGCGACGGCTGGCGTGTGGATGGCACGCTTCCTCGTGTTCCTTGGGGAGCCGAATCCACGCATATTGCATTCATTTTGGGTGCAGGTACGGGTGCCCAACTGATCGTCGTGGCCCGCGATGCGGCAGGAATCTCCATCTCATCGGGTCGCAACCTCGCCGGTGAGCCGCGCGACACGCTGCTTCTCGATAATGTCGTACCGCTGGCCGTCGTGTCCGCGCCCTTCGACGCGCGCGAACTGCTCTCCCTCTCGGCAATTCTACGGAGCGCGCTCATGGCCGGGGCGATAGAACGATCGCTTGCGCTAGCGGTCGAGTACGCCAATCTTCGTGTTCAGTTCGGACGACCAATTGGCAAGTTCCAGGCAGTGCAGCAAAACATCGCCTATCTCGCGACGCAGGCGGCAGCCGCGCGTGCCGCTGCCGAAGCTGGTAGCGAAGCAATTGATGAGTGGCTGGCTGGGGGCGGTAAGCCCCTTACACAAAGCGTTGCAGCCGCCAGCGCGAAGATCCGTACAGGTGAGGCTGCGAGCCAGGCATGTGCGATCGCACACCAAGTGTTCGGCGCAATCGGTTTCACAGAGGAACACGAGTTGCACCAGTTCACCAAGCGGCTCTGGTCGTGGCGAGACGAATGCGGCAACGAGGCATTCTGGTCTCGCGAACTTGGTGAGCAGATCCTGGCAGGTGATGTCGGACAAACCCTTTGGCACGCAATGGTTCCAGTCGAGACGACCGCAAGCGGTGCACCAGCCGAACCCCTGGGAGTAGCACGATGAACAATCTCTCTTTTCCGTACCCGCGGCAGTCCGAGATCGGCGAACGACTGAGGGCTGAGGTGCGCGAGTTTCTCAAGGGCTGGGACGGTAATCGACACGGGGCCGCTTCGTTTAGCGGCTTCGATCCTGAGTTCAGCAAGGCTCTTGGCAGGCGGGGCTGGATCGGCATGGGGTTTCCCAAGCAATATGGGGGCGGTGGCTACGGGCTAATGGAACGCCTTGTTGTCCTTGAGGAATTGCTTGCCGTCCGCGCACCGATCTTCGCGCATGCGGTGGCGGAGCGTCAGAGTGGACCGCTACTCCTGAGATTTGGCAACGAGCGGCAGCGCGAGGAGATCGTTCCCCGCATTGCCACCGGAGAGTGCTATTTCTGCATCGGTCTGAGCGAGCCGGACTCCGGGTCGGACCTTGCATCGGTGCGAACGCGCGCCACAAAGGTTGACGGAGGCTGGGTCGTGAATGGCGCCAAGATCTGGACGTCAAGCGCTCACCGCACTCACTACATGATCCTGCTGTGCCGGACGGCGCCGCCAAGTGAAGTACGGCATGCCGGCCTGAGCCAGTTCCTGGTCGACATGAAGATTCCCGGGATCACATGCCGACCGATCGTCAACATCGCCGGCGACTACGACTTCAACGAAGTCCATTTCCAGGATGTGTTCCTCCCTGACGATGCCCTCATCGGAGTAGAAGGGCAAGGTTGGCAACAGGTCACGAGCGAGCTTACGTTCGAGCGCAGCGGCCCCGATCGATTCATGTCCCACATGGGTGCGGTTGAGGAATTCGTTGCCGCGCTCAAGCGGCAGCCATCCAGTGAAGGCGCTAGGACGGTGGGACGCCTCGTCGCCCATCTCTCGACGCTAAGACGGATGTCGCGCTCGGTCGCCACCATGATTGCGGAAGAACAGGACGCCGCATTGCATGCGGCTCTGGTCAAGGACCTCGGTACCTGCTTCGAACAGGAGATTCCGGAGACCCTCCGCCTAGTCTTGCAGACCGAACCCGAACCTGGCGCGGCCGAAGCTTACAGCTCGGCGCTGGCCAACGTCATTCTGCACGCACCGTCATGCACGATTCGTGGCGGGACCAAAGAAGTGCTGCGAGGAATCGTAGCGAAGTCACTTGGTCTGCGGTAGCGAGTGGCGCACTCGACACCCAAATCCGAACCATTAGGAGAGCAAATTGGACACTGCAAAGCAAACTGAAGAACTTCAACAACAGCGGAGCGACGCGGTTCTATGGTTGAAGCTGAACCGACCGCATGCATTGAACTCGCTGACGCTGTCGCTCGTCGAGGCCTTGACCGCGGCCATCAAAGATGCGGAAAACGACCCCGAGGTTCGCGTCATCGTTCTCACAGGCGAGGGGCGCGCCTTCTGTGCGGGTGCCGATTTGAAGGATCCCGCCCGGAGTCGCCCAGAAAGCGGTGCGGAGTTCGTCAAAGCGATTGGTGCGTTGACAGAGCTAATAGAAGCGTGTCCCCGTCCGGTCATCGCAGCGATCAACGGTATCGCGGTCGCCGGCGGTCTAGAGTTAGTGCTCGCATGTGATCTCGTCTTCGCCGCCGAGTCTGCCCGTCTTGGCGATGCCCATTCGAACTATGCACTCTTTCCGGGGGCCGGCTCCACGGTGCGCCTGCCGAGAAAGGTCGGACTCAACAACGCAAAGCTCCTCATGTTTTCGGGCGAAATGCTGCCCGCGACCGAGTGGAAGACGCTTGGGCTTGTGAACCAGGTGATCGCGGATGACGGCTTTGTCGATGCGGTGTCAGCGCTCGCGAAGAAACTGGCCTCCAAGAGTCCGCTGGTGCTGGCCAGAATGAAGCAGGCGCTCAACGATGCAATGGACCAACCGCTGCCCATTGCGCTGCGTTACGAACGGGCGCTAAGCAACTTGCATCATTTCTCTGCAGATCGCGTCGAAGGGCTGGCTGCCTTCAAGGAGAAACGCGCTCCTCAGTTCCAAGGCAAATAGCGTCACGAGCAAAACAAAATAAAAAAGGCAGGAGACAAGCATGAACGACTACGCGAAGGAACGGCGCCGCACAGCGATGAGTTTGACGGCGCTTGTGGTGAGTGCGTTGACCATAATCCCCACGCTTTCACAAGCGCAAAGCAAGGATGCTTATCCGTCCAGGCCCATTACGCTTGTGGTCCCGTCGGAGGCTGGCGGAGCGACGGATATTGTGGCACGGGCGCTGGCCCAACATCTCTCAAAGTCACTAGGAAAAGAAACGATCGTCGACAACCGGCCGGGCGCGAGCGGGGCCATCGGTGCGACCTACGTAGCCAGGTCTGCCCCCGATGGATATACGTTGCTCGTGGGGCCTGGCACCGTCATGGTAGTGAACCCCTTGGTCTCGAAAACGCAGTACGACTCGACGCGCGACTTCCGGCCAGTCGGGCTCTTGGTCGGTGCGGAACTGGTCTTCGTCACGAACCCAGCGACAGGCTTCAAGACTTTAGGGGATGCCATTCAGTACGCAAAGAATAATCCGGGAAAGCTCAACTATGCCTCTTCAGGGCCTGGGAGTTCTTTCCATCTTGCCACGGAGCTTCTGCAGGATCGTACGGGGATCGAAATGGTGCACGTACCGTACAAGGGCGGAGCGTCGACTGAAATGGCGATGTTCTCGGGCGACATTGACTTAATGCTAGCCAATACCGCGTATGTGCTTAATCACATCCGAGCTGGGCGCATGGTAGCCCTGGCGGTTGCGAGCCCAGGAAAGTCTAGCGAGCTCCCTGACGTGCCGTCAGCCTCAGAGACCGTGCCAGGGTATGAGACCAACACCTGGGTCGGCCTCTATGCGCCGGCAGGGACGAGCGACGAAATCATCGCCAAACTCAACGCATCGATCAATGCCTACCTTCGTGATCCGAAGGAGGCGGCTAGCATGCGCGCCAAAGGCCTCGATCCGCTTCCTGGAACGCCCGCTGACGCGGTCAGCTTTCAGAATCAGGAGCGGGACAAATGGGGGCGTGTTGTTTCTCTGGTTCGTGCAAAAGGGCGCCTGAATTGAGTCAGTGTTTAGCTGACTGAGTTGATGGTCAGCCAATCAACTGAACACGACGATCAAAGGATCAATCGTATGGAACCGAAAGTAGAAGGACCGTTGTCTGGCGTGCGGGTTATTGATATAGGCACCATGGTCGCAGGCCCGGTAGCCGCAACCCTGCTTGCAGACCTTGGCGCGGAAGTGATCAAGATCGAGCAGCCGGGCCGCGGAGATTCGCTGCGCCATATCGGGCCGTCGGTGGAGGGTGAGAGCCTCTGGTGGAACGTGGAAGGTCGGAACAAGAAGTCCGTGACGCTCGACCTGCGCCAGTCTGAAGGCCAGCGAATCCTGAAGGAGATGGTGAAGCACGCTGATGTGCTCGTGGAGAATTTCCGTCCCGGCATTCTAGGCAAGTGGAACCTCTCGTGGGAGCACATCAAACAAGTCAATCCGAGACTTGTGATGTTGAGTGTTTCTGGCTATGGCCAAACCGGCCCGTACGCGAACCGTGCGGGATACGATCGCATCGCTCTGGCGATGGGTGGCACGCTGTACGCCACGGGTTATGCAGATCGTGCGCCGGTCAAGCTCGGCACCGCGCTGGCCGACTACTCGACCGCGTTGTTTGGCGCATTCGGAATCATGGTGGCGCTTTACCACCGTGATACGCGCGGTGGCGAAGGTCAACAGATTGATCTTTCGTTGTACGAAACGGTGTTCCGCTTCACTGATGTGATGATCACAGCGTACGAGAAGATGGGACTGCCGCGCGAGCGCACGGGAAACCTGCACTTCGCGGCGGCGCCTGGCGACCATTTCGAAACTTGCGATGGGCGCTACATCGTCCTAACCGTATCGAACGACCGCATGTTCGGCCGGTTGTGCGAAGCAATTCCTGCCCTGGGCGGTGAGGAGCGCTATTCGACCCACGCGAAACGCACGGCATGTGTCGAAGAGCTCAACGCCATCGTTGCTGCGTGGATCAAGACGCTGCCGGTGCTGGAAGTTTGTCGAATTCTCGAAGAGAAGGGGCTTGCTTACTCGTTGATCTACTCGATCAAGGACATCGTTGCGGACCCGCATTACGAGGCCCGAGGCACCATCGCCAGCGTTGAGCACCCGCAGATTGGCGAACTGAAGATGCCGGCGGTTCAGCCGCGGTTCAGTGGGACACCCTCCCCGAAGATCAGGCCAGCACCCGCTTTGGGCGCCGACACTGACGAGATCTTGCGACATTTGGCGGGGCTCACGGATGGGCAAATTGCTGAACTGCGGAATGCGGGCACGATCTGATCTGCAGAATTTGATGGAGTTACTGTAAATGACCATGTCGCAAGTCAAGGCAGCCGAGCGCGATCCGGCGAGCGTGGTGTCGGCTATCGAAAGCCGCTTCTCGTGCCGTGCTTTCGCGCCTGACAAGCCGGTCTCGCCCCAGCTTGTCAACGAGATTCTGCGGATTGCCAGTTGCGCGGCATCCAGCACGAATACCCAGCCGTGGAAGGTGTACGTGTTGCAGGGGGACACTCGCGATGCACTTGTCGCGAAAGTGTGCACCGCGCACGATGCGGTCCAGGCCGACCCCTCGCTGGCCGCCGAGTACGCCGAAGTCGCTGGCTATTACCCCTCAGAGTGGGTCTCGCCTTACATCGACCGCCGACGCCACAACGGCTGGACCTTATACGGTCACCTGGGAATCGCGAAGGGGGAAAAGGACAAGATGCATGCGCAGTCTCAGCGGAACTACCGCTTCTTCGACGCACCGGTGGGGTTGATGTTCACCATCGACCGCGTCATGGGCCGCGGCTCCCTGATCGACTACGGCATGTTCCTACAGACGCTAATGCTGGCCGCTCGGGCCTTCGGTCTGCACACATGTCCCCAGGCAGCGTGGAACAACTACGCGAAGATCGTTATGCCGGTCATCGGAGCAGATTCCAACGAGATGCTGGTCTGCGGCATGTCGCTCGGCTATGCGGACGAGTCCGCGCCGGTAAACAACTACAGGACGCCGCGGGAGGCTGTGGAGAGCTTCACGCGGTGGGTCTGAGCCGCGCCTTTGCATTTGCTGTGCTGAGATTTGATTGCTTGATTCTGTAGGGTTGTCGTTAGTCTGAGAACTGTCCACGAAGTATGAGGATGGTTCATATATAAAAAATGAGGAGACCTATGAATATCCACAACACTTCTTCAAGCCGCCGTAACTTTCTGTTGGGCGCCGTCGCCGCCACGCTGGCACCTCAAATTGCAATGGCCCAGTCTCCGGTCTGGCCTACACGAGCAGTAAAGATCGTGATTGCCACGGGACCGGGCTCTGGGACCGACACGGCCGCACGCCTTCTTGCGCCGAGGTTGGAGAAAATCTGGAAGCAACCGGTCATCGTAGAGAACAAGGCCGGCGCGGGCAGCATCATTGGCACTGAGTATGTGTTGGCTGCGAACGATGGCCATACGCTCCTTCTAGCCAGTCCGAGCACACTCTTGGCGAAGTACACAACTCTCAATCTTCGCTTCGATCCGCTGAAAGACCTAGTGCCGGTCTATCGCGTCTTTAACGCTCCCGTTTTGTTCGTTACGAACCTGAACGTTGCGCAGCGCGCGAAGTCTCTTGCCGAGTTGGTAACTCTAAGCAAGTCCTTGCCGGAGGGCATTTTTTTCAGCGGAGCGGGCCCTGCGTCGTTCTTTAATCTCGCCATGGCAGTTGTTAGCAAACCGATTGGAATCCGTTACTCGGCGATTGATCACAGCGGGGTAAGTCCGTTGCTGCTGTCACTCCTCCGCAACGACACCCAGCTTGCGATTAGTGGTCCTCCCTCTGTTAAGGGGCAGATCGATTCGGGGGAGTTGCGAGCGCTTGCAGTGATCGACAGTAAGCGGCTCGCAGCCCTTCCAGACGTACCTACGCTGAACGAAGCCGTCGGTTACAACGGCTTCTTGCCCATATCGTGGGGAGGAATCATGATGCCCAAGAACACGTCGAAGGAGGTAATCGACATTGTCGCGCGCGCCTTCGGAACGCTGTATGCAGAAGAGCCGGAGCGCAAGTCGTTGGAGGATCGGATCTTAGGCACGATGGTCCAGTCATCGCCCGAACAGTTTGCGAAGGAGTATGCGGAGGAAGCCGAGACGTGGAAGAAAACTGTCGCGATGATGGGGATTGCGCCTCAATAACGTCGATAGTGTCGCAGCTGGGACTGAGCGCCCCAGCTGCGAACAGGATGCAAACGCCTTCACAGATGTCCGTGAGCGTCGCACACTGTGGCCACGCCGAAATGACATTAATAGACACCATCTAGAAGACTATGTGCTGTAACCACAATCACCCTGTTGGCGCCAATTGCCGTCATTCGATCTGGAACACACCGATGGCGTCGGTCCAGACCATCATCGAAGGCGGCGTTGGCCCCCCTGGCTCAACCGAAGCAGCCCGAGTCGCTGAGTTTGGGATCCAAGCGCTCGAAATTCTGCGCAAGTCCATATCCGTAGATGTCCATACACATGGCGGGCCCCAGGGAATCTTTTCTCCAGCACCACCAAACGGCGAGCTTGCGGCTGGGATGCGGGCCGGTTCGCTCGCCGCAGTGTGCCTTTCTGAGATTCCGGATGAACCCCTTCTTGGCAGGAATGAGGCAGGAGTTGTTTGCCTCACCCGTTTACCTAATCCGGGTGAACTCTATAAGCATCATCTTGAACGGCTCGCATGGGCTGACGAAATGGTGTTGCACCATGGCTTGCAACGCGCCTTGACTGCATCTGACCTAACAACGGCTCACGCTCTTGGCCAGCCATCGCTGATTGGGGGCGTCGAGGGCTTGGACTTTATGGAGGGCAAGCTGGAGCGGCTGGAAGAAGCCTACCAGCACGGCATACGCTCAGCGCAGCTGGTTCACTTTACGCCCAACGATATTGGCGATTTCCAAATGGGCGTTGTGACGCACGACGGATTGACCGCGTTTGGCGCCGAGGTAATTCGTGAATGCCATCGGTTGGGAATGATCATCGACATTGCCCACGCCACCGAACATACGGCCATGGCTGCGGCGAATGTTGCCACCAAACCGCTGCTGCTTTCGCATACGGCGCTTGCAGGGTCCCAAGCCATGGCTTCCAAGCGACTTGCCGCTCGCTGTGTCAGCCCGACGCATGCGAGGGCGATTGCAGACACAGGGGGGGGCATCGGGATCTGGGCGATTTTTCCTGACCTTGAAAAGTATGTCGACGGTCTGAAGGAAATGGCCGACGTTGTTGGCGTGGATCATGTCTGCGTGGGAACGGATCAACAAGTTGCGCCCGGCGCGCTGCAAGACTATTCACAGTGGGTCAATCTGATAGCGGCGATGTTGCGCGGCGGATTCACCTCCGAGGAAGCCGGGAGGATTGCAGGTGGAAATTACATGCGCATCTTCCGTTCTGCGGTGGGATGAAGGACTCATAAGGTCGGAGAGGGTCATGAGTACAGATACCGTAACGCGAGAAGAGTTGCACCACCGCGACGTAGATCTGCGGTTTTTCAGACGTAGTGACGGCTTCTTCGAAGTCGAAGGACGACTGGTCGACACCAAGACACACTCATTTCGTCGGTTGTTGGCTGAAGAGGACGCACTGCCTGGCCAACACTTGCACGACATTACCGTTCGCCTTGTGCTTGACGCTGAACTGCAGGTTCATGCTGCAGAGGCAAACATGTCGGCGACACCATTCAGCATTTGCCCGGGGGCAGAAACTGCCCTGCAGGCGCTAGTGGGCCTGAGCATCGGTGCAGGTTGGAACAAGCGCGTACGCGAGCTGCTTGGGGGCGTGGTGTCCTGTACGCATATCGTTGAACTGTTGGGGCCTATGGCCACAACAGTGCTGCAAGGTATTGGGCCGCTACGCATCACGTCCACTGACGACCCAGAAGCCGACGCGCAGCGCCGTTTCCGTGTGGACAGCTGCTACGCGTTCGCAGCAGAACGCGAAGTTGTGATTCGGCTATTGCCGCGTCGCAGATGCGAGAAGCCAGACACATCGATCCAACCGAGTCCTTTAACGAACTCATGAGCAAGTGCAGGACTTTTGGACTGAAAGGCTGATCAGACCAATAGCCGCAAAGACGTGCATGGTGGCGCCATCCATGGCAGCACGAGCGACCTTATCTCACAGGCTGGGCGCAGTAACACGGACCTGCGTAAGTGGGTTGGAGGCGAACACGTGTGACTCGCAGGTCGTAATCAACCATGGGTTCTCGCCGCTTCAACTTTGCGCATCGTCCAGAAGAGACTAGGGACTGGCTGAGCGCTCTCGAGCAGGCGGTGCCCTCGACGCTGCCTCCGGCGACATCTACACACTAGGGTCGAACGGCTTTCGATGGTGCCAACTGATCACAATGTGGACAGGCGAATGTGCAGAGCTTATGTGCTTGGCGATACTCATCAGCCTGCATTTGAGAAAGAAGGAGACATTAATGAACTCAAGAAGAAAAATTCTCTGTGCTGTTGGCGCCGCTGCTGCATTGCATGCTCTGCCAACATTTGCACAAGACGGTTATCCCAACCGTGCGGTACGTCTTGTCGTAGGATTTCCCGCTGGCGGGACGACCGATATGATCGGTCGACTGACAGCGAAGGAGCTATCAGCTCGCCTTGGGCAGCCTGTCGTGGTCGAGAATCGTCCTGGAGCCAGCAGCAATATCGCGACTGCAGCGGTCGCGCGTGCGGCACCTGACGGCTACACATTGCTGTTGGCAACCGCATCCAACGCAACGAATGTCACTGCCTACCGGAATCTGTCGTTCGATATCCAGAAAGATTTCGTGCCAGTCGCCGGGATTTCAATTGTTCCGAATGTGCTGGTTGTTTCGGCGTCTTCCGAGATCAAGACATTTGACGACTATTTGAACTACGCACGAAAAAACCCTGGAAAACTAACCTTTGCATCTGCAAGTAGTGGTTCTTCCACGCACTTGGCCGGCGAACTATTCAAAACGATGGCTAAAGTCGACATGCTGCATGTCCCTTACTCCGATAGCGCACCTGCGATCGTCGACATGATGGGCGGGCAAGTAGATTCGATCTTCGACAATCTGCCGTCAGCCTTGCCGCACATCGCGGGTGGGAAGGTGAGGGCATTGGCTGTGACGACCAGAACGCGAGTGCCTTCGCTCCCCGATATTCCAACAGTAGCCGAACTCGGATTTCCTGGGTTCGAAGCATATTCTTGGCAGGGCCTTATGGCTCCCGAAGGGACACCCGACGCGGTGGTCAAGAAGCTGTCGTCAGCGGTATCTGAGTTTTTGGTCGATCCGAGTGTGAGCGCTCAGATCGTCAAACTTGGAGGCATTCCCAACAAACTGAATGCTGACGAATTCCGAGGGTTCCTGAAAGCGGAAATTGATAAATGGGCTCCAATCCTCAGGCAGTCCGGAACCACTATCCAATGATCTGCTTAAAGCCTGCGACCTGCACCTATGGTGGTGGAGGCTTGCAACCTTCGATTGAGACGACAAGGCAACCGACGCTATGAGCAATTCACCTTCATCCGTGCTGAAGCAACATTCGGATCTGCACGACTCCGGCGAGCAACTGCCGCTCGAGGGGTTCCGAGTGGTCGAGCTTGCGCAAATGATTGCTGGGCCGTCCGCTGCCCTATTGCTTGCCGACTATGGTGCCGACGTCCTCAAGCTGGAACCACCGTCTGGTGACATGTGCAGAAAACTCCGTTCTGCGGCCGCTGTATCTTTGGCCGAGTCTCCGGTCTTTGTGGGCTACAACCGAGGCAAACGGACCGCAAAGGTCGATATTCGAACCGAAGCCGGGCGCGAGCAGGTGCTCCGCTTGATCGAGCAGGCTGACGTTTTTGTCGAATCTGCGCGTCCGGGCGTCATGGAACGGATGGGCTTATCTGCTGAAACGTTGCTGTCCCGAAACCCTAAGCTTGTTTATGCCTCGGTATCCGGCTTCGGTCGCGGCGAGATTGGATCCAAACTCGGTGGTGTCGACATGATCGTGCAGGCGGAAAGCGGCATGATGTCAACGACTGGGTTTCCCGGGCAACCCGCCTCCAAGGTTGGCTTCACGGTGGTGGACGCCGCATGCGGGCATGCTCTGTGCCATGGGATTCTGGCTGCATTGTTGCGTCGCGAGCGAACCGGCCGTGGTGAAGTGGTGCGTGTCAGCCTGTACGACGTGGCGCTGCACCTGCAGACTGGTCCGATCGTCGAATACCTGATGACAGGGGTCCAATCTGAACGAAGCGGCAACAGTGCGCCGCTGTCCGCACCTGCGGATTTATTTCGGTGCGCGGATGGAGAGGTGGTCATCTCCGCCTACTTCGATGCCCACTGGATGAAATTCGCTGAGTTGATTGAAGCGCCGCTGCTTCTTGAAGATCCGCGTTTCTCGACGGGCGCTTTGCGGGTCGTCAATCGCGCGGCGTTGACCGTTGCCATCGAGAACAAGCTGGCTGCGCGAAGTGCCACAGAATGGGCAACTCTATTGCAGGCTCATGGGCTGCTCGCGGGGCTTGTGAAGGATTATGCAGCGGTGACGGCAGACAATCTGACACGGGAAGTAGGCGCCATTCAAGCTCTGGATGAGGGTTTCGGAATCCGAAATCCGATCGTGCTGGAGAAGACAGTGGCGCCGGGCATGCTGCCCCGGCAAGAGCTGACCGGCATCGACGCTGTCGCCGGTTTTGGAGCAACGGTGCGCGGCGCTGCGGCATAAAAGCTATCAACGTTTTCCTTGCTGATTATTGTGGTGCGTGATCGGGAGTGCAGGGCTGTAGGGGTACCCAACAGTTCCATGTTTTCCACGAGTACACCGCCTTTTCAGACTCAAGATCTCACCATGACCACTAATTCTCCCCTGCTGCTCGAACGCTACGGTGCTGTGGCGTCCATCTGCTTTAACCGGCCCTCGGCGCTCAACGCCATTGACCCGCCTATGGCGCGCGCGCTCCTCGCCGCTGTCCGGCAACTGGCTGCGGACCAAAGTGTCCGGGCGGTGATCATGCGCGGCGCGGGCAAGGGCTTTATGGCAGGGGGTGACCTAGCCGTGCTCAGCGCCGATCCTCGGCGCGGCGCTGTTGAGCTGATTGAGCCGCTGCATGAGGCTATCCGTGTGCTTGACGCTATGAACGCTCCGCTTGTTGCGCAGGTTCATGGTGTTGCCGCGGGTGCGGGACTGAGCCTCATGCTGCAAGCCGACTTCGTACTTGCCGCCGTTGGCACGCGCTTCAACCTTGCCTACGCGAATATCGGCGCCAGTTGCGATGTCGGCGCGTCCTGGGCCCTGCCCCGCCGGGTGGGACTGAGGCGCGCGCTAGAGATGGCGCTGCTAAGCGAAACGCACGACGCCGAAGCTGCTGAGCGCATGGGTTTGATCTCCCGTGTGGTGCCGGCCGAGGAGTTGAGTGCCGAGGCTTTGGCACTGGCTCACCGATTGGCAAGCGGCCCCACTCTCGCCTTAGGACATCTGCGCCGGCTAATGCGCAGCTCGCTCGACCATGACTTGGCGAGCCAGCTCGACGCAGAGGCGGCAGCATTTCAGGTCTGCGCGGACTCCGACGACTTCCGCATCGGCGTTGACGCTTTCCTTGGTCGAAAGACCCCGACCTTTACCGGGCGCTGAGTGCTGTTTGCGCTGCTCTTCTTACAATCTCACCCCGACAAGACTTCAACCTATGACCACCCGCGACATCTTCGTGATCGCCGCCGCCCGCACCGCCATCGGCACCTTCGGCGGCGCGCTTAAAGACGTGCCAAACACCCAGCTGGCCACTACGGCGGTGAAAGCCGCCCTCACGCGCAGCGGAGTGGCGCCCGATGCCATAGGCCACGTGGTAATGGGCAACGTGATTCCCACCGACGCCAGGGACGCCTATCTGAGCCGCGTGGCCGCGGTGGATGCGGGCATTCCCATCGAAACGCCGGCTTTTAACGTCAACCGGCTGTGTGGCTCGGGCTTACAGGCCATCGTGTCTGCGGCGCAGTCCATCGCGCAGGGGGACTGCGACATCGCTATCGGTGGCGGTTCCGAGTCGATGAGCCGCGGTCCGTACTTTGACACCGCTGCGCGCTACGGCATGCGTATGGGTGATGCTAAGCTCATCGATTACATGCTGGGCATCCTGCACGATCCGTGGGAGAAGATCCACATGGGCATCACGGCCGAAAACGTGGCGGAGCGCTACAAGATTTCGCGCGAGATGCAGGACGAGTTGGCCGCATTGAGCCAGCAGCGCGCCGCCGCCGCTATCGAGGCCGGCCGCTTCAAGGAACAGATCGTGGGTGTCGAAATCAAGACGCGCAAGGGCGTGGTTGTATTCGACACCGACGAGCACGTGCGCGCCGACACCACCGTGCAGATGCTGGCGGGAATGAAGCCGGCCTTCAAGAAGGAAGGCGGCAGCGTCACGGCGGGCAATGCCTCTGGTATCAACGACGGCGCGGCCGCCGTGGTGCTAGCCGAAGGCGCACGCGTGAAGGCGCTAGGCCTGAAGCCCTTGGCGCGCCTCGTAGGCTACGCGCATGCGGGCGTTGAGCCGGCTTACATGGGTATCGGTCCTGTGCCGGCCACACGCAAGGTGTTGGAGCGCACCGGCCTGAAGGTGGGCGACCTGGACGTCATCGAGTCCAACGAGGCCTTTGCCGCGCAGGCATGCGCGGTGATTCAGGAACTGGGGCTCAATCCCGCGAAGGTGAATCCGAACGGCTCGGGCATCTCGCTGGGCCACCCGGTGGGCGCCACCGGCGCCATTATCGCCACCAAGGCGATTGCCGAGTTGCACCGCGTGCAGGGCCGCTATGCGCTGGTTACCATGTGCATCGGCGGCGGCCAGGGCATCGCAGCGGTGTTCGAAAGGGTTTGAGCACCAATCAAAACTTGCGTTTGGACGTTGACTGAAAAGTAAGCACCCGGCGAGCAAGTCTAGAGGGCTTGCATTGTCCCCGATAGTGTCCAACACTTCTAGGCGGACACCATGTCGAAGACAGAATTATCGCCGTTGCCTCAGCGCCGGTCGTACCCGAAGGCACCAAAGGCACAGATCGTGGCCCAGTGCAGCCAGCCGGGAATATCCATTGCCGGTGTGGCCCTATCGCACGGCGTGAACGCAAACTTGGTGCACAAATGGATCTGCCTGGTTGAACGGCAGTCCGCCGTAACGCCGGGGTTCGTGCTAGTCGCGTTGCCAGCGTTGTCCTCGGCAGGTCGTCACATTGCGATTCGCTTGTCGCGTGGTCCCGCGCCAGCGACGGTGCAATGGCCCGTGAGCGAAGCTTCGTGCATGCCTGGCGTGGCTAAGTGAGCGGCGGCGGTCGTCCGTGTCGATGCGATCTGGCCGGCCACCGAGCCCCTGGAAATGCGCGCCGGCATCGAGACGGCATTGGCCCGGGTGGTGGCGGTGTTCGGCGTGTCTCGCCTGCACCAAGCCTATTGCTTCGCAAACTGGCGGGCCAATCGCATGAAGGTGCTGGTACACGACAGGATCGGCGTGTGGCTGTCCACGTCGTTTGGGACACAGAAAACTGCTCTTCACCGGCGATGAGAAGCGCGGGATGAATAGCGCAGTTGCTGTCCAACGCGAGGTCGTTGGTAAGTCGAGGATGAGGCGCATCGACTGGCCTAAAAAGCCATGCGGAGGGATGGTTCCAAGGATGGTCTCAGGATGTAGTGGACCTGAAGCTGGACGGAACACGAAGTTCGTAGCGTTCCAGGCGCGGCGTGTGGGGCGTGGCAGCGTGGATAGCGGAACCACTGCTCTCGATCACAGAAGCGATGGCCCCACTTTCGCCGTGCCCGTAGTCCGATCACACCTCCCGGCCTTTCGCAGGACCGACTGGGTCGGCTGGTAACGCGTCGGTTCATTGCTTGACGTCACCCCCGTTTCGCAGCAGTTGAAAACTAGAATTCGGTCGGCTCAGGCAGGCTGACCTGCTGTGTTTTGGCGTATTCACTCGGGGTCAGCATGCCGAGCGAGCCATGGGGT
>Ga0182739_1001100_pt1 | contig 29791 bp, 20 predicted proteins | sample eDN5th30CBELigBY_FD_128873 | JGI IMG/M metagenome (GOLD analysis project Ga0182739, IMG submission 128873) | Enriched backyard soil microbial communities from Emeryville, California, USA - eDNA 5th pass 30_C BE-Lig BY (version 2) (version 2) | ecosystem: Environmental > Terrestrial > Soil >... | reverse complement strand
GGGGGGGGCGGCATCGGTCGCTGTGGTCCACAACGGCGTCATCGAGAATCACACCACGCTGCGGGCCGAGCTCGAGGCCGACGGATTCACGTTTCTCAGCCAGACCGATACCGAGGTGATCGCCCACCTGATCGCGCGCGAGCTGGGTGACGGCGACGACCTATTCGGGGCCGTCCAGCGCGCCCTGCCGCGGTTGGAGGGAACCTACGGCCTGGCGGTCGTCAGTCCCCGCTGCCCGGGACGCGTCATCGGGGCACGGTTCGGCAGCCCCTTGGTGATCGGCCTGGGCGACGGCGAGCACTTCCTCGCCAGCGATGCACTGGCCATTGCGCCCCACACGGCGAAGGTGGCTTATCTCCAGGACGGCGAAGTCGTTCGGCTCGATCCCGACGACTTCGAGATCCGCCACCACGAGCTTGGTTCGATCACACCCCGGGTCGATCGGATCGACTGGAAGCCCGACGCCGTCGAGCTCGGCGGCCATGCTCACTATATGCTGAAGGAAATCTACGAGCAGCCCGAGACGATCTACGATGCCTGTCGGGGCCGGCTTCGCCATGCCGAAGCGACCACAAGGTTCGGTGGCTTGAACATGACCCCCAGGCAGCTCCGGCGGGTGCGCCGGATCGTGTTTGCCGCCTGTGGCACAAGCTGGCATGCCGCGCTGGTCGGAGAGTACCTGATCGAGCGTCTCGCTCATCTTCCGGTCGAAGTCGAATATGCCAGCGAGTTCCGCTATCGCAATGCGCCGCTTGATGACCGCACCCTGGTCTTCGTCCTGAGCCAGTCGGGGGAGACCGCTGACACTCTGGGAGCGCTTCGCGAGGCCAAGCGACAGGGGCATCCGAGCCTGGCGATCGTCAACACGGTGGGGAGCACGATCGCCCGCGAGGCCGACGGCGGCATCTTCCTCCATTGCGGCCCTGAAGTGGGGGTGGCCAGCACCAAGGCATTCACCGCCCAGGTCGCCGTACTCACCTTGCTGGCCATCTACCTTGGCCGGCTCCGGCACCTCTCCTTCACCGAGGGCATGGCCGCGCTCCAGGCGATCGAGGCGATTCCCGAGACTCTGGGCCGTCTGCTCGCCAGGAGCGAGGCCCCCATACGAGAAGCGGCGGAACATCTGGTCGCGCGGGCCCGGAGCGTACTTTATCTCGGTCGCGACCTGCATTTCCCGGTCGCTCTGGAGGGGGCGCTAAAGCTGAAGGAGATCAGCTACATCCACGCCGAGGGTTATCCGACCGCCGAGATGAAGCACGGGCCGATCGCCCTGATCGACCGTGAGACCCCTTGTGTCTTCGTCGCGCCCCAGGGAGCGCTCCACGCCAAGACGCTGAGCAATATCGAAGAGGTGCGGGCCCGTCACGGCGCGATCCTCTCGGTCGGAACCCAGGGAGATGATGCGCTCGAGTCGATCTCCGACGTCTTCTTGCCCATCCCCGACGTCCCCGAAATCGTGCAGCCGCTGCTCGCGGTCGTGCCGCTCCAACTCCTGGCCTATCACGTGGCCCTGCTCCGAGGGTGCGACATCGACAAACCGCGCAACCTGGCCAAGAGCGTCACCGTGGAATAAGTCGGAGCCGCCTTGGCCGCAGCGGTGGGACACTGGCTCTTTGTAGGTCTTGATCGCTCGGGTGGCCAGAGTCTCGTCTTCGAGACCCTGAGTTGAGGGCCTTGGCCGCTGAGGTCTCGAGAAGGAGACCCCAGCTACCCCCCCACTCCATCCACGCCAAGACCATCGCGACCAGGTCCTCGGGACTCGCCGAAGCCTTGGTCGTGGATGGCTCAAGGGCGATCTATGGTGATGAGCCCAATCGGGGGATCGGAGGGCGCGGTCCCGTCCCCCTTTTTGGGTGGGAGGTCTGTCTGTGGCCGGAAGATTCGCCGCGTGTTCTCGACGGTCAGCCGTGGGTCTTTGGCTCACGACCGAGGGCGCGGCAGGTCTCGGCGTAGACTGCCTCATACGGTTGCTCACCGTTGACCGATCGGAAGCGGTCCGGAGCGTTCTCGCGGTAGTAATCGAGGATCGGCAGCCCATGCTCATCGTAGATTTGCTGCCGGACCTTGATGACTTCCGTGGCGTCGTCGCGCCGCTGTTCGAGAGAAGTGCCGTCGTGATCGCAACGATCGGGGACGCGCGGGGGGTGGTTGACGAGGTGGTAGGTGGCGCCGCATTTGGGACAGACGCGACGACCGGTCATCCGGGCGATCGCCGCCTCGTGGCTCACGGCGATCTCCAGGTAGCATCCGATGGTGAAGTTCAGCGTTTGTTCGAACCGGGCGAGGATTGGGATCTGTCCCAGAGTTCGCGGAAAGCCGTCGAACAGGAAGCGATCAGTCCCTGGGGCCCTGAGTGTCTGCTCGAGGAGCTCGGTGATCAGGGAGTCGGGGACGAGACGGCCCTCCTTGAGAAGCTGTTCGGCACGCACCCCGAGCCGGTCGCCATCGCGAACGGCGTTGCGGAGCAGTTCCCCCGTGCGGATCAACGTGAACCCGTAGTCGGCGCCGAGACGCTCGGCTAGACTGCTCTTGCCGCTACCGGGCCGGCCGAAGATCACCACGTGGGTTGGGAGTTCCTTCCAGGACAACGACCACCTCCTCAGGGACCTCATCAGATTCAGAAACCGAGAAACCATTCCCCGTTATACGGGCTGGGCGGGGGAAGTCCAATCCCAGCCCACGGTGATCGAGCCTCAGTCTGGTTGGTCTGTGACGGCTCGGGTCGTTGGAACCATCGAGGCGGGGCCGGCCGATGTCTCGAGCTCACCGCGTATCGGAAGGAGCACGACACGAGATGAGTGGCGGGACCCTCAACCCCGTCCGGCCGGCCGTTCACCCGCGGAGGCGCGGCCGTCGGCTTTTCCTTTGACGGGGAGCCCTCTAGGATAAACTACGATCAGACCGTAGGCCCCAGGATCAACGTCTCATGCTCCCTGGCCCTGTTTTCGTCACCGAGCTGCTGACCACCGCCCGACGGCCTCGCTACTTTGTGATTCGTCTCATCTACGGCATAATCCTGCTCTTTTTCATCTGGCAGAATGATCCCGGTTCCGGAATCTGGGGGCGCGGGGTCGACATGGCCGACCTGAGCATCAACGAGATCGCTCGGCTCGGCGAGGCGCTGTTCGCGACCTTCTTAACCGTGCAGTCCGTCGCCGTGCTCCTGCTGACTCCGGCGTTGGTGGCCGGGGTAATCGCCGACGAACGGCAGCGGAAGACGCTGCATTACCTGCTGGCGAGTCGCCTCTCCAGCGCGGAGATTATCCTGGGAAAGCTGCTGGCGCGAATGCTCCACTTGGGGATCTTCATCGCGATCGGCCTGCCCATCATGAGCCTACTGACGCTCTTCGGCGGCGTCGATCCGGGGATCGTCATCCTCGCCTTCGCGACCACGCTGACCACGGCGTTCTTCCTCTCGGCGCTCTCGATCCTGGTCTCGACGCACGCGCGGAGGCCACGGGAAGCGATTACGTTCGTTTATGTGCTCGAGTTTTGCTGGCTCTTCGTCCCGTCGTTGGCCGCGATGCTGTTGCGGCTTGGCGGACCCCGCTGGGCCACATTCTCCTCCTGGATCAGGCTGGTCCTCGACTGGGTGGCGCCGACGAGCCCGCTCTACAACTTCGGCACGATCGCACTTACTGCAGGGTCAGACCTCAGCGTGTTGCTGCACACCTTTGCCTGGATGATGGGCTTGCAGGTCACCTATGGCGTGCTCTTTGTCGTGATTGCCTTGCTTCAACTCAGGCGAGTGAATCGGAACGACGGAGGGGGGCGGGTCGCGGCACGGTTCGCCGGCCTTCGACGCGGTCGCCGGCTCATGCCGCGACCCGAGTGCGGCGATGATGCGATGCTCTGGAAGGAGTGCTTCGTTTCACGCACCAGCCTCGTCGTGAAGATCGCAACGATTGCGGTGTCGGTCGTCATGATCTGCGGTCTGGCCTATTTTACGTACGGATTTGCCAGGCCGGCGTTCACCGAGCTCGTGGCCTACGGCTATGGCACGCACGGGGTCGAGTCGGCTCGAGACGAGTTCAATGGTTTTCTACGGTTTGTGTGCACGCTAACGTATGTTTTGATTGGGATGGCGATTGCCACCGGCGCGTCGAGCGGGTTCACCAGTGAGCGCGAGGAGGATACCTGGATCAGCCTGGTCTCGACCCCGCTCGAGGGGCCTGAGATTGTTCGTGCCAAGCTCCTGGGAGCGATCTGGGGCCAGAAGTGGGCGTTGGTCGTCCTCGTTCTCCTCTGGGGTCTGGGTCTTGCTGCCGGAGCGCTCCATCCTTTGGGGTTCATCGCCGTGGCTCTGGAGACGACGGTCTTTCTCTGGTTCACCGCCGCATTGGGGACCTATTACTCGCTTCTCGCCAAGTCCAGCGCCCGGGCCTTGTTGGCGACGATGGCGACCTTGATCCTGCTCAACGGCGGCTACCTGATGTGCTGCATTCCCATGCGCCCCAACAGCCTGGTCTTTGTCGCCGGAGTCACTCCGGCCCTGGTGGGGGTCTCGCTGATCTCGTACGGCGATCTTCAGGGGTTCTCGAGCGGAATGACGTCGTCCGGTGTCGGCGAAGTGGTGTTCGCCGTGTTTGTGGGGGTCGGCGCCTATGGCCTGGGCGCGGGCATGCTCACCGCCTTCGCCAACGTGCGGTTCGACGAAGAGGCCGGTCGCGCCCAACGCTACGGCCAGCGTCTTCCTCCGAAGCTCATCACCTATCTCGACGACGCCAGCGTCGAGCCCGCCGATGGCGAAGCTTCAGGGACGAACACGTCGGCCTGATCGCGCGCTGGCCGGTGGGAATTCCGCCTCGAATGTCCCGGGCCCGAACTCTCGAATGATCGCTCGAGCCCCTCGATCGGACGACCTTGTGAGTTTGCAGGCGGGTTGATCGTCATCCGTAGGGCAGACTTCGGCCTGGCGGAATTTGCCAAAGAGTGGCCGGCCCAAGTCTACCCTGCGATGAACGGTTCAACGGTTTCGCGATTGGCCGGGTCAGAGACCTTCGAGCCGTCCGGTGCTGTCACCGAACTGATCGACGGAGGCTCCCATGCGGTCGAGCAGGGAGAGGTAGAGGTTGTTCAGCGGGGTCTCCTTCTCGAGCTTGATATGTCGCCCGGTTCGGATCGACCCTCCTCCCTTGCCGGCCAGCAGGACCGGCAGGTCGTTGTGGTTGTGCCGGTTGCCGTCGCTGATCCCGCTGCCGTAGACGATCATCGAGTGGTCGAGCAGGCTGCCTTCCCCCTCGGGGATTGACTTGAGCTTGTTCACGAAGTAGGCAAACTGGCTGACGTGGAGGCGGTTGATCTTCTTGATCTGCTCGTGCTTCTTGGCGTCGTTGCCGTGGTGCGAGAGGTCATGGTGCCCTTCGGGCACGCCGATGAACGGGTAGCTCCGGTTGCTCCCCTCGTTCGCGAACATGAAGGTGCTGATCCGGGTCACGTCGCCTTGAAACGCGAGGACCATCAGGTCGCACATGAGGCGGACGTGCTCCTGGAAATCGCGGGGCACGCCGGCGGGGCGGGCGAAGTCGGGCCGGTCGCCGTCCGACGGCTTCGAGGCGCGATCGACTCGTTTCTCGATCTCACGGACCGCAGTCAGGTATTCCTCAACCTTGCGCTGGTCGGAGATCCCAAGCCGCCCCTTGAGGGTGGCCGCGTCCTCAGCGACGTAGTCGAGGATGCTCTTCTTGTAGAGCTCGCGGCGGGCTCGCATGGCGGCGGTGCCCTCGCCCCCCTGGCTGGCGAAGAGTCGATCGAAGACCAGGCGGGGGTTGACCTCCTTGGCCATGGGGGTCGACTCGGTGCGCCAGGAGATGTTTGACGAGTAGGCGCAACTGTAACCGGTGTCGCAACTGCCCGACTGGGCGCCCCGGTCGATGCCGAGCTCGAGCGAGGCGAACCGGGTCTGGTCACCGACCTTGCTCGCGGCAATCTGGTCGACCGAGACCCCGACGCGGATATTTGCCCCGTCGGTCTTGAGGGGGTGGCAGCCGGTCAGGAAGGTCGAGAGGGCCCGGGCATGGTCGCCGCCGCCGTCGCCCAGCGCGTTGCCGTTCCGTTGGGCCAGGCCGGTCAAGACGACCAGGTCGTCCTTGAGCGGGGCGAGGGGTTCGAGGATCAGCGGCAGGGAGAAGTCGGTCCCCACTTGCTTCGGCGTCCAGTCGGCCATGTGGGCGCCGTTGGGGACGTAGAAGAAGGCCATCCGGAGGGGCGCCGGATTGCCCGAGGGACCAGCAGGTGTGGCCAGGGCCGAGGTCTGGCCCATCGCCTCGAGCCAGGGGAGCGCCATCGCCGTGCCCAGGCCGCGCAGCACCGTTCGACGCGAGATTCGCCCTGTCTTTGTCATCGCCCGGCTCCTCGGTTCTTCCGTTTCTGGAAGGGATCACTCTTGACGATTTCGAGCACCAGTCTCGAGAACTTCGACTGATCGGCGGTGGTGGCCTCGACGACTTGGTCGAGGGTACACTCATCGAAGGACTCGATTCCCCGCCCGATGGCGTAGGTCAGCATCTTCTCGGCCAGGCAACGCGTGAAGTTCTTCTCGCGGGTTTTCAGGATCGCCTTGAGGCCGTCGGACCCCTGGAATGACTGCCCGGTGGGGAGTGAACCCGAACTATCGACCGGGAAGCTCCCGTCCTTGTCGCGCCACGCGCCAATGGCGTCGAAGTTTTCGAAGGCGAACCCGAGCGGGTCCATCCGGGCATGGCACGACGCGCAGCTCGGGTTGGCCCGGTGCTGCTCCATGCGCTGCCGGAGACTGCCCGAGAGGGTGGCTCCGTCGTCTTTCAGCTCAGGAACGTCAGGCGGGGGAGGGGGAGGGGGCGTCCCCAGGATTTGCTCGAGGATCCATTTGCCTCGCTTTACGGGGGAGGTCCGCGTCGGGTTCGAGGTCACCGTCAGGATGCTGGCCTGGGTCAGCAGCCCGCCGCGATGCGACCCTTCGGAAAGGGCGACCCGGCGGAATTCCGCGCCCCGGACTCCCTTGATGCCATAGTGGGTCGCAAGCCGCTCGTTGAGGAACGTGTAGTCGGCGTCGAGGAACTCGAGGAGACTTCGATCCTCGCGCATTACGGTCTCGAAGAACAGCTCGGTCTCCTTCAACATGGCCGCACGGAGCGGCTCGTCGAAGGTCGGGAACTGCTTGCGGTCGGGACTGATCGTCTTCAGGTTGCGGATCTGAAGCCACTGGTCCGCGAAGTTCTCCACCAGTGCCGTCGCCTTGGGATCCTTCAGCATCCGGCGCACCTGGATCTCGAGGTTGTTCCCCTGCCGCAACTGGTTCTTGACCGCGAGCTGCCAGAGTTCGTCGTCGGGAAGGCTGCTATACAGGAAATACGAGAGCCGCGAGGCAAGCTCGAATTCGTTGATCAGATAGGTCGGTGGCAATGGCCTCTTGTCGTTCGAGGGCCGCCGCGGGGCGATCTCGACGCGAAACAGGAACTGGGGAGAGACCAGGACGGCCTGAACGGCGAGTTGAATGCCTCGTTCAAACGATTCGCCGCTCTGTTCGGCCAGGTGGACGAACTTGACCAGCCGGGCCACCTCGCCGGGGGTGAGAGGACGGCGGAACGCCCGAGCCGCGAACCGTTCAATGATTTCCTGGGCACATTCGTCTCGCGTCTCCTTGGTCGGCGTCCGGAAGATGATTCTCTTGTGCGAGTCGGGCAGGGGGGCGCCTGCCGCGGCCGCCGTCCCTTGGATTTCGAGTGCATCGACGACCAGGTTGCGATCGCGTTGTTTGGGATCCTTGGCTTTGGGATCGTAAAAATCGTTGACGAACGCGACTGAGAGCCGACGAGTCCCCGCATTGAGGGGAACCTTCACCTCGTACAACTGGGGATTGGCACTCTCCGCGGTAACGTCCGCGATCCGGACGGTCTTACCGTCGACCAGGAAGGCCATCCGAACCGGGTCGGGCCCGGCCTGCTGGCCGAACGCGCGGGCGCGAAAGACGTACTCTCCTTCTCTCGGGCAGACGAACGGGACGCTGATTTCGCCCGAGCTCGCCAGGACCCGAGCCCAGTCCTCGAAGGGAGCTCCCCCACTGTCTCCGTCCAGAGTCTCCGTCTCCCAGGTCTTGACGAACCCGGCCGAGTCTGACTCGACGACGATCGCCTGCGTCGCGATGGTCTCGGCCGCTGCCAGGTAGCGTTCCATCAGGATCGGCGGCAGGGTCAGGACGTCGCCGATGTTGTCGAAGCCGTAGCCGACGTCATCGGAAGGGAAATCGTCGGCAGGTCGGAAGTCGATGCCGATGAGGTCGCGGATCGTGTTGTTGTACTCGGCTCGATTGAGCCGGCGGAGGGTCACGCGGCCGGGGTCGCTCTCCTTGCCGCAGTCGAGCTGGGCCTTGCTGGCCTCGAGCCAGTGTGAGAACCGCTCGAGCTCTTGCTTCGTGGGCCTCGGTTTTCCCTCGGGGGGCATGTCGCCCGACTCGATGTTCTCGATGACGAGCTGCCAGAGCTTGGCGTTCGAGGCGAGCGCTGACTCACTGGTCAACTTCGCCAGGTTGACTCTCCCCTTGGGCTTCACCTCGCCATGGCACTTCGTGCAGTACTTGGTCAAGAGCGGGACCACCTGCTCCGAGAACGAGGCCGTCGACGCCTTGTCCTGCACGGCCCGCTTCGGCTCCTCGGCCTCCGAGGCGGACCTGGCCAGGACACCGCAGGCGCAGAGGAGGCTCAACACGGCCACACACTGCCGACGTCGGCAGCGCGAGAAAGGCGAGGATGACCAGCGTCGCATGAGAAACCCTCGGGCGGGCAGGGATGGCAGGCAGGCGGGCTAACAAAAATTATACCAAAATTGAATGCCGATTTCGAGGCCGGGCCCTCGAAAAAGGGAGGGCCCGGATCGGTCGGGGCGGTTCGCCGGGTCGAAGAAGCCGGCAGTTCCCCCTTTTTGGCGGGTCACGACCGTCTTTACGATGACGGTTCCACGGTGAGAGAGAGACGGATCTCGTATTGCCCCGACGCTGCGGGGGTCATCACCTGGAGGCGGACGTCGCGATTGCCCGCCAGCTCGAGAGCAAATGACGCCTGAGTGCCCGGAATGCTCAAGGCAGCCCGAGTCTTGCCGGCGGTCCAGCTCGTCTTCCCACCTGGCGGCTGCTCAAGCAGCGCCGGGGTGTACCCATCCGGGACATTGGACACCGTCACCTGGCGCTGCCAGCCGTTGGCGATCGGCTCGACCAATTCCTGGACCACGACCTCGTGCTCCTTGGGGCCATGCAGGGTGTAGGTGAAGGCGACCTTGGAACCCTCGAACCGAACTTCCCGGAGGCTGCCGAAGCGCTCGCGGACCTCCTCCGGGATGTGCGGGGCACGGTCGGCGTCAAGGAAGACGAGCGGAGGGAGCCGTTTCGGGGTGACCCAGAGCGATTCCCCCTCGGGATGCCACTCCCAGAGTCGGCCAGCCTTGGTGCGGGAGAGGAACCCGCGATGCCACCACGACAGCCAGGTGAGGCGATCGGTATCGAACAGCAACGAGTGCTCGTTTTTCAGCCCAACGGCCAGCGCCCGGGGGATGTACTTGGTTTCGGGGGCGTCGGGGAGCAGGACCATGTCGCGGACCACCAGGGGGCGGTCTCCTTGCCGTTTGAGCACTTCGCGAGACCCGGTCGAGGCAACCTCATCGAGCTTTCCGCTGGCGAGCAGCCGCCAGATCTGGTTGAGCTGGTCGTCGAGCGTGCCGGGTATCGTCTCGATCGGCTTGACGAACTGGGGCATCGGCGTGCCGGCGATGATCCGTTGCGGGTTGCCGATCCAGCGGTGGAAGTAGCGCTCGGCCATCCGGCGATGGGCCAGGGCCAGGTCGGGACCCAGGGTTTCGGGTTCGCCGCCGGGGGGGATCCGGCCGGCGAGGACGTGGCAGGAGATGCAGCCGAAGCCGCGCTGGCCGATCAATTGCGCGGCGGTCTCGGCCGCGGCCGGTGCGAGCTGAGGGACGGGGTTCGGCGGATCGGGCCGGCGCTCCATTCGGTCGTGGCCCTGGAAGTAGGCGACGATCGAGTCGGCCTCGCCGGGCTCGAAGGCAAACGCCGGCATCCGGACCGAAAGCCAGGGGCGGGCGGTGGGAGCCGTCGACCGGACGGATTGCCCGAGATACTCCGCGCGGAGCTTGTCGCCGACGGCCGTCAGGTTGGGGGGCGTGAGCGTCCCCTTGAGGCCGCCGAGCTCAGGGTCTTCCGCCAGCAGGGCGGCGATCCGCCCGCCCAGCTCTTCGCCTCCTCGGCCATCTCGGGCGTGACATCCCAGGCAGTTCAGCCGCCGCACCGCATCGACCGCCAGGGTTTGGCGGCTGGTGGGAGTGGAGACCTTCGGGAGGCCGGCGATGAAGGTTCGAAGCGCCTGGCGCTGGGTGTCGTTCAGCGCGAAGTGAGGGACGAGTGGCCCGGCCGGTTGGTCGGCCAGGCAGCCCGAGTCCGCTTTCACCTCGGCGGTCAACCGCAGGTTGGCGGCGGCCGGCTTCAGGCCGGGGATCGTATGGCAGGCGGCGCAGCGGGCCCGTTCGGCCAGTTGCTTGCCCCGGCCGATATCGCCGCTGCGGAGCTCCGTCGGTGCCGCGGGCCTGGATGGATCCGGACCGGTTCCTGGCCTGGGGCTGACAAGGTAGAGGGCGAGATGGGCCGCCTCGTCAACCTTCAGACGAAGGTCGTGCCGATGCTTTAACGCCGTCTTGTTGGCCCGAGGCGGGCCGAGGAACGCCGTCAGCCACTGGAGCGACCGCTTGCCAGGGAGATCCGACAGGTCAGGGGCCGCCGGCTCCTCCGACGGGGGCTCACCCTTCGTATGACAACCGAGGCAGCCGAGCGAGCGGAACAGGAGTTGGCCTCGTTCCCGGCTGGCAACGTTCAGGGCCATGATCGCTTCTGAGCTGACGGCCAGCGGCTGGGGTGCGAGGCTCGAGAGATAGGCTCGCAAGTCGGCGCTTTCTTCGGCCGAGAACCCATGTCCAAAAGCCGGCATCCGGCTGCGGGGACGCACGGATTGCGGAGCCCGGAGCCAGGCGTCGAGCCAGTGGGGATCGATCGCACGACCGGCGTCGGCCAGCGCGGGACCCTGGTTGCGGTGGACTGGCAGGTCGAGAATCCGGTGACAGTTGGCGCAGCCGATCCGATCCGCGAGGCGTCGCCCTTGCTCGAAGCGGTCGGGTTCGACCGGCCTGGTCGCGTCGTGGTAGAGGAGCCGGGCCGGGATCGGTTCACGTCCGAATCCCGGGCCTTCCCAGTCGATCGCAACGTGGGCTTCCCCTCGTCGGTGGCGATACTCCAGGGTGATCGGGGTGAATCCGACCTGGAGCTCGATGGGCGTGGCCTGGAGCTCGGTCCCGGTGCCCTTCAATGCCACCTGCCCGGCGACCTTCAGCTCGATCTCGCCGTCGGTGCGCGCCTGGAATCGATGGGCTCCGGCGGCCTGGATCAGGAGCAGCCCTTCCCAGCGGCCCTGGAATTCGGCGGCCGGGATCCGCGCATCGGGTGAGGCGGGCCCCCACTCGCTGTTGAGGTCGGGGACAACCTGTTTGACCGTTGTCTTGGTGTCGCGCGGCGAGGAGAACGTCGCGACGAGTCCGGGACGCTCAGTCTCGAGCTCGTCGTCCTGATTCGTGGCGAACGCGAATGAAGGAACGGTGAGGCCGAGGCAAGCAGCCAGGACGGCACAACCACGAACGCGATTCGAAGGCATCGGGCGTTAGCTCTCGGAGGGCACGCGGCGGGCAATTCGCTGGGCCGATTCAGACGTGCAAGTCTACGAGGGCTCGCACCGAACCGCAAGGAACGGCCGAGAGCCGGCGTTCGCCCGGTTGGGCGAGGCGCCGGCTCTCAGAGTGACCCAGGTCGTGACGACCCCGTTTCGAGAACGCTGGTTGTCGTTTAACGAGCACCAGGCTGGACAGCAGGTTGAGTGCCCGAGCCCGCGGCGTTCGAGCCCGTGGCGAACAGCGGGGCGTTGATCGTCTTGGCCGATCGAGCGGCGAAGCTGTACTGGAGCACCGAGTTGACCACCGTCTGGAACGGAGCGGCGAGCCGGTCGATGAAGATGGTCGCTCGGACGATCGGGTCACGATAGACCACGATTCGGTCGCCGGGCATGAGCTGATAGTTGGTCGTCGAGTCACCCGCACTGACAATGGCCGCAAGGTTGACCGGCAAGAGCTGCTCGCAGCAGGCACCCGGGGGCGCGGGGCGAACCAGCCGGATATTCTGAGGCGCGGCGGTGGAGAGCAGGCCCCCCGCATAGTTGATCGCGTCGAGCACGGTCTCGTTGCCGGTGATCGGCATCCGCCCCGGCGAGGCAACGTCTCCCTGGACGTAGTAGACCTTGCTGTTGTACGCCGTCACGTCCACGAATACGCGGTCCGAGTCCTTGGGATCAACCGGCACCTGCTTGTCGTCGTCGGGATCGTCCGGGTCACCGGCATCCAGGCGCCAGAGTCCCAGGTAGTCATCCGAGACATACTGACGAAGATGAAGAACGATCTTCTCCTTGATTTCCGAGATGGTCAGGCCCGCGACATAGACTTCGCCGTAGAACCCCAGCGAGATCTTGCCATCGGGCTTGACCAGACGCTCGCCCTGAATCGGACGGCCAGGAAGGGCCTCGAGCACTTCAACAAGCAAGAGGTCGGGGGGTTCCACGACATATTCGGGCATGGAAACCTTGGTGAATTCCACCGGGATGTTGCTGCTGGCGATATGCTCTTCGGGCGTTTTGACCGTCTGGCACCCGCAGGCGCCGAGCACGGCAAGGGCCATTAACCAGCCGATCCTTCGGTGACCGAACCTCTTGCGATCCATGAGAGACTCCCTTCCCATCGGTCCAAGACCCGCTCCAGACGACCGACAACCATGCCGGCCGCGACCCTGCCATCGCAGCCCAGCATTCGCGGGCCAGGGTCCGTTGCCATCCCGATATCGATTCGAGAGTAGCCGATCGCGCTCCAGCCACATCGGCATTGACACGACTTATGATCGGCATCCGATCCACGAAGCTTCAGACAGAAAGCTCAAACTTGTCCGTTAGCGACTCCTGGCGCGGTTGTAGCGACTGGCGCGATTGAAGTACTGGTTGGGACTCACCCGAGGCTGGGCACCCCGGTTGAAATAGCCCGCGGCCCCGGCGCCCGGCCGATCGGTAATCCGACGGTCGTCGGAAGGGTCCGGGGCCACCGGTTGCACCGCGTGAGGAGCCGGCCGGCTCCCGCTCAGCCGTCCCGAACCGATACCGCCGGTCTGCTGCTGTGCCGCAAACAGGTAGAGTGCCGCGTTCCCCTGGATCGGCTGCTGAGTCATGTACGGGTTCAAGAAGGGATTGGTATAGGGGTTTGCATAGGGATTGGCATACATCCCCGCGTACGGGGCCGATCCCAGGGGCGTGTTGGCCCCGGGACCCATCGCCTGCGCCGATGCCGATTGCGGTGCTACACCCCACCCCAAGGCAAGCGCCAGCACGATCCGTCGCCCCAGTTGCCCCATCTGCCACCTCCTTGGCGCATTCATTCCTGGAAACCGGTCGCAGTCCATCGCCTGCGGTTCCTTTGTACCGGTATATCTCCATCGGCCCGGCCCGGCTTCCGCATTGACTCTATTCATGGGCCTCCCCTCGGCCTGGCAGCGCCCGGCCAATCCAACCAAAGCAACCGACCCCCTGTCCGCTCACTCCCGACCCGTCCGGGGCGTCCCCCGAGAGCGCTCGCACCCCCTTCCCTGCAGACGACCGACACAACCGCTACAAGCCTATTTTTCGTCTTTTGCGTCAAATGCGGAGATTCTCTTGTTTCTCCAGTTTCGCTGTAGCTGTTTGCGCTCGTGATCCGATCGAAAGGGGCAATGGTCCCGCAGTGGTGGGTCGCTTAACGAAATGGATTCGTGGCGGTCCAGTTTCAACCCGCAACCCGCGAGGCGAGGATGCTGACACGATCATGGAGGCGATTACGGTCGCCGGCGGCGTGGGCGTTTGTACTGACCCTGGGCGCCCCGATGCTGGCGGAGGCCCAGCAAGGGGGGCTGTTCCCGTTGGCGCCGATCCGTCGGCAGCGGGTACCGTGCCAGAATGAGAACCCGGTCTACGGCTTGTACCGGCACGAGTACTTTGGCTATCACCCAACCTGCTGGCGGCGATTCCCGGCTGGCTGGGGCTGTCCGTCGCCGGAGGCCCCCGACGCCGCGGCAAGCTTTGCCAAGCGGCCGCGTGACCCGGCGTTCGCGTTGCATCCCGAAGATGAAGAGGGTCCGATTGGTCCGGACCGCGAAGGAATGGGCCCTGACGAGCCGGGGATGCCGGGGGGACCGGAAGAGGACCAGCTTCCGCCGCTCCCGGAAGGACGGGCTCCGTTTCAACCCGACGTAAGGCCCGACGAGGCGCCGGCGCCGCGTTCCACGCCTCGGCCCTCGGCACCACCGGCCGGACCCGGCTCCAACCCGCTGGAGTTGTTGCCGCCCCCGGCTGACACCCCGGGCGAGAAACCGGCGAGTCCCGCGGCCGCCGCCGCGCCGGCGGAGACCTCGCAGGGTGAGCTTCCCGCCTTGCCGGGACCGGTCGAGTCGCCCCTGCTGGCGCTTCCCGACCCCTCGGCGACCGCCCCGTCGTCGCCATCGACATCGGTGCCGACCGCCGCAGCCACGGCCCCTGGCCTCGAAACGCCTGCTCCCGGGCGTCCGATGCTCGGACCCGGGGCCTCGACCGCCCTTCCGATCGGGGGACGTGCGGCCTCGAACCCGACGCCCGCTCAGGCCCCGCGCCGAACCAGCCTGCTGGGTGGCCTCTTCAGTCGAACCCGCCGATGAGTGATCGGGAACCCGCCCTGGGGCGGTTCCCGTCGGCTCGGGTCTTCGACCCCGATTTCAACGATCCGCGAGTCCCTCATGCCAGAGGGGCTCGCGGATTTGCTATTTGTTGAGTGATCTCTCTCAACGTCAGGCTCAGGGACCGGCCCCTTGCCTCGGAAATTCATCGAGGGCGTCGGCTGGACCCTCTGGAGGGCTTTGATGAAGGCAGGACCTGCATAAAACCTGCGGAGATGGCACAATTAAAAGCAGGCTGGTGACGAATAACGCTCCGATGAGGCCCCGCCGTCTCCCGGTCTGCTGATCCCTCAAAGGACCCCTCGTGCATGCGAACGGCTCGTTGGCTGGTTCCGCTCGTTCTGGCCGCACTCGCACTCGGGGCTGCGGCCTGGCTCTTTACCTCGGTCGGCGAGATGCACGACCGACTGGCCAAGCACTCCAATGCGCTGGCTCTGGGCTTCCTGGCGCTGGCCGGGCTGTTGGGATTGCTGGCGGCCGGGTCGGCGGTCCGGCTCTGCTGGAAGCTGGGTCGTTCCGATGCCCCCTTGGCCGAGGCACCCGAAGATGTGGTCCGCGCTGCCGAACTCCAGGCGGAGAAGGCAGAGGGGGTGATCAATCAGATTCGTGATGACGCGGCCAAGGCCGAGCTCCAGTCCGAACTCTCGGTGCTGCGTGCCGACCGCCAGCGGCGCAACTTCCACGTCGTGATCTTCGGCACCGGTTCGGCGGGGAAGACTTCTCTGATCAACGCCCTGCTCGGACAGCACGTGGGCCGAACCGAGCCGGTGATGGGGACCACCCGTCAGGGTGAGGTTTTCACCCAACGCATCGAAGGTGTCGAGGGAACGGTCTCGCTGACCGACACGCCAGGGCTTTCCGAGATCGGGGCCGGCGGCGCGGTTCGAGAAGCCGAGGCCCGCGACCTGGCCGCGCGGGCCGACCTGCTCCTGTTCGTCGTCGACCATGACCTGGTCCGGTCCGAGTATGAACCGTTGTCGGCACTCGCCCGGCAGGGGAAACGCTCGATCGTGGTGTTGAACAAGCAAGACCGGCTGGTCGAGAACGATCGCGATGCGATCCTGGACAAGCTTCGCGAACGCCTGGCCGGGATTGTCGCCCCCGAGGACGTGGTGGCGATCGCCGCGTCGCCTCGGCCTCTTCCGGTCCGGCTGAAGAACGCCGACGGGACGGTCGAGACAATCCTGGAATACCAGGAACCCGACATCGCCCCGCTTCAGGATCGGATCGCCGCAGTGCTGGCAGGCGAGGGGGACACGCTTCGCGCTGGCAACTTGTTGCTCAGAGCGCACCTGTTGGGCCAGAAGGCGAAGGCCCAGGTCGGCACGGAACGCGACCGGATGGCCCAGGGGGTGATCGACAAGTTCCAGTGGGTGACCGCCGGCGCTGTGTTCGCCAACCCTCTCCCGGCGCTCGACCTGATGGCCGCCGGCGCGGTTCAGTTCCAGATGATCTCGGAGCTGGCGGCCGTCTATGGCGTCGAGATCACCGGCTCTCACGTCAAGATGATCGGCTCGCAGATGATCCAGATGCTGCTGAAGCTGGGCCTGGTGGAGGCATCGACTTCGTTGGTGGCCGGACTGTTCAAGTCGACTCTGGTCGGCTATGCCGCCGGTGGCGCGGTGCAGGCGGTCTCGATGGCGTACCTGACCCATATCTCGGGCCATGCCTTCGCCGAATACTTCGCCAAGGGGCAGTCGTGGGGGGACGGCGGGATGCAGGCGGCCTTGATTCGCCAGTTCGACCTGAACAGTCGCACCGAGTTCCTCCAGGAGTTCGCGAAGCAAGCGCTCGACCGGGTCGTGCATCGGACGACCCGGGGCGCAAAGCAAACCGTTGGCAAGGATTCGTGAATCGGCCGGCGGGCACGACGGACGTTGGAAAGGCGAGCGCGACGACCATGGGACTCTTCCCCAACGAGCATGAGACGATCGACGGTGTCGGGCGAGCGCTGCGCTCGGGGCATCGCACCTGCACCGAGGTTCTAGAGGTCTGCCTCGACCGGATCGAAGAGTGGGAGCCTCGTCTCAAGGCGTGGGTGATCGTCGACCGCGACGGTGCGCTCGAGCAGGCTCAGATTCTGGATGCGGAATTGGCGGCGGGCCGTTGTCGTGGCGCGTTGCATGGGATTCCGATCGGCGTGAAGGACATCATCGACGTGGCGGGCCTCCCCACGGCAGCCGGGTTCCGGCCCTGGACCGGGCGGATTGCCGCTGTTGACGCCGGCATCGTGGCCAGCCTGCGCGCCGCGGGCGCCGTGATCCTGGGAAAGACGGTCACCACGCAGTTCGCCTGGATCGACCCGCCCGTGACGCGCAACCCCTGGAACCTCGAATGCACGCCGGGAGGGTCATCCAGTGGCTCAGCCGTGGCCGTCGCCTGTGGCATGTGCCTGGGCGCCCTTGGTACCCAGACTGGTGGGTCGATCATCCGGCCCGCCTCTTACTGCGGCGTGGCCGGGCTCAAGCCGACGTTCAATGGCACCGCTGATGGGATCGTCCCCTTGGCCCCGAGTCTCGATCATCCCGGACCGATCGCCCGAAGCGTCCGCGACCTGGGCCTGATCTTCTCAGAATTCTTCCGGATCGAACCGGCCTTGGCTCCTCCGCTCTCGGGCTGTGACGAGGTGGAGGCTCAACTGGCGTCAACCCTCCGAAGCCGTACGCAACCGCCACGGCTGGGGCGGCTCCGCGGCGCTTTTGAGGAGCGGGCCGATCGGGGGACGCTCGAAGCGTTTGACCGAACGCTCAACGCTCTGGTGGAGGCCGGCGCGGAGGTGACCGAAGTCCCGGAACTCTTCGACTTTGACGATCTCCTGCAGGACCATCGCCTGATCATGGCAGCCGAGGCGGCCGCGGGACACGCCGGGCGCTGGGAGAGCCATCGTGAGGACTATCGGGCTCGGATCAGCGCCCTGATCGAGGAAGGAAACGCGGTCCCGGCCCCGCGTTACCTGGCCGCCAGGCGGAGGCAAGAGGCACTTCGCGCGATGCTGCCTGCTCTGGTCGGGGAGCTCGATGGGCTGGTGACTCCCGCCACGGTCGGTCCCGCCCCCGGCCCGTCGACCACGGGTGACCCTGCCTTCAACTCGCCCTGGAGCTTCACCGGGTCGCCGGTCGTGTCGTTCCCGATCGGGCTTTCGCCCGAGGGGATGCCGTTGGCCTTGCAACTCGTCGAGCCCCGACCGCTCCGGGAGTGCGAGCTGATCGAGACGGCTCAGTGGTGCGAGGACGTGGTCCGCCGCACCTTTCGTTCGAGGAGGATCGGGTGATGTCGACGTTGGATCCGACCGGCGACGCGTCTCCGGTCTCGCAGGTCGACTCGGAGCTCGCACAGATGCTGGAAGAGCTGGACGACCGGAGTCCTGATGAGATCGTCGGAAAGGCGCGGGAGAGCCTGGAGGAGACACTCCGAGGGCTCAAGCTGACCCCGGCCGAAGAGCAAGCGCTCGGCGATGAGCTTCGCCAGCTCCGCGACCTCGGCCAGAAGCTGGACGAGAACACGATCGAGATCGCGGCTTTCGGCATGGTCAGCCGAGGTAAGTCCTCGGTGCTCAATGCCCTGCTCGGGCACGAAGTCTTCAAGGTCGGCACAACCCACGGCACGACCGTCTCCCGGACGTCGCAACGTTGGGAGCACGCGGCGACCGCCGAACACCCGGGGCTCGAAGGGGCCCGGCTCGTTCTGGTCGACACTCCGGGGATCGATGAGGTTGGGGGGGAAGTTCGCGAGACCCTGGCGCGTGAGGTGGCGCGTCACGCCGACCTGATTCTCTTCGTCGTCTCGAGCGACATGCAGCGGTGTGAGCTCGAGGCGCTCTCCCAGCTTCGCCAGGTCCAGAAGCCGATCATCCTGGTCTTCAACCAGATTGATCGGTACCCGGAGACCGACCGCGACCAGATCTACGAGAAGATCAAGGATGAACGGGTCCGCAACCTGATTCGTCCCGACGACGTGGTGATGACGGCCGCTCGTCCCGACCCTTACAAGGTGAAACTGCAACTCCCCGACGGCACGTCGAGCGTGCAGTGGGAACGGCCTGCGCCGGTGATCGAGCCGCTCAAGCTGAAAATTCTCGACGTCCTGGAGCGAGAAGGGAAAGCCCTGGTCGCTCTCAATACGCTCCTGCTCGCCGGGGACCTCCACGAAGAGATCGTCGCCCACAAGCTCCGCATTCGGGATGACGCGGCGAATCGCCTGATCTGGAACTTCGCGCTCGCCAAGGGGGCGGCGGTCGCGCTCAACCCGATCCCGGTGGCCGACATGGCCGGGGGGCTGGCGGTCGACGTTGGGATGATCGTCGCGCTGAGCCAGGTGTATGGGATTCCGCTCACGCGCAAGACCGCCTCGGGCCTCGTCAAGGACATGATGCTGGCCCTTGGCGCGCTGGGGCTGGTCGAGGTTGCGACCCGGCTGGTGGCCGGCGGGATCAAGTCGTCGCTGGCCGGTCTCTCGATCATGAGCGGAGGGTTGGCCCTCCCCCTCACCGCACTGGGCTATGGGGCGATCGGGCTGGCCCAGGGAGGGACCGCGGCCTCGACCTCGTACGTCCTCGGGCATGGGGCGAAGTTCTATCTCAAGCAAGGTTGCCAGTGGGGCCCGCGTGGGATCAAAACGGTGATTCACCAGATTCTCGCCGAAGCCAAGGCCGATTCGGTCATCGATCGGCTTCGTGACGACCTGAAGCGGCGAGTGACCGGATGACCGAAACCTTCTCGGCTCGGCCCAGGACGATCGTGGCCCTGGCGGTGGTGATCATCGCCGGACTGGTCGCGGCGGCGGCCCTCTGGGCGAAGGCGACCCGACCGGTGCGCGAGACCTTGGCTGCGTATACCGCGCTGATCACCGCGGCGAACCGTCAGGATATCGCCTCGGCAGAGTCGCTTTGCTCGGACCGTTATCGGGGACTCCACCGGTTGCGGCCGGCGGCGGAAGGGGGGATCGTTGGTCTCCCTCGGAACATCCACAAGAATTTTCAGGCCTGGCGCCAGGGGACGAACGTCTGGATCTGCCCGACGAACCGGGTGGGCCCGGTCTATCAATTCGTCCGCGAGCAGGGGCAGTGGCGGTTCGACGGGCCGGTGGGTCTGCTCCGAGGGCGCAACGAACTCATCATGATGCCGGATTTGACCGATGACTCGCCCCCGAGTCCTGCCTCGAATTCCCCCCAACCTGACTGATCTCCGCTGTTGGCTTGCCCCCTCCTTATGAGTGTGGTCGACCTGCTCCGCACAGCCGGTGCGATCGCTTCGCGCGCCGACGAAAAGGGGCTCCACGTCTCGGTTTTCGAGCGATTTATGGGAGATAGTTAAGGCGTCAGCGAAAAAGGTCGATAACTGATCTGGTACTTCATGCCCACTCCTAGTAAAAGGGGCCAACCGCGGTGGACGCGAACCCCTCCGTGTTCGGACCAGACCTGGCGGGATGCCGGGATCTGATAAAGCGCAGGGAGGCTGCGACTACCACGGCACTGGCGGAGAGACGACACCGCTTGCGGTGTTTCTTCGTCGGGACACGGTCAGCCATGATGGCAGTCCGTGGGATCCTCGACGCGAGGTCCACCCAAGGAAGGGTCGGGGCAGGCCCCCGGCACGTCTTTCACCCACACGCTCGACTCCCTCTTCTATTGGTTGGTCAGTCCGCACCGGCGGACGCAAGGCGTCATCGCCCGTGGAATTCAGGTTCAGGCCTGGTTCCGGGTGACCCGACGAGTTGCGCTCCTGTTTCGCGACGAACGATCCCAACATCGGTGAGTATCCCTCCTCGCTTCACGACGCGAGACACCGACCTCGAGGGTTCCGCGCTGGCCGCTTCGGCGACTGGTGCACGACCGTCTTGGCGGAAAGGAGTCCGTGCGGCATGACCATCGCTGCCTTGTTCCTCGCCCTCATCGCCACGCCGAATCTCGACCAGTCTCGTTTGCCGGTCCTGCTCGACTTCCAGGCCGACTGGTGCAATCCCTGTCGGCAAATGCGCCCAGCGGTCAAGCAGTTGATCGCGAACGGCTACCCGGTGAAGGAAATCAATTTTGATGAGTCGAAGGAGTTGGTGGATCGCTACAACGTCACCGGGATCCCCACCTTCATCGTGGTCGATGCGGAGGGCAACGAGATCGCCCGGACGTCGGGCGTCCAGCCGGTGCGAGATCTCGCCTCGTTCTACCTGAAGGCGAAGGCCAAGGCGAAGCCGCCGGGTGAGGATGATCCACGGGTCGACCAACCGACCGACGATGCGAGTGTCAACCCCCAAGAGTCGGCCCCGGCCGAGTCGGAAGAGCCCGCACCAGCGGCCTCCGGCCCCGTCAACCCGGAGCCCTGGAAGACCGTGGTCCGGATCAAGGTGAAGGGGAACGGCTCCATCGGCTTCGGCTCGGGCACGATCATCCATAGTACGGCCGAAGAGTCGATCATCCTGACGTGTGCCCATGTTTTCAAAGTCGAGGGTCGTCCACCAACCCACCCCTCTCGCTTCCCGCTGCCGATCGACGTCGACCTGTTTGATGGCGTGCTCCAGAGCCAGAAGGAGCCGCGGGTCCACTTCCTCGAGACCGTCAAGGGAGAGGCGATCGACTACGACTTCGACCGCGACGTCGGACTGATCCGGATCCGTCCTGGCCGCCGGCTCCCTGCTTCTCGGGTGGTTCCCGAGTCGTGGAAGGCCCGTCCCAGGACGAAGATGACGACGGTTGGTTGCTCCGAAGGGCATGATGCCACGGCCTGGACCACCTTCATCACCAAGCCGGGGGTCGCGCTTTTCCAGAATTCCGTCTACGAAGCGAACGAATGCCAATACGCTCCCAAGCAGGGGCGTTCCGGCGGCGGACTCTACACGGAAGACGGTTACCTCGCCGGTGTCTGCGACTTTGCCGAGCCCCAGGGGAATCGCGGCTACTACGCAACGCCCCGTTCGATCTATCATATCCTCAATCGAAACCGGCTCACCGCGCTCTACAAGCCGGTGGATCAGGACGGCGGCGCCCTCCTGGCCGACCGGCGGCCGGCTCCTCGCCGGACGAGTCCTCCGTCGATCGCACGGGCTCAATCGCCGGACACCGAGGATTCGAAGATCTCGATCCCGCCCCCTGGCATGCTTGGAATTCAGGACCCCATGGTGGCTCAGAACGAGCGACCGCGAGCGGCGTCGAACCGACGTGCGGCTGCGATGGGCGGCTGGCGTTCCGTCCCCACCGAGGGGGAGACGGCGCCCCGATCGTCGCGCCGGACCGAGAGCGCCGAGATGTTCATCGCGCCGGACGCGAGCAACGACACGTTTGACACGCCGTCCAAGCCCTCGACCGCTTTTGTTCCTGAGCGTCGCGAGCCCTCAACGCCTCGCTCCAAGAGCCAATGGAAGCCGATCCAGAGCCCGACTCCGATGATTTCGGCGGCAAGTGACCGTTGAGCCGGTCCTGCGAACGCCGAGCCGCGCGACCGAGCCGCTTCATCGGCCGGGGCGTGGAACCGATCCTCGATCATTTGACAATGTCGAGGACCGGTTCCCAGCCGGCGGGCTGTCCGCTGAGGAGGAGCCGGTCGCATCGTGCGATGTAGATGCGGCTCGGCTCGTCTCCGCCATGCCGCTGGGCGTCGGCGGCCAGGAAGAAGTCGCGGGCATGGTTGAACTCGTGGCGTTCGAACGCCTCAAGCGCCCGGTGGAACGTGGAGATGAAGGTGGGGTCACCGTCCTCGACCGGGTCGAACGCCTCGAAGACGGTGACCGGCGACGATTTGCCGGCCACCCGGATCCGCCCCCAGCGCCGCCAGGCCAGGTCGTTCCGGTGGGCGCAGAGCGTGTGGGTGAGCTCGCAGAACAGGTTCCGGGTGCCGCAGAGTCCGCTGGCCGGCTCGAGCCGGGCGGCCAGGTTCACGCCATCGCCCAGGATCGTGTATGAGAGCCGGACGCTGGTGCCGAAGGCCCCGATCAGGCAGTCGGAGGCCGACGCGCCGCCGATCTTGACACGGCGGAAGTACGGGTCGTTCAACTGGGCCAGCGCGCGAGTGGAGGCCAGGGCCGCGCGGACGGCGCGGTAGGCGTGCTCGGCGGCGTCGCCACTGACGAGCGGACCGCCGCGAAAGCTCATCACGGCGTCGCCGATGAACTTGTCGATGATCATATCGAACTTGATCAGCTCACTGACCAACCGATCCATCGTCCGCTCGAGATGAAACGAGAGCTCGTCGGGGTCGCTGGCCAGCCCCTCGCAGGTCCGGGTGAATCCGACCAGGTCCATGAAGATGATCGTCGCGGGCATCCGGCTCTTTTGCGCATAAGAGTGCGGATCCACCATGAACCGTTCCGACACCTGCCGGGGTAACGCCATGTTCAACAAAGCGCGGAGCTGCGTCTGCGTCACGTCGAGCTGGTGATAGGCGATAATGTACATCAAGAAGAGCATGGAAAACATCATGCCGAGGATCACGAAGAACTCGACAGCATCGGAGCGGTCCTCGACCGGCTCCAGGTCGAAGTACACGGTCCTGGGCTGACCATCGAGCAGGATCGATCGGCGGAAGAACCAATCGCCCTGTCCCGGTGCCGTCAGGCTGCCCCCCAGCGCTTTCAGGGTGGCCGAGCTGACGCCCCCCTGAAGCTCGGAATCGATCCGGCTGATGTATTCGAGCTCCATCTTCTTGCGGACCGACACGATGAAGATCAGGACGGTGACGGTCATGCCGACCAGCCCCAGGTTCATGGAGAGCTGGATCGTCCGCTCCTTGTGCGACGTCTCCGTGTCCTTGATGAACTCCTCGAACGCCGGGATCGTGCGGAGCGCCCGCAGCAAGCGCAAGCCTCGGAGGATCCGGAGGATCCGGAATCCCCGCACGAATCGGACCGTCCGGATGGGCTCGAAACCGGTGACGATCGCGTCCAGCAGGGGCAGCGAGCTGATCAGGTCGATCAGGAACCAGGGGGTCTGGACATAGGCCGTGCCATAGACCCAGAGTTTCAAAAGGAGATCGGCCACGAACAGGGCGTCAATGATCAGGGACAGAGCGAGCCAGGTCATGCGCGCCTGGCCCAGCCCTCCGACCAGATCGGCGAGATACAGGATCAAGGTGAGGACCGCCAACAGGAGTAGCGGCTTGTCCATCGCCTCGATCAACCGCTCGCCTCGTCGTTTCCCGGCGCTGAGCTGATCCATGAGCCGTCGTTGTTCTCGCTTCGGTTTGGCTCGTTGTTTTTCCAGGCGTCGAATCTGATCGAGCCTGATTCCAAAATCAACACCACGGTCGTCGATCGCCTTGCAATTGTGCGCGCCCGCCCCGGCGCCGTATCCGGTTCGATTGACAGAAGACGGAGGCTCGGTACAATTATCGCTTCAAGCGTGAGGCGGTGGAGGTGACGCCGCGCGCCGGCCGGCGACCTTTTGCAAGGACGCGCCAGGACCGGCAACGCTTCCTACCGGCGGCTCCAAGGAGGATCACGTAGATGGCCCGCGTTCGCCGCCTCGCTCTGCTGGCTCTGGCTGTCGTCTGGCTCGGCGGGCTATTCTCGAGCGAGACGCTGGGCCAATCCCTTTCGACGGTCCGCGTCGAGCCGAGCGCCAACCCACCGGCCGCTCCGGATGCCGCCGAGACCTCTTCTGCCAAGTCGAAATCGACGTCGACGTCGCCCAAGAAGAAGGGGGCCGAGGTCGATCACAAGAGCATGCTCGGCTTCTTCTCCCGCTCGAACCCGATGGTCTGGTTGCTCGGGCTCTGCTCGATCGTCACCCTGGGTTTTACGCTCGAGCGGATGGTGGCATTGCGCCGGGAGCGGGTGATTCCTCGCGAGTTCGTGAGCCGGTTCCTGGAACGGCTCGCCGGCGGCAAGCTCGACCGTGACCGGGCCACCGAGCTCTGCCGGGCTAACGATAGTGCGGTTGCCCGGATCTTCGCCATGGTGATCAACGCCTGGGGCCAGCCCGCCGCGACGATCCGCCAGACGCTCGACTATGACGCGGCCGGCGAGATCTCCGACCTGAAGCGGAACGTTCGGGTCTTGAACGGCACGGCGACGCTTGCGCCGCTGCTCGGCCTGCTGGGAACCGTGGTGGGGATGATCCAGTCGTTCAACGCGCTGGGGGGCCGGGTCGGTCCCGCCAAAGGGGAGGCGCTGGCCCAGGGGATCAGCCTCGCCCTGGTGGCCACGGCCGTGGGACTTGCAATCGCGATCGTTTCGGTTGCGGCCTACTACTACCTACTCAATCGGGTCGACGTTCTGGTCCGCGACCTCGATGAGAATGCCCGGAAGGTCATCGACCTGGTCTCGGCGGAATCGCTCCGGCCGATGACCGATCGGCGGTCGCCGTTGACATCGGCCGGTGACATGGCGCGTCACGAGTCGCGCCTTCATTAATTCGACCCGTCGAGTGCCCCAGTCGGCTCGGGCCTCATCATCGCCTTGATCCCCTTTCGTTCTCGACTTGCGGAGGCCCGCCCCGATGCTATCGGACCGCCTTCAGGCCGATGAGTTGCCCTACATCAACATGACGCCGATGGTCGACGTCATGCTCTGCCTCTTGATCTTCTTCATCGCGGCGACGCGCCTGTACGATTGGGATGAGAATGAATTCGTCGTCAGCGTGCCCCAGGTCGCGGTCGCCAGTCCGCTGACGGCCGCGCCCGACGACCTCGTGCTCACCATTCTCAGGCCCGGCGTGGTCGCCATCGGCGACCAAACCCACGACTTGAACTCCTTGACTCAGGTCCTGAAACAGGCCCGCGAGCAATACGACGATCAAGGGGTCGTGATTCGTGGTGACGCCGCCTTGAACTATCAGGATCTGGCCGACGTCCTTTCGGTCTGTGATGGCGCCGGTATTCACAACGTCCGGCTCCCGGTGCGCCCTCGTGCCGATGGGGCCGCGACGCAATGACCAGGCGAAAGGCCGCCGACTGGGTGGACTCCTGGCCCTTCAACGCATCCCATCGGCGATGGCCCGTCCTCTGAATTCGACCTGAACGTCACCCTGGCCGTGACCGAGCGCGGTTTACGGTCCGTACTTCCGACGACCTCTGAGAGACCCCCGCATGGAATTCCTGGACCAACTGACGCACACGCTCCTGCACCTCAGCCCCGAGACGATGAACCAGCTGGCGCAGGGGGTCGGCCACTGGCTCTACGTCGTCCTCTTCGTGATCGTGTTTGCCGAGACCGGGCTGGTGGCGACGCCGTTCCTCCCCGGTGATTCTCTCCTGTTCGCCGTGGGAGCGGTGGCGGCGTCTCCGGACTCGCCGATCAACCTGGCGTTCACGGCGGTCCTGTTGATCGTGGCCGCCGTGCTGGGCGACGCCGTCAACTATGCGGTCGGGTTCTATCTCGGGCCGAAGGTCTTCTCGCGCGACCAGTCGTGGCTGCTCAACAAGAAGCATCTGCTCGAGGCCCAGCGCTTCTACGAGCAGTATGGTGGCAAGACCATTATCCTGGCGCGGTTCGTGCCGATCGTACGGACCTTCGCGCCGTTCGTGGCGGGCATCGGCCGGATGAACTACGCCCGGTTCGCGCTCTTCAACGTGACCGGTGGAGTGGTCTGGGTCCTCACCTTTCTGGTGAGCGGGAGTTGGTTCGGCGGCCGGGAAGTGGTTCAGAAGAACTTCAAGCTCGTGATCCTGGCGATCATCGCCATCTCCGTTCTCCCAGCGGTGATCGAGGTGCTTCGCGCCAGGCTGCGACGGGATGCGAAGGTACCGGTCACCGTGGCCGAGGAATCCAGCGAGGTCCGCTGACTCTGTGTCCGGATCGCCATTCCCGTGGGCCTTGTCACCGGGTGACCGGCCCATGACACGTTTTCCCGGGGTCGAGTGGGAGGGCCTTGGAGCGTTCCATCGGAACCCAGGCCGCCGACTCTTGGAGAGATCGAGCGCTCTCCCTTCCTAGGCATGGATTACAGTCGGTGGGTGGTTCCCCTCGGCAAAACCCAGAGGGGAACTTCGTCCGACCCCCATAAACGCCGAAATGGAGGCCATGCCTCCATTTCATCGCCACGCGAGGCGAAAGAGCGTCATTTCGACTTCTGTTCGAGCGCGCGTTCCAGGTCGTCCAGCGGCATGGAGTTGAGATTACCACCGAGCAAGGCGCTCAACTGAAGCCCAACGAGCGCTTCGCTGGGGTTCTTACCGTCGAGAACCATATTCAGATAGGGCTCGGCACCCACGAGTACGGCCCGAGGCTTGCCGTGCACGGTCAGCACGTACCTCACCGACTCGTTTTCCAGCTCGCGGAGAATGCCCGGCAGGTTCTGGTGCAGTTCTCGGCTACCAATGATGCGAACCGGAGAATCGGGCGTTTTCTCTGCCATTGGAATCGTGGCCTCCACCCGAGAAAGGGCGATTGCCCACGTGAGGCCCGTCACTAGCTCCGCAAGAGCGGAGGGAAGCGATCGCGATGATCGAAGAGCCGCCACGAATCGTGAACTACGGCGCGATCAGAAAGATCCGCCGACGAGAATGGAGGATAGGGGACTTGAACCCCTGACCTCTTGCATGCCATGCAAGCGCTCTCCCAACTGAGCTAATCCCCCGGACATATCTGACGTGAATTCGCGTACGAACTCCTCGTGATCCACCGACTTGGCGAAGTGACTCTCACCAAACCAAAGACGGAAAAATCAAGGCCAACCCCAGCCACTCCGAAGCTCTTGCCGTCGTAAACCGTCTTGGGTTACGATCCAGGACCGACAACAACTTCACTGCGAGCGGCGATTGAAGACTGACCTTCAGAGACTCACGCGATCGACCGCTCTTCCACCGGCGAACGAGCCCAACGGCCCATGCGACTCTCGATCACGTCATTCGCAGTCCCACCCGAAGACCGGGATCGGACTGACCGCCTCAGGCTCGCCACCAAGCTCCGCGAAAGCAGAGAGAAGTGATCATAACCTTCGAAGAGCGACCACGAACCGAGAATCGCGCCAAGATGAAAAGACCTGTCGACGCGAGTGGAGGATAGGGGACTTGAACCCCTGACCTCTTGCATGCCATGCAAGCGCTCTCCCAACTGAGCTAATCCCCCTGACGCGACTTACTTTATCAGGCCGAGTACCCGATGTCAACTCACTAGTCCGGTTCTCGACCGATTCCGGTTTCCTCACTTTTTCTGGCCCTGGGACGACGTGTTGATGTGCGACGAGCGAGCTCTGCTGTTTCTGTTGACGAACGATGATGGTTGGGATGCGCCGGGATTGGACGCGTTGCGGTTGGCGGTCGAGCCATTGGGTCCGTCGCGGATCGTGGCGCCGAGCGGGCCGTACTCGGGCTGTGGCCATCGGGTGACGACGCATGCTCCGATCACGGTGGAGACTGGTCCTCGGGGGCAACGGATCGTCGCGGGGACCCCCGCCGATTGCGTCCGGCTGGCGCTTCATCACCTGGAGCCGGAGGTGACCTGGCTGCTCTCGGGGATCAACCCGGGGGGGAACCTGGGAACCGATGTCTATCATTCGGGGACGGTGGCCGCGGTTCGCGAGGGGGTCCTTCACGGCTTGCCCGGGATCGCGATCTCTCATTACATCGCGCGGGGCCGCGCCCTGGATTGGGATCAGGCTCGTCGTTGGGCGACGCGGGTCCTGCGCGTCCTGTTGGGGATGCCGTGGGAGCCCGGAACGTTCTGGAACGTCAACCTGCCCCACCTCGAACCGGGGGAGGCGGACCCTGAGATCGTCTTTTGCCCGTTGGATCCCTCGCCGCTCCCGTTGCAGTTTCAGGTCGAGGGGGACGTCGCGACCTACACCGGCGACTACCAGACGCGGGCGCGCAGGGCTGCGAGCGACGTCGACGTTTGCTTCGGCGGTCGAATCGCCGTCACTCTGATTCGAATGGAGGCCGCAGGGGGGGACGACCCGGTGGTTTTCGGTGACGAGAAGCGGTCATAATAACGGTGAAGTGCGTCCCCACCATGGTGTCGGCGCGTGGGGACGGTGGTCGCGTTTGGATTCATCGATCGTGTTGACGTCAGTCGCCGGAATCGGCGCGGAGGCTTGTCGATGTTGACGTGGCGTGGGTTGGGCTTGGTTCTTGTCGTTTGCCTGGGTTCCTGGGGTTGCGAGCCGCCGAAGGCGATCGTCTCGTCCGCAGCGCCGGGGACCACCCCGATTCGCAAGCTCCCGGCTTCCGAGAAGGAACCGGCGGAGGCCCTCGGCGAGCAGGCGAAGGCGACTCCCACGAAGGCGGGACAGACCGGAGCCCCGGCACCTGACCCGACCATCGTGCCGGCCCCTCCCACGGCCAAGGGAGAGACCAAGACAACGCCCTCTGGGGTGAAGTACGAGACCCTCGTGGAAGGGACCGGAGCCGAGGCCAAGCCGGGCCAGACGGTTACCCTTCACTACACGGGCACATTCGAGGATGGCAAGAAGTTCGACAGCTCACGGGATGCCGGTAAGGCACCGATGACTTTCACGATCGGCCGCCGCGAGGTGATCCGGGGTTGGGAGGAAGGCGTTCCGGGAATGAAGGTGGGTGAACGGCGCAAGCTGACGATCCCCGCGAGCGCCGGCTACGGTGTCGACGGCAAGGGCCCGATCCCGCCGAATGCCACCCTACTTTTCGATGTCGAGCTGCTCGAAATCAAGTAAGTGGGGCAATCGGCCCATGGCTTGCCCGCGCGAGGGAGATCCCGGCCGGCCTACCGGTTTGTCGTCAAGTTCTTGACCATTTCCTTGGGGGGTGGGCGTGCGCCGGCCAGCCGTTGGCCAGGTCCGGCAGGCTGAAGCCCCCCTACGGGAAATCCGTCCAGGACGAAGGGCTTTCCGGGAGGGACCGTTTTAACCTGCCGTCTCTTGTCGTGAGCTGGTGGAAACCATCCCCGAGGATATCTCGCCGCTCAGTAGTGAAAGCCATTGGCCCGGACGTGGACCAGGGGTTCGGCCTCGGGCTCGAGAAGCGCGCCGGTGATGATCCGGCCGAGGAAGACGCGATGGTCACCGCCGTTGATGTGGCCGGCGACCTCGACGTCGAGATAGGCCATGGCGGCGGCCAGCACCGGCCCCCCTTGGGGGGCTTCGGGCCGAAG
>Ga0182739_1001096_pt1 | contig 29853 bp, 26 predicted proteins | sample eDN5th30CBELigBY_FD_128873 | JGI IMG/M metagenome (GOLD analysis project Ga0182739, IMG submission 128873) | Enriched backyard soil microbial communities from Emeryville, California, USA - eDNA 5th pass 30_C BE-Lig BY (version 2) (version 2) | ecosystem: Environmental > Terrestrial > Soil >... | reverse complement strand
CGTTGCCGCTGGCCATGAGCGCGCGGGCGCGCGCGCAGAACTCGTCCACATAAAACTGGTAATTGGTGAACAGCACGAAATTCTGGAAGTGCGCCGGCGCGGTCGAGGTGTAGTGCTGCAGCCGGTGCAGCGAATAGTCCACCCGCTGCGCCGTGAACGGCGCGAGCGGCCGGGGCTCGCCTTCCTTGCCCCGCCAGGAGCCGTTGACGATGGCGTCGTCCGTGACCGCCAGGTCCGGCACGTCGAACAGGTCGCGCAGGGGCCGTTTGAGCGCCTCCAGATGCTCGCCTTCCACGTAGGCGCCCTCGGGAAAGGCGAAGTGCAGCGGAATCGGCGAATCGGATTCGCCCACTTCAACCGCCACCCGATGGTTCTGCAACAACTGGCCGACCTGCTCGATCAGGTAATCGCGAAACAGCGCCGGCTGCGTGATGGTCGTCTGGTAGATGCCCGGTTCGGCGACATGGCCGTACGAAAGCCGGGTGTCGATGGGGTCGTAGGTCTCCACGACGATGCGGATGGCTGGGTAATAGGCCCTGAAACGGGCGGCGCCATTGCCGGGGTCCTTCAAGACCTCACGAAAGGCAGTACGCAAAAAAGCCGTGTTGCGCGCATAGATTTCAGCCAGCCGGTCCACCGCGGACTGTGCGTCCTGGAAGGGTTCGAAGGGCAACGCCTCGGGCCGGTTGAAGGACGACAAAAGGTGTACTGCGTTCATCATTGAGCTTTACTCCGCCTTCTTATCTGTCTTGCTCGAATCCCTTGCCGCGCGCGGCGGCGCCGCGGGGAGTCGATGCAGTCGATTATGCCCGAGGCGGTGCGCGATCACGTGACAGGCCCGCACGCGGATGGGGATATCCGCGCATCCTTGCCGCATCCGGGATCGCCAGGGGGGAGTCCTGTTACGCCAGCCGGTGGAAAGGCCGTAACAGCGGGCGGCCGATAATGCTGCATTGCACTACAAATGTAATGAAACATTATTACATTATAATCGTGAGGCGTTCCTGGCGTTCCGCCTGCGAACCGCTCCCTTTTCCGCCGGCTTGCCACCCCAGGCAAAGCCATGCCGCCCACTCCGATTCTTGAAGTGACGTAATGACTCCGCCCACGCGAAAAGTCCGCTTTTCCTTTTTCCGCATTCCCGCATTCCTGTCAGCGCCGCTGTTGGCCCTGACCCTGTCCTGGACTCCCGGCGCCGCCCACGCATCGCTGGCTTCCGATCAGGCCCGCCCCACCCTCAGCGGCCTGCGCCTGGCGCAAGAGCCCACGGTGCCCACGCTGCGCGAACGCGTCGTGCAGGCCGGCCTGGAAGCCATCGGCACGCCGTACAGCTGGGGTGGCGACGACGCCGACGGTTTTGATTGCAGCGGCCTCGTTCTATATGTCTTCCGCGAAATCGCCGGACTTGAACTGCCCCGCACCGCCCGCGCGCAGCGCTCCGAGGGGCACAACGTTGCCGCCAAAAAGGAACTGCGTCCTGGCGACCTGGTGTTTTTCGCCACCCGCGGACGGGGCGTGACCTCGCACGTGGGCATTTACATCGGCCAGAACAAGTTCGTGCACGCGCCGCGCCGCGGCACGAAGGTGCGGGTGGACGACATGAAATCCGCGTACTGGTCCAAGCGCTACCTCGGCGCCCGCGCCTACCTGGACACGCCGCCCAAGCAGATGTTGGCCCAAGCCTCGCGCTGAACCGGCAAGCACGTTACGGGCCGGCACCCTGGGGGACGGATGGGCGCATGACCGAAGGCCGTGCGCCCAATGCCCGTTGCCGGACCGGAAGCGTCAGCCCCGGCCCACGAACGGCATGTTGGTGGCCATCAGCGTCATGAACTGCACGTTGGCGTCCAGCGGCAGGCGGGCCATGGCGGCCACGGCCTGCGCCACGTGGGCCACGTCCATGCGCGGCTCCACCTTGGTGCTGCCGTCGGCCTGCAGGATGCCGGCGGCCATGCGCTCGGTCATTTCGGTCGCGGCGTTGCCGATGTCGATCTGGCCGCAGGCGATGTTGTACGGCCGGCAATCCAGCGAAATCGACTTGGTCAGGCCGGTCACGGCATGCTTGGTGGCCGTGTAGGCGATCGAGAACGGACGCGGCGCGTGCGAGGAGATCGAGCCATTGTTGATGATGCGTCCGCCGCGCGGGTTCTGCGCCTTCATGATGCGTATCGCGGCCTGGGCGCACAGAAACATGCCGGTCAGATTGGTGTCGACCACGTCGCGCCAGACGGACACCGGCAATTCCTCGATCGGCACCGCCGGCGCGCCGCGCCCGGCGTTGTTGAAGAGCACGTCGAGGCGGCCGTATTCGCGCTGGGCGGTGTCGAAGAGATCGCGGACCGCCTGCTCGTCCGAGACGTCCGTGGGCACCACCAGCGCCCGCAATCCGTCTTCGCCCGCGGCGGTGCGCGTGGCTTCGAGCGGCTCGCGCCGGCGGCCGGCCAGCACGACCCGATAGCCCTGCGCCAGGAATTCCAGGGCAACCGCGCGCCCTATGCCGGTGCCGGCGCCGGTTACCAAGGCCACGCGGGGCGGGTCGATCTCGTTCGTCGTCATCGGATTCTCCTGCTTATGGATGCGCGAAATCCTACCCGAATCGTCCCGCGGATGCTGCAAGCGAAGGTTCCAAGCGCAACACACTTTCAACAGCCGCGCCGCGCGATTTGCTATTCTTCGAGTCTTAGCATCACACGCCGGTCACATTCATTCATGCACGCCACTCCCGGAAACGTCTTCATGGTCGTCGCGCCCAGCGGCGCCGGCAAGTCCAGCCTCGTGAAGGCCCTGCTCGCCCAGGATCCTTCCATCCTGCTTTCCATTTCGTGCACCACGCGCGCGCCCCGCCCGGGCGAAGCAGACGGCCGTGAATACCGGTTCGTGTCGGCCGACGAATTCAAGCGCATGCGCGAAGCCCAGAACCTGCTGGAATGGGCCGAAGTCCACGGCAATTTCTACGGCACCCCCCGCGATCGCATCGACGAGGCCACCAGCCAGGGCCGCGACGTGCTGCTTGAAATCGACTGGCAAGGCGCGCGCCAGGTGAAGCAGCGTTTCCCCGGCGCGATCGGCATTTTTGTGCTGCCGCCCTCCATCGACGAACTCGAAAGCCGGCTCAAGGCGCGCGGCCAGGATGCGCCGCAGGTCATCGCCCGCCGACTGATGGCCGCGGGCGGCGAAATCGCCCACGCGCCTGAATGCGAATATGTTATTATTAATCAAGAATTTAGCGTAGCCTTGTCGGAACTGACCCAAATTGTCAGCGCCGCACGGCTACGCTTTTCGTCTCAGGCCGCCCGGCACGCCGACTTGTTTGCCCAACTTGGCATCCCGGCCGAACACTGAGCCGAACGCATTCTCCCTATCTTCCATCAGCACCAGGTGTCCTAATGGCTCGCATTACCGTCGAAGACTGTCTGAATCAAATCCCCAACCGTTTCAAGCTCACGCTGGCCGCGACGTACCGTGCCCGTGAATTGGCGCAAGGCCATGCCCCGCGCCTGGACAGCAAAGACAAGCCCACGGTCACTGCACTGCGCGAAATCGCGGGCGGCCTCACCGGCGTGGAAATGCTGCGTAAAGTTCCCACCTGATCACTGCCGGGGGGCTGCTAGCATGGCTTTTCCCGGGCTGAAGTACGCTTCATCTGGTCTGCTTGCCGCACTGCGTGCCGGCTCCCGTCTCGGGCGCCGCACGGGCAAGAAAGATAAGAACTCCCCCACGCCACCGTCCGTCGCCGCGCAAGAAGCGGCGGACGCGACCGGATCCCCGGTCGCCTCGCTGGCGCCGCTGACCGAAATCATCGGCAGCTATCTCGACAAGAACGATGTAGAGCGCGTGCGCGAAGCCTATCGCTTCGCGGACCAGGCGCACCTGGGCCAGTTCCGCGCCAGCGGCTCGCCCTACATCTCGCATCCCATCGCCGTCACGGAAATCTGCGCGGGCTGGAAGCTCGACGTCAACGCGCTGTCTGCCGCCCTGCTGCACGACGTGATGGAAGACCAGGGCATCGCCAAGCACGAGCTGGCCGAACGATTCGGCCCCGAAGTCGCGGAACTGGTCGACGGCCTGTCCAAGCTGGACCGCCTGGATTTCGCCACCAAGGCCGAACAACAGGCTGAAAGCTTCCGGAAAATGCTGCTGGCGATGGCGCGCGACGTGCGCGTCATCCTCATCAAGCTGGCCGACCGGCTGCACAACATGCGCACGCTGGACGCGGTCAACCCCGAAAAGCGGCGCCGCATCGCCCGCGAGACCCTGGACATCTACGCGCCCATCGCGCACCGGCTGGGCCTGAACCTGCTGTTCCGCGAACTGCAGGACCTGTGCTTTGCCGCGATGTACCCCAACCGCTACCAGGTGCTGTACAAGGCCGTGCTGGCCGCGCGCGGCAATCGTCGCGAGGTCATCACCAAGATCGCCGATTCCGTGCGCGCCGCCCTGCCCGCCGCGGGCATCGAAGCCGAGGTCAGCGGCCGCGAAAAGACCCTGTTCGGCATCTACCGCAAGATGGTCGACCAGAAGAAGTCGTTCTCGGACGTGCTGGACATCTACGGTTTCCGCGTCGTGGTCCATACGCTGCCCGAGTGCTATCTGGCGCTGGGCACGCTGCACCAGTTGTTCCGCCCGGTGCCCGGCAAGTTCAAGGACTACATCGCCATCCCCAAGGTGAACGGCTACCAGTCCCTGCACACCACGCTGGTCGGTCCCTACGGCACGCCGGTTGAATTCCAGTTCCGCACGCGCGACATGCATCATGTCGCGGAAGAAGGCGTGGCCTCGCACTGGCTGTACAAGGGCGCGGACCTGACGCTCAACGACCTGCAGAAGCGCACCCACCAGTGGCTGCAATCGCTGCTGGACATCCAGAGCCAGACCGGCGATTCCGGCGAATTCCTCGAACACGTCAAGGTCGACCTGTTTCCGGATGCCGTCTACGTGTTCACGCCGCGCGGCAAGATCATTTCGCTGCCCCGGGGCGCCACGCCGGTGGATTTCGCCTATGCGATCCACACCGACATCGGCAACCAGGCGGTGGCGGCCAAGGTCAACGGCGAGTTCGTCCCTCTGCGCACCGAACTGAGCAGCGGCGACACCGTGGAAATCGTCACGTCCCCGGCTTCGCGTCCCAACGCGCAGTGGCTCAATTACGTGCGCACCGGCCGGGCGCGCTCCGAGATCCGGCACTACCTGCGCACGGTCAAGTACGAAGAGTCGGTCGCCTTTGGCGAGCGGCTGCTCGCCCAGGCGATGCAGGAGCTGCACATGCCCCTGCCCGCCACGGACGACCCGGCATGGCAGAAGCTGGCGCGCAGCACCGGCGCCAGCTCGCGCGAGGAAATCCTGGCCGACATCGGCTTGGGCAAACGGCTGGCGGCGGTCGTCGCGCGCCGCTTCGCGCCCGAGCACCAGCTTGTCGCCACCACCGCCGCCGCGGTGGACGAGCTGACCTCGGCGCGCAGCGCGCCCATCCTGATCCAAGGCAACGAAGGCCAGGCGGTGCAACTTGCTCCTTGCTGCGGTCCGCTGCCCGGCGACCCCATCGTGGCCGGGATGCGCATGGGCCATGGCCTGGTGGTGCATACCGCCGACTGCCCCGTGGCGATGCGCCAACGCCTGCGCGAACCCGAACGCTGGATCAGCGTGGGTTGGGACGCGCAGACCGCCAAGCACCTGGCCACGCGCCTGGACATCGTCACGCGCAATGAACGCGGCGTACTGGGGCGGCTGGCAGCCGAAGTCACCGCCGCCGACGCCAACATCGTCCACGTCACGATGCACGATGATGCGGTCGCCACCGTGTCGCTGCATCTGACGATCCAGGTCGACAGCCGCAAGCACCTGGCCCAGGTCATCCGCGCGATCCGGCATGTGCCGCAGGTGCAGAAGATCGTCCGGGTTAAGGGCTGAGGCACTGCAATCCCGAAGGCGTCCGGCAGAACCGGACGCCTTTTTTCATGTCTGCGCCGGCCGCGCGGCCGCGCTCACCTCATCATCGGTAGTATCGCGGCAACCAGATAGCCGCACATGAGAGGAGCCTCGTCACTTCAGACTGCGCATGGCGCGCTCGCAGATGCGGCGGATGGCGTCGGCAGGCGTGGGCTGTAACCATTGGGCGCAGAGATCGCGCACCCAGGCGGGCTGATCCTTGGCGGCATCATTGAGCCAGTTGGCCACCGAGTCCTGCACGTAGACGGAAGGATCGGCGCGCAATGGCGACAGAATCGGTAGCGCCTGTGCCGGCTCGTGCTTGAGGGCTGCGATATGTGCACACCAAACGCCGCGCGGCCGAAGCGCTTCGCTGGCGAAGCGGCGCAACCGTTCGGAAGGCGATGACGTCCATTGCGCCAAAAGGGCGATGGACACATTCAGCGCCTCCGCCAAATGTGGGCGTACCGCCATCCAGGCCCACTCGCGCACGCCGAAATGGTCGTCGTCCGCCAACGGCCGGATAGCGGACAGGCGCGCAGACAGAGGCAGATCGGGTTGGGCGCCGATCATGAAGCAGGCCCAGCCACGCACGGTATCGGCGCCATGCGCCCGGCAGACTTCGATGCCGTCGGGGCCCAGTGCATCCAGCAACACCGCGCCGATGCGGCCCATGCGTTTCAGAACACCGAGTTCGCAAGCCGAATCGACATCTTTCAGCACCTTGGGCGGCAGCTCCGGAAAAACCACGCGCATGAGTGTCGCTTGATCAAGCGCCATGCATTCGGCCAAGGTTGCGCTCTGCATCTCGCCGCGCGACAGGGCCTGCAAGACGTCGGCAGGAATATCGGCAGCTCGGGTGGCACCTTTTCGGGGAGCAGTCACGACGCCGCCCCCCCCAGATTGCCCGCAATCTTTTCCAACAGGGCGGCCAGTTGTTTGCGCTCTGGCGTAGAAAGGTTGCCGTACAGGCCGGCGATCCAGCGGCCGTGTTGCTCGAACACCTGCTTGGCAATCCGCTTTCCCTTGCGCGTGAGCCGTATGCACAGGGCGCGACGATCGTTGGCGTCTGCATGGCGCTCGATCAGTGCTTCCCGCTCCAGGCCGTCGAGCAAACCCGTGACGGTGGCTCGGGTGATGCCGGCGCGTTCGGCCAGCGCATTGGGAGCCAGGCCATCAGGCGCGGCATCAAGCAAAAACAGCAGGACGAAGCGCCCTTCCGACAGGCCATGCGGCGCCAGTAGCGCAGCGCAGTCGCGGTCGATTTTGGCAGCCAGCGAAAGCGTCTGAAAGCAGAGAAAAATGCCCTCTACGTCGGGCGTGTTGCGTCGTTGCGCTTCCTGAATGAGCGCACGGTACTTCTGCTCAAGTTCCAATTTAAAAGCCACCATATTATACGGTGGCTAATTATATGCCAGCCATACCAGGAACCGTGCGGCCGCGTGGCCCTCTGCACGTGACAACGGACCGTTTCACGTCACATGCTGCAGAAAGTCCTTCAGGCGCTGGCTGGGGGGATTGTTCAGCAGTTCCTCGGGCGGACCGTCGTGCGCGATCTTGCCGGCGTCGATGAAAATGAGCCGGCTGCCGACCTTGCGCGCGAATTCCATTTCGTGCGTGACGACCACCATGGTCATGCCCTCCTCGGCCAGATCGCGCATGACCTGCAGCACCTCATGGCGCAGCTCGGGATCCAGCGCGGAGGTGGGCTCGTCGAACAGCATCAGCTTGGGCATGATTGCCAACGCGCGAGCAATTGCCACGCGCTGCTGCTGGCCGCCCGAAAGTTCGGCCGGATAGTGGTTCATGCGTTCGGCCAGCCCGACCTTGGCAAGCAACTCCCCGGCTAGCTTGCGCGCTTCCGCCCGGCTCTGGCCCCGGGTGTGCACCGGCCCGAACATGACGTTTTCCAGCGCCATCATCTGCGGAAACAGATTGAACTGCTGGAACACCATGCCCGCCTCGCGCCGTATCTCGCGGATTTGCGCCGGATCCCCCTTCACGCTGAGGCCATCGACCAGCAGGTCGCCCTCGTTGATGGTCTCCAGCACGTTGATGCAGCGCAGGAATGTGGACTTGCCGGAGCCGGACGGCCCCACCACCACCACGACCTCGCCCGCATCGATGTTCAACGAGATGCCATCTAGCACCGTCGAGTCGCCAAAGCGCTTGGTGACGTTGTGGAATTCGATCATGCTCATAGGATGCGCATCCTCTTTTCGACCAGATGCAGGGTCAGCGCCATCAGGCCCGTGAGTATCAGGTAGATGATCGCGACGGCCGACCAGATTTCGACCGCGCGGAAATTGCTGGCCATGATTTCCTGTCCCTGCCGGGTCAGTTCGGCCACGCCGATCACGATGAAGAGCGACGAGTCTTTCAGGCTGATGATGCACTGGTTGCCCAGCGGGGGGATCATCCGCCGGAATGCGACCGGCCCGATGATGTGCAGCAGGATCTTGTGGAAAGGCAGCCCCATGGCCTGCCCCGCTTCCTTCAGCCCCTTGTGGACCGACAGCAGCGACCCGCGCACGATTTCCGAGATGTAGGCGCCCGAATTGATGATGAGGGTGACGATGGCCGCCCATTCGGCGTCCACCCGGATGTCCGCCAGCAAGGGCAGCGCGAAATAGATGAACATGACCTGCACCACGATCGGCGTGCCGCGGATGACCGCGACATAGACCTGCGCGATGCCCGAGAGAATCGCGTTCCCGTAGGCCCGCGTCACGCCCGACAGCGCGCCAAGCAGGAAACCGCCTGCCAGGCCCCAGAACGTGATCTTGATGGTCATGAGCGTACCCGTCAGCAGATTGGGTAGCGCATCGTTGATTACAGCCCAGTCGAACTCCACGATCTTCCCCCTCTGGCGCGCGACGGCGCGCCCCTATCATGGCGCAGGCAAACGCGTAAGCGCGGGGACGGCGCCCGCGCCGGAAGCCGGCATTGCGGCCGGCGCCGGCATGGTCCCGTCCCGCCTAGGCGGCGCGCCCGCGAAAAGTGCGGGTATCCGGGCCCGTCAGGGCTTCTTGCCGAACCACTTGGTGTAGATCGCGTCGTACTGGCCGTTGGCCTTGAGCGTGGCGAGCGCCTTGTTCACCTCGGGCACCAGCGGGCTGCCCTTGGGGAAGGCGATGCCGTAGAAGTCGCCGCTCTTGACCGACCCGATCACCTTCACGCGGCCCTTGCCGGCCGTGTTGGCGTAATACTGCACGTTGGGCGTGTCGTGCACCGCAGCGTCCACGCGGCCGGTCGCCAGTTCCAGGTAGGCGTTGTCGATATTGGGGAACAACTTGAGCTTGGCGTCGGGGACCTGGGACCGCAGGAAGTCCACGGTGGCGGTGCCGGTCTTGACGGCCACGGTCTTGCCGGCCAGCGAGGCGGCGTCCTTGATGTCGGTGTTCTTCTCACCCACCAGGATGGCCAGGCCGCTTTCGTAGTAGGGATCGGAGAAATCGATGACCTTCTTGCGATCGTCGCGTATCGTGATGCCAGCCAGCGCAGCGTCGATGTTCTTGGTCTGCAGGCCGGGGATGATGCCGGCGAAGTCCATCGGTTGCAGCTTGTACTTGAGGTTGAGTTCCTTGGCGATGGCCGCCCAAAGATCCACGTCGAATCCGGTATAGGTATTGCCCTGCTTGAATTCGAACGGCACGAAAGCGGTATCGGTGGCGACCACCAATTCCTTGCCCTGGGCCTGGACGGCCGAAGCGCCGGTCAGGGTGAGGGACAGGCCGACCAGTGCGGCGGCGACTTTACGCTTGATCATGAAACTCTCCTCTTGGGGAGCGCCAGGCACCCCGGGGCTGTTGTAAGGGCATGATTCCTGGGCTGAGCCGGGTTCGCCGGGCCAGCTTATCGACGATCTTAACGCATCAGTCCCCGCCGGGCGGGCGGGAGAAAACTTACAATCCGCGAGACATCCGGAGGATTCCCATGGCTTACAAGTACCTACGTATCGCCGGAAACCGCCGCCAGGTCGGTCAGGCGCTGGGCAGGCTGGCCCGCCCGATCATGGCGACCTACCTGGAGCAGAGCGGAACCTGGGAAGCGCTGCGGCCATGGCGCGGGCATCCCTTCGTGGACGACCTGGCGCAACAGACGCAGGCCGCCCTGCCGCTGATCTGGGAAGAACTCGAGGGAATGGCCGAAGGCCTGCGCATGCCGATCAAGGACGTGCTGCTGTGGCACTGCCGCGGAGATCTGCTCCACAGCGCCACGGACGGCTGCACCTCGGTGGCCTTGCGCACCGCCGACGGCGCGCGCTGGATCGGCCACAACGAAGACGGCGATCCGTATCTGTATGGCCGTTGCCATCTGGTGGACGTCGCGCTGGACGACGCGCCGGGCTATCTCAGCTTCTACTACCCTGGCTCGCTGCCCGGGCACACCTTTGCCGCCAACCGGGCGGGGCTGGTGCAGACCATCAACAATCTGCGCACGCGGCAGCGGCATACGGGCGTGCCGCGCATGTTCCTGGCGCGCGCGGTCCTGGACTGCGCGACCCTGGACGAGGCGGTGGCGCTGCTGCGCGACCTGCCCCATGCCGGCGGCTTTCACCACACGCTGGGCGCGGCCACGGACGCGCGCCTGCTGAGCGCCGAAGTGACCCCCGGCTCGGTGTCGATACTGGAAATCGGCCGACGCTACGGGCACGCCAACCATATGGTGCACGCCGACACCCGCGGCCAGCCGCAGATCGTCACCGATTCGTCGCGGGCCCGGCAGAACCGGATCGAAGGCCTGGTGGATGGGTGGTCCCCGGAGTCGGGCAGCGCCGACATGCTTGCCGCGCTGCTCGACACCGAGGGCGCCCTGCCGATCCTGCGGACCGCGCGGGATGATCCCGACGACGAGAACACCCTGGCGACCGCCCTGTTCGAGATCACGGACGACGCCGTGGTCCTGCGCGTGCACGACCGCAAGGCGCGCGCCGATATCGCGCTGGACGTGATGTCCGATCCCGACTGAACGGGACCGGACACCCGCCCGGATCACAGCGTGCCGTAACCCCCGCCTCCCGGCGTTTCGACGACGAACACATCGCCCGGGTGCAGTTGCGCGCTGTCCTGCGGGCCGAGTTCCTGGATGGTGCCGTCCACGCGCTCGACCGAGTTGCGCCCCATCGCGCCGGGCTGCCCGCCGGCCAGGCCGAACGGCGCGTAACGCCGGTTGTTCGACAGGATGGCCGCGGTCATGTCTTCCAGGAAACGGATGCGGCGCACACCGCCGTCGCCCCCCGGATACCGGCCCTTGCCGCCCGAGCCCTTGCGGATCTCGTAGGATTCCAGCCGCACCGGGAAGCGGAACTCCAGCACTTCGGGATCGGTCAGGCGCGAGTTCGTCATGTGAGCCTGGACCACCGACGTGCCGGCAAAGCCCTCGTCATGCGGACCGGCCGCGTCGATGCGCACCGGGCCCGCGCCGGTGCCGCCCGAGATGGTCTCGTAGTACTGATGGCGCGCGTTGCCGAACGTGAAGTTGTTCATCGTGCCCTGGCTGGCCGCCAGCACGCCCAGCGCGCCATACAGCGCGTTGACGATGCACATGGACGTTTCCACGTTGCCCGCGACCACCGATGCCGGCGGGTTCGGACGGAGCATCGAGCCTTCCGGCAGGATGATGGACAGCGGCACCAGGCAGCCGTCGTTCAGCGGGATGTCGTCGTTGACCATGGTGCGGAAGACGTACAGCACCGCCGCCACCGCGATCGCCCCGGGCGCGTTGAAGTTGTTGTCCAACTGCGGCGACGTGCCGGTGAAGTCGACCACGGCGCTGCGCGCCTCGGTGTCCACGCGCACGGCCACCCGGATGACCGCGCCGTTATCCAGCGGGTATTCGTAGCTGCCGTCCTTGAGCACCGAGATCACGCGGCGCACCGCCTCTTCCGCGTTGTCCTGCACGTGCCCCATATAGGCGCGCACGACGTCCAGGCCAAAGTGGTCGCACATGCGCAGAAGCTCCTGCACGCCCTTTTCGTTGGCGGCGATCTGCGCATGCATGTCGGCGATGTTCTGGTCCGGATTGCGCGCCGGCCAGCGGCCCGACCCCAGGATCTGGCGGGCGGCCTCTTCCCGGAACTCGCCGTTCTTGACGAGCTGGAAATTGGTGAACAGCACGCCCTCGTCTTCCACGGTCTTGGAATCCGGCGGCATGGAGCCCGGCGTGGTCCCGCCGATGTCGGCGTGGTGGCCGCGCGAGCCCACGTAAAACAGGATCTCGCGCCCCGCCTTGTCGAACACGGGCGTAATGACCGTGACGTCCGGCAGGTGCGTGCCCCCGTGGTACGGGTCGTTCACGACGTAGGCGTCGCCCGGCATCATGCGGCCGGCGTTGGCGTTCATGACCGTGCGCACCGATTCGCCCATGGAACCCAGGTGCACCGGCATGTGGGGCGCATTGGCGATCAGCCGCGCCTGCGCATCGAAGATGGCGCAGGAAAAGTCCAGGCGCTCCTTGATGTTGACCGAGTACGCCGTGTTCTGCAGGCGGTAGCCCATCTGCTCGGCGATCGACATGAAGAGGTTGTTGAAGACCTCCAGCATGACGGGGTCGGCCTGCGTTCCGACCTTGCGGCGCTCGGGACGCGCTTCCACGCGGCGGATCACGAAGTGGTCCTGCGCGGTCAGCTCGGCCTGCCAGCCGGGTTCCACGACCGTGGTCTGGTTGGGCTCGGAAATGATGGCCGGGCCCGGGACCACGTCGCCGCCGGCCATGTCTTCGCGCACGTACAGCGGCGTATCGCGCCAGGCGCCCGCGCTGTACATGCTGACCACGCGGCGGGACTGCAGCGCGCCGTCGCGGGCGCGCGCCGTCGCCGCCTCGCCCACGCGTTCGCCCCCGCCCGTCGCCTCGACCGAAATGGTCTCGACCACGAGTTCGCGGTTGGGCATCAGGAACGAATAGCGCTGGCGATAGGCGGCCTCGAAGTCGTGGCGGGCCTGCGCGAGGTCGGTGAACGCCACTTCCAGCGCCGTATCGGTGCCGCGGTACTTCAGGTGCAGGCGGCGCTGCACGCCGATGTCGGCCTCCGCCACATGCTGGCGGCGCAGTTCGCCGACAGCCTGGCTTGCCAAAACGTCCAGCTCTTCCTTCAGCTCGTTCATCAGAGCCGCGTCCAGCACCTTTTCGACCGTCTTCTGGCGCATGTCCGTCTGGTCGGCCAGGCCCATGCCATAGGCCGACAGCACGCCGCCCAGCGGGTGGGCAAAGACGGTCGTCATGCCGAGCGCGTCGGCGACCAGGCAGGCATGCTGCCCGCCGGCGCCGCCGAACACGGTCAGCGCGTATTCGGTGACGTCATGGCCACGCTGCACCGAGATGCGCTTGATGGCTTCGGCCATGTTGCCCACCGCGATCTCGAGGAAGCCCTCGGCCAGCTGTTCGGGCGACATCTCGCGGCCCGTGGCGGCGCGGACCTCGGCGGCCATCGCGGAAAAACGTTCGACCACGGCGTCGCGGTCCAGGGGCTCGTTGGCCTCGGGTCCGAACACCTTGGGGAAGAAATCGGGCTGGATCTTGCCCAGCAGGACATTGCAGTCCGTCACCGCGAGCGGACCGCCCCGGCGATAGCAGGCCGGACCGGGATTGGCGCCCGCCGAATCCGGCCCGACGCGCAGCCGCGCGCCGTCGAAATGCAGGATGGAACCGCCGCCGGCCGCGACCGTATGGATGCTCATCATGGGTGCGCGCATGCGCACGCCGGCCACCTGGGTTTCGAACTCGCGCTCGAACTCGCCCGCGTAATGCGACACGTCGGTCGACGTGCCGCCCATGTCAAAGCCGATCACCTTCGGGAAACCGGCGATCTCGCTGGTGCGCACCATGCCGACGATGCCGCCCGCCGGGCCCGACAGGATCGCGTCCTTGCCGCGGAAACGATGCGCGTCGGTCAGGCCGCCGCTGGATTGCATGAACATCAGGCGGATGCCCGGCAGCTCGCCAGCCACCTGGTCCACATACCGCTTGAGGATGGGCGACAGGTAGGCGTCCACCACGGTCGTGTCGCCGCGCGACACGAACTTGATCAGCGGGCTGACCTCGTGCGAGACGGACACCTGCGTGAAGCCGATGTCGTGCGCGATGCGCGCGGCCTGCTGTTCGTGGCCGGTGGCGTGCCAGGCATGCATGAAGACGATGGCGACGGCGCGGATGCCGCTGTCGTACGCGGCCTGCATGTCCTTGCGCAGACCGGCTTCATCCAGCGGACGGATCACCTCGCCGTCGGCCGCGACGCGCTCGTCCGCCTCGATGACGGATTCGTACAGCATCTCGGGCAGCAGCACATTGCGGTCGAAGAGCCGCGGGCGGTTCTGGTAGGCGATGCGCAGCGCATCGCGAAAGCCCCGCGTGGTCACGAGCAAGGTGCGCTCGCCCTTGCGCTCGAGCAGTGCGTTGGTGGCCACGGTGGTGCCCATCTTCACGCACTCGACCTGATCGGCGGGCACCGGCTGGCCGGGCGCGATGCCCAGCAGCTTGCGTATGCCCGCGACTGCGGCGTCGCGATACTGCTCGGGGTTTTCCGACAGCATCTTCGCCGTGGTGGTCGTGCCATCGGGGCGGCGCGCCACGATGTCGGTGAAGGTGCCCCCACGGTCAATCCAGAATTGCCACTTCATAGGTATCCTCGAAAACAAGAGGCCGCCGGGGCGCGCTCGGCCACGGTCGGGTTGCTGATGGATCGGGGCCTTGCCCCGCGTATTGGAATCAGAGAGAGGTCGCGGCACGCGCCGCCTGGTCATACAGTCCGGACAACGCGCGCAGCGTGTGCGCCAACTGGCGGCTGAATTCCAGCCCGCCCCCGCCTGGCGCGTCCAGGCCGGCGGTCAGGCACTGCTCGCGGATTTCTCCGTAGCGCTTGAGAATCGCCGCGCCCTCGGGCGTGACGCTGTAGAAGACTTCCTTGCTGCTGCGCTCGCCGCGCACCACGCCCAGCCGGTCCAGCTTTTTCAGCGCATAGCTGACGACGTGGGTGTCTTCCACGTTGAGCGTGAAACAGATGTCGGCCAGCTTCTTGGGGCGCTGGCGGTGGTAGACGTGGTGGAACACCATGACGTCGGTAGGCGTCAGGTCCGGCAGGCCGGCAGCCGCCATGCAGCGCACGGTCCAGCGATCGAACGCATGGCCGGCGATCATCAGGCCGAATTCCACTTCGGAAAGATCTGGCGCGCTACCGCCAGCCAGATGAGCCGATGACGCAATCAATGCAGAGGACATAGGAGCCAGGACCCGAAAGCCAAGTTTATCTGGATGAAATACTAATAATTTATCCATATTTCATCAATAAAAAATAAGGCCTGGCCGTAAAAAATCCGTCGCTTCGAGGGAATACCCCTAGGTGGGATCGACCTGCCGGCCTTCAGGTGATCGGTCCCTCAGCGCACGGGCACCGGGCTCAGGCCATACGGCACAGCCCGTCAGGGCGCGGTCCAGCCCATGGGCAGGTTTGCCCGGATCAGCCAGCCGGCAATCGAAATGCGGGCTGCGATCTCGGGCATGGCGTCGCCCGGCCCGAACCAGCGGGCGTCGACGATCTCATCTTCCTGGACACGGATGTCGCCTGACACGTAGTCCGCCGTGAACGCCACCATCAGCGAGTGCGGGAACGGCCAGGGCTGGCTGCCGAAGTACTGCAGGTTGCCGACCTTCAGGCCCACCTCTTCGAAGACTTCGCGATGGACGGTCTGCTCGATGCTTTCGCCCGGCTCGACAAAGCCGGCCAGCGCCGTGTAGCGCGCCGTGGGCGCGTTGGCGTGGCGCGCCAGCAATATGCTGTCGCCCTTGCGGATCAGCACCATCATCGCCGGCGCGATGCGCGGATACGCCGACAGCCCGCAGGCGGGGCAGCGCAGGCAGAATTCGTGCGCCACGCGCTCGGCCCGGGTGCCGCAGGCGCCGCAGAAGCGGTGGGTGCGCGCCCATTCGGCGATCTGGTAGGCGCGGCCCGCCAATGCCATGGCCTCGTCGTCGAACACGCCGAACAGCGACCGCAGCTTCTTGAATGCGTAGCCTTCGGGGGCTTCGATGCCGGGCTCGACGCACACCGTCCGATACGGCGAATCCGCCTGCACCCAGACGGGCAACAAGGCCGCGGCGGTCAGGCCGATGCGTTCGCACAACGCCGAATCCGGCAACACGCTGGACGATGTCTCGACCAGCAACTCATCACGGCGAAAAACGAAATTCACACGACCCTCTGCGCTGCGTAGGCAATGGCGCAATCTTAGAAGAAAAACCGTGCGCCGATAACGCCTCGGCGGGCCTGGGCCGCAAACATTGAACCTTCAATCAATGAACGACAGGCAGCCTTAGGAATTACCCGTAAAACGGCGATTTACCGCGCTTTGTTACCGCACAGCAACATAGAATGGCACGGCGCTCAGGCGGCGCGACGCCGCGCCGCGCAATCTTTTTCCGCACTGCCTATCGGGAAAGACCCGTCTTCACCATTCGCAAAGAAGGACCACCATGTACAAGAAAATCTCGCTGCTGACCGGCAGCATCGTCCTGGCATTCAGCGCGGGCGCACAGGCCCAGACCAAGTGGGACCTCCCCAGCGCCTACCCGGCGAGCAACTTCCACGTCGAGAACCTGACCACCTTCATCAAGGACGTGGACACGCTGTCGGATGGCAAGCTCAAGATCACGCTGCACAACAACGCCTCGCTGTACAAGGCGCCCGAGATCAAGCGCGCGGTGCAAGGCAACCAGGCGCAGATCGGCGAGATCCTGCTGACCAACTTCGCCAACGAAGACCCGGTCTACGAACTGGATGGCCTGCCCTTCCTGGCCACCGGCTACGACGCCTCGTTCAAGCTGTACCAGGCGCAAAAGCCCTTCCTGGAAAAGAAGCTGGCCTCGCAGGGCATGACCCTGCTGTACGCCGTGGCGTGGCCGCCCCAGGGCATCTTCGCCAACAAGGACATCAAGCAGATCAGCGACATGAAGGGCCTGAAGTGGCGCGCCTACAGCCCGGTGACGGCCAAGATCGCCGAACTGGTCGGTGCGCAGCCCGTGACCGTGCAGCAGGCCGAACTGGCCCAGGCGCTGGCCACCGGCGTGATCGATTCCTACATGTCCTCCGCGTCCACGGGTTACGACACCAAGACCTACGAGTACATCAAGAAGTTCTACGACACGCAGGCCTGGCTGCCCAAGAACGCCATCATCGTGAACAAGAAGGCGTTCGACGCGCTGGATCCGGCCACGCAGGAAGCCCTGAAAAAGGCCGCCGCGCAAGCCGAGGAACGCGGCTGGAAGCTGTCGCAGGAAAAGAACAAGTGGTATCAGGCCGAGCTGGCCAAGAACGGCATGGAAACCATCAAGCCCACGGTCGAACTCAAGGAAGGCCTGAGCGTGATCGGCAAGCGCATGCTTGACGACTGGCTCAAGAAGGCCGGCGCGGACGGCCAGGCCATGATCGACGCCTACAAGAAGCAGTAATTCCGACATGCGCCGTTTTCTAGATTCCCTGTACGGCGCGGCCGGCCTGCTGGCCGGCCTGTGCACGATAGGCGTACTTGTTTCAGTGCTGGCGGCGATCATCTCCCGCCAGCTCAGTTTCAACATTCCCGGCACGGATGCCTATGCCGGGTATTTCATGGCCGCAGCGGGATTCCTGGCGCTGGCCAGCACGTTCAAGCACGGCGAGCACATCCGCGTGACGCTGTTGCTCAATTCGCTGGCGCCCGCGGGCAGCCGCCGGCTCGACATCTTCGCCCTGGCCGTCGGCTGCCTGCTGGCCGCCGCCTTCGCGTTTTTCAGCGTCAAGCTCACGTACGACTCCTGGCTGTTCAACGACATTTCCACGTCGAACGACGCCACGCCGCTCTGGATCCCGCAGACGACCATGGCCGTCGGCACGATCCTGTTCTTCGTCGCCCTCGTCGATGAACTGATCCGCCGTTCGCGCGGCCTCTCCGCCGCCACATCGCAGCAAACCCATGAATGAACTTCTCGTCATTACCCTACTGGTCGTTTCGATCTTCGTCCTGCTCGGCTGCGGGGTGTGGGTCGGCCTGACGCTGGCGGGCACGGCCTGGATCGGCATGGAGATCTTCTCCAGCCGCCCCGCGGGCGACGCCATGGCCGTCACGATCTGGGGCGCATCGTCCAGCTGGACGCTGACCGCCCTGCCGCTCTTCCTGTGGATGGGCGAAATCCTGTTCCGCACCCGGCTGTCGGAAGACCTGTTCAAGGGGCTTGCGCCCTGGCTGAACCGGGTGCCCGGCCGCCTGCTGCACACGAACGTGATCGGCTGCGCGATCTTCGCGGCGGTGTCCGGCTCATCGGCCGCCACCTGCGCGACGGTCGGCAAGATGACCATCCCCGAGCTCACGCGCCGCGGCTACCCCGAGGACAAGATCCTCGGCACGCTGTCGGGCGCCGGCACGCTGGGCCTGCTCATCCCGCCCTCGATCATCATGATCGTGTACGGCGTGGCGGCGGACGTGTCCATCGCCAAGCTGTTCATCGCGGGCATCGTGCCGGGCATCGTGCTGGCGCTGCTCTTTAGCGGCTACATCGCCTGGTGGGCCATCCGCAATCCGGACCAGGTTCCGGCGGCGGACCCCGGCCTGTCCTTCATGGAAAAGCTGGGCCGCTCGCGGCACCTGATTCCGGTGCTGTTGCTGATCGGCGCGGTGCTGGGCTCCATCTACACCGGCATCGCCACCGCGACGGAAGCCGCGGCGGTCGGCGTGGTGGGCGCGCTGTTCCTGTCGGCGCTGCAAGGATCGCTGAACCGCAGCAGCTTCATGCAGTCCCTGCTGGGGGCCACCCGGCTGTACTGCATGATCGCGCTGATCCTGGCGGGCGCGCAGTTCCTTACCCTGGCGATGGGGTACATCGGGCTGCCGCGCGCGCTGGCCGAGTGGATCGGCGGCCTGGGCCTGCCCCAGTTCGGCCTGATCATGGCGCTGATGGTGTTCTTCATCGTGCTGGGCTGCTTCCTGGACGGCATCTCGATCGTGGTGCTGACCATGGGCGTGCTGTTGCCGACCGTGCAGGCGGCCGGCATCGACCTGATCTGGTTCGGCATCTTCGTCGTGTTCGTGGTGGAAATGGCACAGATCACGCCGCCGGTGGGCTTCAACCTGTTCGTGCTGTCGGGCATGAGCGGGCGGGAACTGCCCTACATCGCCCGCGCTTCGCTGCCGATGTTCATCCTGATGACGGTGGCCGTGCTGCTGCTCTATGTGATTCCCGGCATCGCGACCTGGCTGCCGCTGCACATGACGCTGTAGCGCCCGCGCCAGCGTCGCCCAGGCCCCGTGCCATCCAAACCCCGTTCCTCGAACGGGGTTTTTTCTTTTCCGTCGGTCTGCTTTTTCTGCTTGGGGACGTGTCGCGGGCCCCGCAGGCTGTAAACCCGGGAAAACGCCGAAGTTTTTCGATGTTCCGGGCGCGCCAACTTTCTTAGAATCCCCAGGCGCGCGGCCAACCGCCGGGCGCGACCCGCCAAGCCAGAAGCGCGGCGCAACCACAAATCAGCTACACCTGGAGGAGTTTCAAGTGAAACGCATCACCCTCACGCTGGCCGCGGCCGGCATGGGCCTGGCCGCCGGTACGGCCAGCGCCGAAACCAGCGTCACCCTGTACGGCATTGCCGACGTCAGCATCCGTTACCTGAGCACCAGTTCAGGCGCCGTGGGCGAAGACGGCAGCCGCGTCTCCATGGAAAACGGCGCCATCTCCAACAGCCGCTGGGGCCTGCGCGGCTCGGAAGACCTGGGCAACGGCAACCGCGCCTTCTTCCGCCTGGAAAACGGCGTCAACCTGCAGAACGGCCGCGGGTCGGATACGTCCAAGGCCTTCAGCCGGCTAGCCTACGTCGGCCTGGACGGCGGCAGCATCGGCACGCTGACGCTGGGCCTGCAGAATACGCCCATGTTCGACCTGCTGGCCGATTACTTCGACCCGTTGACCGTCGGCAATTACGAGCAGAACGCCTGGCTGCCCGCCGCCATGTCGCGCGTGCGCACCAACAACATGACCAAGTACGCCAACACCTTCGGCAACCTGGCCGTGGTGGCCTCGTGGGCCAACGGCGACGACTGGGACGACCGCAAGGCCGGCCAGCAATATGGCGCCAGCCTGCGCTACACCGTGGGCCAGCTCGGCCTGGGCGCGGCCTGGCAACAGACCTACGCCGCCGCCGACTCCGACCAGCGCCAGCGCGCCTGGAACCTGAACGCCTCCTACCAGTTCGACGGGGCCAAGGTCTTCGCGGGCTACTTCAATGGCCGCGACGAAACGGGATGGGTCAACGGCGTCATGGGCGGCACCACCACCGCCAGCCTCGATCGCAAGGACAACGGCTATTTCGCCGGCGTGACCTGGCAGGCCACCCCGCGCTGGGCCATCACGGGCGCGGCCTACTATGACCGCAGCGAGAACGTGGTCGAGGAAGGCGACAAGGGCAAGCGCTACGCGCTGGTCGCAGTGGCTGAATACGCGCTGTCCAAGCGCACGCAACTGTACGGCACCATCGACTGGAACAAGGTCAGCGACGCCGCCAGCGGCGAAATCGCCGGCCAGAGCCACCAGCTCGGCGCCGCCGTGGGCATGCGCCACATCTTCTGATGCCCCAAGCGCCGGCCCCCGCAGGGCCGGCGCGTGTCAGAACGAGCTGTCTGGCACCCGAGTGAAATGGTCTTCCTTCCGAGACCGTGGCCCAAGGGGGGTCAGACACCCCCACTCCCCCAACTCCCCCACTCCCCCTTGATCGTCGCCATGACCACGGCGACAATCCACGCGTGCCTTCGCCGTTTGCAGTGGTATGACGGTGGCGCCACGCGTGACGCTCCCGGCGCCTGCGCGGCGCCCATCCCCACCAACCTGAACCGGGCCCACCGCATGAGCCTCCTGCGTGCCTGCGCGTCTGCGTCACCGAGCCATCCGCTGCGGGTTGTCCTGACGGCCCTGCTGGCGGCAGCCATGGCGTTGCTGGCGGCCTGCTCCTCGCCCGTGCAGTTGATGCCCACGCCGCTCAAGTTCACGACCGGCCACGTGGATCCCTTCGAGCACAAGGACGCGGCGCTCGACAGCACCTCGATCCCCCTGTTGTACGCCACCAACCGCGCCGTGTTCATTGGGTCGCGCCAGCCGTTCTATTCCATTTTCCCCAGCGACACGCTGCGCCTGGGCATCGCGAAGGTGCAGATCGGCGACGGCACGCTGGACTGGGATCAACTGCGGCAGCTTTCCACCTCGGACAGCCAGCGCGGCCGGCCGGTGCTCAGCCTGGAGCGCATGGACGAGCTCGTCGCGCTGCCCCTGCAAAGCGACGCGCAAGCCTCGCCCGAGGCGCGCGCGTATTTCGATCTCATCAACGACGCCCTGGCGGTCACCCGGCATCGCGACTTGATCATCTACGTGCACGGGTTCAACAACGCCGTGTGGCGGGGCACCGCGCAGGCCGCCCAGTTCCATCATTTCACGGGCCGCCAGGCGGTCGTGCTGGTCTTCCTGTGGCCCTCGGCGGGCAGTCTGCTGTCCTATGCGACCGACGTCCGCGCCGCGCGCGCGTCGGTGCCCGCGTTTGCGCGGTTGATAGAACTGCTGGCGAGCAACACGAATGCCGAACACATCAACGTGCTCGCCTTCAGCGCGGGCGCGCGGATCGCGAGCGAAGGGCTGGCCACGCTGGCCCAGCCGCGGGACGGCGAAAGCCGCGAACAGCTGCGTGCGCGGCTGCGCCTGGGGCAGATCTATTTTGCGGCGCCGGACGAGGACACCTATCGGTTCGTGACGGACCTGCGCCAGTACATCGACCTGACCGAACGCGTAAGCCTGGGCGCCAATCTGGACGATCGCGCCCTGGGCTTCGCGGCGCGGCATCAGCGCGCGTCCCGGGCCGGCCGCCCCAGCGCGGACGACCTGACGCCGGAACAGGTAGCGTTCGTGAACGCGGCTTCCCAGCAGTTGAACTTCGACATGATCTGGGTCGATCCGCGCGCCATTCCCGACATGCACCGCCGCGCGCACAGTTTCTGGTTCGGCAACGCCTGGGTCAGCAGCGACGTGCTGATGCAGTTCCTGTACCACAAGGCGCCGGCCGACCGGGGGCTGCAGGAAGGCTACACGCAGCAAGGCATGCGCTTCTGGACCTTCCCGCCCGACTACGACCAGCGCGTCGAGGCGCTCATGCGCAAGCGTTGAAGCCTGCGCAGCGCCCTGTCAGAACACCGCCATGCGGCTATTGATGAGGTCCGTGACCAGCATGTGGCCCGGCGCGTGCGTGATGCAGAACTCCGGCCGCACGGCCGCCACGACCGACTGGGGCGTGACCCCGCAGGCCCAGAACACCGGCATCTCCCCGGCGCGGATCTCCACCGGATCGCCATAGTCGGGATTGTCGATATCGGCGATGCCGATGAGCGACGGATCGCCGATGTGGACCGGCGCGCCATGCACGGAGGGAAAGCGCGACGTCACCTGGATCGCCCGGATTGCGTCGGCCGCCTTCAGCGGCCGCATGGACACGACCAGCGGGCCGCCGAAGACGCCAGCGGGCTGCGTGGGGATGTTGGTGCGGTACATCGGCACATTGCTGCCCTGTTCGATGTGGCGCACGGGCAGGCCGTTGTCCAGCATGGCCTCTTCGAACGAAAACGAGCAGCCGATCAGGAACGAGACGAGGTCGTCGCGCCAGAGATCGCGCACGTCCGTCGGTTCGGCGACCAGCACGCCGTCCTTCCAGACCCGGTAGCGCGGAATGTCGGTGCGGATGTCGATGTCCGCGCCCAGTTCCGGCAACGACGGGTCGCCTGGTTCGGACATGGCCAGCAAGGGGCAAGGCTTGGGATTGCGCTGGCAGAAGTGCAGGAAATCCGCCGCCAGCGCGCGCGGCAGGATGGCCAGGTTGGCCTGCACGTGCCCCGGCGCCAGATTGGCCGTGGGTCCGGTCAGGCGCCCGCTACGCGCGTCCAGCCGCGCCTGCCGGGCAAGCGCGAGGCTGGTTCGAACGTTATCGGCGTCAGGCATGAAAGTTCTCTTGTTGCAGGTTGCTTGAAATGCCGGTCAGCGGCCGGCGAACAGGTCTTCGACGGACAGGCCGATGCCCAGGATCCGGCGATCCGCGCCGTTGCTGCCGGCGATCATCAGGCCGACCGGCGCGGTGCCTGCGGCGTGGCACGGCAGCGACAGCGCGCAGCCGTCCAGGAAATTGATGAGCGTCGGATTGCGCAGGATCAGGCCGTTGGCGGCATAGTAGGCCTCGTCGGCGGCCTGCAGGTCCGCCACCGGCGGCGCCACGATGGGCGTGGTGGGCATGATGAGCGCGTCATAGCCCGCGATGCGGTGATCCACGGCCGCGACCCAGGCTTCGCGCGCATCGAGCAGGTCCAGGTAATCCGCCGCCGACATGTCCTGTCCGCGCATGATGCGCGACACCACGCGCGGGTCGTAGCGCTTGCCCGCGCGCGCGATCAGGTCGCGGTGCCAGGCCCAGGCTTCCGCGGCGGTGAAGCCGCCCTTGCTGTTGATGGCAGCCAGCTCGGCGAATTCGGGAATCTCGATCCGGTCGATCAGCGCGCCGGCCGCTTCCAGGCGCTGCACGGCCGCCGCGAAGCTGTCCGACACGTGCTTGTCCATGGCGTCCAGCGCCAGCGTGGTCGGAATGGCCAGGCGCAGGCCGCGCACGGGCAATGCCTGCGGCAGCGGCCCCGCGTCACCCGACAGGATGGCGTCCAGCTCGGCGCAGCAGCGCACGCTGGCGGCGATGGGACCGATGGAGTCCAGGTTGGCCGACAGCGGCAGCACGCCCTGCATGGACACGCGCCAGGCGCTGGGCTTGAAGCCCGTCAGGCCGCACAGGGCGGCCGGGATGCGCACGGAGCCGCCCGTGTCCGAGCCGATGCCCGCGACAGCCATGCCATCCGCGACCGAAACGGCGGCGCCGGAGGACGATCCGCCGGGAATGCGGCCGGTGGCGCGGTCGTAGGGGTTGAGCGGCGTGCCGTAGTGCGGATTGATGCCCAGGCCCGAATACGCGAATTCGGTCATGTTGGTGCGGCCGATGATGACGGCGCCGGCGGCGATCAGGCGCTGCACGACTTCGGCATTCGCCTCGGCCGGGGGCTCGCCCTCGCGCGCCACCGAACCGGCCATCGTGGTTTCGCCCTCGATGTCGAACAGGTCCTTGATGCTGATGGGCAGTCCGTCGATCGCGGATCGCACGATGCCCGCCGCGCGCAGCGTGTCGGACGCGCGCGCCTGGGCCAGCGCCGATTCGGCATACAGCTTGGTGAACGCGCGGGCGCCCTCGCCCGCCGGATCCTGGGCCCGCGCCAGCGCGGCTTCGGTCAGCGCAACGGAGGTGCTGCGGCCCTCGCGCAGGGCCGTGGTCAGATCATTCAGGGTCGAAACCATCATTGTCCTCATGCCGCCGGGCGGCGTGAATGTGCGAACGGACGCATCCGCAGGAATGCGCCCGGTTAATCAGTGCCGGGAATGGCAGGTGTCAGGCCACCACGGGAAGCGATTCGACATGATAGCGGTGGCGCAACGTGCGCTGCAGGCGCGGATCGTGCAGTTCCATCGTGAAGTCCGCCGCCGCGCGGATGCCGCCGATGGCGCCCACGGTGCCGCAGGTCATGCCCGCGCCTTGCGGCAGCACGGCAGCGCCGCCGGTGTAGCCCGCGATCAGGTCCTGCGGCGTGCGCAGCGTGGACAGCGGACCTTCCTGGTACAGCACCTTTTCGCCGTTCTCGACGATGTAGGAGCGGATGACCAGCTCGTCCCAGTGGTCCGCCACGTCGGCAAGGCGCCAGGCCTCGGTGGCCACGGGCTTGACGCAGACCTGCTTGGACATGGCCACGCTGACCGTTTCCAGCTTGCGGTCGGTGTGGTCGGAAGCGATGCTGACGTACATCTCGCCGTCCACGGCAAAGACGAACGTCTCGACTTCGCCCGACGATTCCTCGCCCAGCGCCTGCACGTTGGCGGCCTGGGTCAACTGGTTCTCCGCGATGCGGTAGTACAGCGGCACGCTGCTCGGACGCGGCACGCCGATGGCGGCCAATTCCTCGATGTGATGCTCGATGGCGGCCATGTCGCGGCCGGCCCAGCCCGCCACGATCACGGTGTTGAAATCCACTTCCACCTGACGGGGATTGGCGTCGTCGATCTTGAATACGGCTTTCATGTCTGTCCTGCGAAGAAGGAGGTGAAGAACGGCGCGGCATCGGGCCGCGCCGGGATCAAAGGGAAATCAGCCAAAGGCGCGCGGCAGCCACAGCGCGATGTCGGGCCAGAACGCCAGCAGCGCCAGCATCACGAACATGGCCGCGACGAACGGCAGGCTGCCGACGATGACCGCGCCCATGGAACCGCTCTTGCGCAGGCTCTGCACGACGAACAGGTTCAATCCGACGGGCGGCGTGATCAGGGCGGCCTCGACCAGGATGATGATCACGATGCCGAGCCAGATGGGGTCGTAGCCGAGCGCGATCATGATGGGCGCGACGATGGGAATCGTCGTGATCATCATGGACAGCGTTTCCATGAAGCAGCCCAGCACCAGATAGAAAATCACCACGATCAGCAACATCCAGCCGGGCGACAAGCCGAGCCCGGTGATGGACTTGGTCAGCGCATCCGTCAAGCCCGTGGCCGACATGATGAAGTTCAGGAAGCTCGCCGCGATGACGATCAGCATGATCATCGCCGTGGAGCGCATCGTGCCCTCCATCACTTCGCGCAGCATCGTCCAGCTCAGGCGGCGGAACCACGCCGCCAGGATGAAGGCGCCCAGCACGCCCAGCGCCGCGGCTTCGGTCGGCGTCGCCAGGCCCGCATAGATGGAGCCCACCACCAGGAAGAAGATCCCCATGGGCGGCGCCAGGTGCACGAGGCTGGCCAGGCGCTGGCCCCACGTCGCGCTGATCTTCTTGCCGCCCCACGACGGCTTGGCAACGCAGGCGACGACCACCGTCAGCATGAACAGCATCGCCATCGCGAAACCGGGAATGATGCCGGCCAGGTACAGCTTGGGCACCGACGAGTTCGTCAGCACGCCATAGATGACCAGGTTGATGGAAGGCGGGATAAGAATGCCCAGCGTGCCGCCCGCGGCAAGACTGCCCAGGAACAGCGGCTCGTTGTAGCCGTACTTGCGGATCTGCGGAATGGCGACGGTGCCCACGGTGGCCGCGGTGGCCACGCTGGAGCCGGAGGTCGCCGAAAACAGGGTCGACGCGCCGATATTGGCATGCATCAGCCCGCCCGGCAGCCACGACAGCCACAGGCTCATGGCGCCGTACATGCGCTCGGCAAAGCCGGCGCGCAGCAAGACCTCGCCCAGCATGATGAACAGCGGAATCGCCACCAGGAGGAACTCGTTGTTCGAGCTCCAGGAAATCTCGCCGATGGCGCGCGTCAGCGGCAGCATCGAGAACATCGGGTCCAGGATCAGGCCCAGCACGCCCAGCGCGGCGCCCACGGGGATGGACAGGCCGATGAGCACCAGCAATAGTGTCAACGCGGTGGCAATCATGCGGATTCTCCCTTGACCATGCGCTCGCCGGCGGCGGCTTCTTCTTCGGCCTCTTCCTGCGCGGAGCGCACGCCGCAGATCTGCTTGACCAGTTCGATGTCGCCCGTGACCAGGGCAGCGGAGGCGCGCGCCAGCATCAGCGCGACGGTGATGCACATCCAGCCCAGGCCCAGCATCCACAGGCCCTGCGGAATCCACAGCGGCGTGGCCAGCGGCGTGTTGGCGGTGGACTTCTGGGTCCAGGACGTCACCACCACGTCGTAGGCGTAGTAGGTCAGGAACACCATGAAGACGGCCAGCGCCACAATGGAAAGCCAGTCCAGCACGGCCGACAGTCGGACGGGCAGGTGTTGGTACAGCACGTCGACGCGCACGTTGGCGCGTTGCAGCGTCGCAAAGGCCAGCGCCCAGGACGTGCTGATCGCGAAGGCGTAGCTGGACAGTTCGTCCGCGCCGCCGGTCGTGAAGCCCAGGAATTTACGGGCCAGCACGTCAAAGGAGATCAGCAGCACGCTGGCGACCGTCAGGGCGCCGCCGGCCCATACGGCCGCGCGCGAAAAGCTCTCGGCGCGCCGCAACAGGCCGCCGAGCAGGCGGAAGTGTTCGGTTTGAGTCATGAATGGAACCTCGGGTGGCTCGGCCTGGCATCCCAGGCGGATGGCGCAGGCCGGTATCGCAAGCCGGTATCGCAAGCCCGTTTCGCGGGCGGGTACAGCAGGCCGGCGCGTTGGCCGGCGTCCGCGCCAGCCCGCGGGCTGGCGCGTCCTGGCGTTTACTTGCTGGCAGTCAGGTTCAGCGTCTTGCCGACGGTGGCGTTCCAGTCCTTCACGCACTGCGCCGAGCAACGGGCGGCCCACTTGGGCAGGACGGCCTCTTGCGCCACCTTCTTCAGCAGGGCGCGGTCGGCATCGGAGGGTTGCACCAGAACCATCTTGCCCTTGACCGGGAACGGGCATGCGGCGGCGCCGGTGTTGCAGTCATAGCCTTCCTGCGTCTGGCGGGCGGCGGCGTCCCAGATGTTGTCGACCAGCGTGGTGATGTTGGTCTGCAGGAACGTGCGCACCTTCGGATCCAGCTTGTCCCAGGCCTTCTGGTTGACGGCATGGATCTGTTGGTTCCAGTTGATCGGCAGCGCGACCAGGTGGGTCGACACTTCATACCACTTGGCCGAATAGCCGGACAGCGAACCCGTGATGGCGCAGTCCACGACCTTGTTCTGCAGCGCGGGGACCACTTCGCCGAAGGCCATCGTCACGCTCGAACCGCCCAGCGCTTCGACGAACTCGGCCGTGGTGCGGCTGCTGGTGCGCACCTTCTTGCCCTTGATGTCGGCCAGGCCCTTGATCTCGGCATTGCAGAACAGCACCTGCGCCGGATAGGTGGAAATGCCCAGCAGCTTGACGTTGTTGCCTTCGCCGTAGAGCTTGGCGTAGACGGGCTCGAATGCGTCGGTCACGGCGCGCGCGGTCTTGACGTCCGGCGCCAGGCCGGCCAGGTCGATGGCTTCGTTGATGGGATTGTCGCTGGCGAAGTACGACAGCGTGGCGGTGCCGAATTCGATCACGCCCTGCGACATCAGGCGCAGCAGCTCAGGCCCCTTCAGGCCCATTTCGTTGAAGCCCTTGATCTCCGCCGTGACCTGTCCCTTGGACAGCTCGGGAATGGTCTTGGTCCAGAACGGCTTCTCGTAGTCGTTGTAAGCGGTCAGGTTGGACAGGCCGCCCACGACCTTCAGATTGGTCTTGGGCAGATCCTGGGCCTGGACGGCGCCGGCCAACAGGCTGGCGGCGACGGCGGCGAAAGCAAGAGACTTCTTCATGGACAAAACTCCTGGCTGGCGGGATCGTCTGTCGCGCGCGGGATCCCGTTATCCTGGTCGCGCGCCGTTAAGAATCGGGTGTCAGGGATGCAAGGCAGGGACAGGAAATGCGTCAGGTCCGACGTGCAACTGATGCCTATTCATGGTTTTCCCCCGCACTGTGTATCCAGGCGCTACTTATTTCTGTAGCGCCATTGCATCGCCAGGGGCGGCGACCGTCCAATCGTATGTTGCGATGTGGGGGTATAAATTTTTTTTGGGTCTCGCCGCGCAATTTGCCGCCGTTTTTCGCAAACGACGCATCGGCGCGGCTTTGCGGCAGATGCCGCACTGCGCAAACCGGCGCGGCAGGCGCGCCGGCCACGGGTGGCGCGGCGCCCCATCTGGGGAAAACACCTACGGCCATTTAGCCGTTCAGGCCTGCGCCGCGACCTTCTGCGCCATCTGCGCGATGATGCGCACGGCGTGGCTGTCCGGCCCCTGCACCCAGGTGGCGGTAAAGCTCAGCTCGGGCAGCGGATCGGCCTGCACCTGCAGGATCCGCAGTTCGCCGCGGGCCAGTTCCTTGCCCAGGAACACGGGCGCGATCACGCTGGTGCCAATTGCATCCTGCGTCATCCGCACCACCATGGACATCGACGCGCTGCCATACATGCGCGGCGACGCGATCCCCGCCCGCGTGAGCATGTCGCGCACCACGCGGTACGGCGAACTGTTGGACGGATACGTGATGATCGGCAGCTTGCCGATCGTCGCCAGCGTCAGGGGCTCCGGCCCCAGGTCCAGCAACGGGCTCGCCACCCACGCCAGCGGATACGTGCACAGCGGCAGGTTCTCGACCCGGGCCTCCAGCACCGGCCCCATCAGGAACGCCAGGTCGATCTGGCGCGACATCAGGTGCGAGCGCAGCACATGCGTGGTGTCCACCTCGATCTCGAGCACCAGCGCCGGATACGTCGCATGGATCAGTTCGATGAGGGCTGGCAGCCAGGTCTGCACGATGGTCTCGGCCACGCCGATGCGCACCGTGCCGGACATGACGTTCTGCTCGCGCGCGGCCTCGAACATGTCGCGCCGCACCTGCAGCATGCGCTCCGCGTGCGACAGCAGTTCATGCCCCTTGGCCGTCAGCTTGACGCCGCGCGCATCGCGGTCGAACAGCTTGACGCCCAGGTCCGCCTCGAGTGAGGCGATGCGCTGCGAGACCGCGGGCTGCGTGGTGTTGAGCTTGTCCGACGCGGCGCGAAAGCTGCCCAGCGTGGCGACCCAGAAAAAAGTTTCGACGTTTCGTAGTTCTATCATTGGCCTGTTCCCCTGCCGGGATGAGCGTATCATGTCAGCCGCCCAGCGCCGCGTCGCCTGCATCAGTCCGATGGCGCGACGGTCCCTACATCCAGAACAGGAGCCCTGTCCATGTCCCCGGCCGATAACGGTCGCCCGCGCCCCGGCGCATCCGCCGCGCGCGGCCCGATGATCGGTGTGCTGCTGCTGGTGCTGTCGATGTGGACCCTGTCCTGCCTGGACGCCAGCGGCAAGTGGGTCATGGATGCGGGCGTGCCGCTCCTGGTGCTGTCCTGGTTCCGTTATGCCATTCACCTGGTGCTGGTGCTGG
>Ga0182739_1001095_pt1 | contig 29857 bp, 31 predicted proteins | sample eDN5th30CBELigBY_FD_128873 | JGI IMG/M metagenome (GOLD analysis project Ga0182739, IMG submission 128873) | Enriched backyard soil microbial communities from Emeryville, California, USA - eDNA 5th pass 30_C BE-Lig BY (version 2) (version 2) | ecosystem: Environmental > Terrestrial > Soil >... | reverse complement strand
GAGGGGCAGACCGAGTCGGAGGATGTCGCCGCCCGGCGCAAGGATCTGAACACGCAGCTTTCCGAGCTTCAGGCACCCGGCCTGAAGGCGGTCGAGGCCTATGGCCGCGCGGACGGGATCATCCAGCAGATCGACCAGACCATCCGGCTGCGGCAGGCCAATGCCCTGATCCGCAGGACGCCCACGCCGCTCAATCCCGCGCATTGGGGGACCGCGCTGAAGGAAGGGGCGGACCTTGCCGGCAAGGTCTATGCCGAGGTCAAGGAGAACTGGAAATCTCTGGGCAGCGGACAGGACCGGATCGAAAGGCTGCTGGTCACCTCTGCCTTCCTGATCGCGGCGCTGCTCTTGCTGTCGCGCGGGCGGCATTGGGTGGATTCGCTGCCCTCGCGCCTTTCGGCCCGCGCCAGCGACCGCTCGCGCGCGGCGCTGATCTTTGCCGTCTCGCTCGGCCAGATCGCGATTCCCTTCCTTGGCGTGCTGCTGGGCATCGCGGCGCTTGTCGCGACCGAGCTTTTCCGCGACTGGGGGCGTCCGCTGCTGATGGCGATCCCGGCGGCGAGCATGACCTTCTTCGGCGGCTTCTGGCTGGTCCGGCGCATCTTCCCCGAACCGGGAACCGCGGCCTCCCAGCCGCTTCCGATGACCGAGGATCTGCGCCGGATGGCGGCGTTCCGCGCGACGATGCTGACATTCGCCCTGGCGATCCATCAAGTTGTCGCGCGCCCGGTGCTGCCATTGTCGGGATTTCCCAGCCAGAACCCCACCGAAACCGTGCCCGAGCAACTCAGCGAGGCCTCGGCCGGGGTCTGGCACCTGCTGATCATCCTTCTGGGTGCCTTCTTCCTCTACCAGCTTTGCAACGTCCTGCGGCGCTTGAAGCCGGAAGGGGGCAATACCCCGGATTACCGCACCCGTATCGTCGTCTATCTGGGCATGGCGGGACGGCTTGTCGCGCTGGCCGCGCCGCTTCTGGCGATGGCGGGATATGTGACGGCCGGGAACGCCTTCCTCTGGGCCACGACCATGACGCTGGCGCTGGTCGGCCTGCTGATCGTGCTGCAGGACTTCATTGCCGACCTCTATGCGATGGCGAAGGGGGGCGACCAGTCGGCGCGCGACGCCTTGATGCCGGTCCTGATCAGCTTTGCGCTGGTCGTTCTGTCGCTGCCTCTCTTCGTCCTGATCTGGGGCGGGCGCGGCAGCGATCTGGGCGAGGCGTGGAAAAGCATCGAGGAAGGGTTCAGCTTCGGCGGCGTCCGGCTGTCTCCGGTCGCGATCCTGACCTTCCTGATCGTCTTCGGCGCGGGCTATTCGCTGACCCGCTTCATTCAGGGCGCGTTCAGAAGCTCTATTCTGCCCAAGACGCGGCTGGACGCCGGCGGGCAGAATGCCGTGGCCTCGATGCTGGGCTATGTCGGCGTCGCGCTGGCGACGGTGCTGGCGATTTCCTCGGCCGGGATCGACCTCTCGTCCCTTGCCATCGTCGCCGGTGCGCTGTCGGTCGGTATCGGTTTCGGCATGCAGCAGGTGGTGTCGAACTTCGTCTCGGGCATCATCCTGTTGGTCGAGCGTCCGATCGCGGTCGGCGACTGGATCGAGGTTGGCGGCAAGCAGGGCACGGTCAAGAAGATGTCGGTGCGCGCGACCCAGATCCAGACCTTCGACCGCAACAACGTGATCGTCCCGAATTCGGACCTGATCACCCAGCAGGTGACGAACTGGACGCGCGGCAGCCTTCAGGGCCGCATCATCGTGCCGGTGGGCGTCGCCTATGGCAGCGATACGCGCAAGGTCGCGAAGATCCTGATGGAGATTGCCGAGGACCAGCCGACGGTGCTGATCAACCCGCCGCCGGCGGTGCTGTTTCGCGGCTTCGCGGCCGACAGCATGACATTCGAGATCCGCGCCGTCCTGTCCGACATCAACGGCGGGGCAGGCGTGACCTCGGAGATCAACCACGAGATCGCGCAGCGTTTCGCCCAGGAAGGGATCGAGATCCCCTATGCGCAGCGCGACATCTGGCTGCGCAATCCCGAGGTGCTGGCCCTGCTCGCCGCCGGTGCGGCGAATGCCGCGGCCGAGACCGGGGCGACGCCGCAGAAGCCCGAGGCCCCGCCCGCCGCGGCCACACCCAAGGCGCCGCCGCTCCATCGCGACGAGGCGCCGGTCTATGACGATGATGCGGACGGGGATGGCGACGCAGACGGCGACAATGACGGGGACAGCAGGGGCTGATCCCCCGCCTCAGCCGCGCAGCCGCGCGTGCGGGGGTTCCTGCTCGGGCAGCCCCTCGTGCGAGATCATGATGGCGAGCGGCCTCAGCCACGGGATATGGGCGCAGACGATCATCAGCGCCACCATGATCGGCACGGCAAGGAAAGTGCCGGCAATGCCCCAGATCGCGCCCCAGAAGGCCAGCGACAGCACGATCCCGAAGGATGAGAGCCGCAGCGTCTGCCCCAGCAGCATCGGATCGAAGATATTGCCGATCACGAAATGCACCGCCGTGCAGGCGCTGCCAATCATCAGCGTCGTCGTCGGGTCGCCGGTCTGGGCCAGCACAACCGCAATCGCGATCACGGCCGCGATGATCGAGCCGATGGTCGGGATGAAATTCAGGATGAAGGTGAAGGTCGCGACCGCGCCGGAAAGCTCAAGCCCCGCGCCGCGAAAAATCCCCCAGATCAGGCCCGCCGTCACGAAGCTGATCGCCGCCTTGACGACCAGATAGCGGTTAACCCGGCTCATGATGCTGTAGATGATGCGCAGCACCTCGCCCGCGCGCGCGGGGTTGCCGGTCAGCCGTTCGATCTTGATCGGAAACCAGATGCGTTCGGCGAACATGAAGCCCACGAAGGTCAGGACCAGCACCGAGCCCGAAATCAGGTTGGAGGCCTGCGAGGCGGCGGAACGGGCCCAGCCCGCAAAGTCGATGCTGCCAAGGAAGGTCACGATCGATTCCTGCACCCGCGGTCCCCAGCGTTGGCTGAGATTGGCCAGCGTCGCCTGCGCCCGGTCGGCATAGAGGATCGAGGTCGTGACCACCTCGTTCACCTGCGCAACCACCGTCGTCGCGGCCCAGAGCAGGCCGATCGCAATGGCGATCAGCGCCAGCGTCGTCGCCAGCCAGTTCGGCACCTTAAGCCGCGCAAAGGCCGAAATCGCCTCGCTGGTGAGCGAGAAGATGATGATTGCGAAAGCAAGGCAGATCAGTATGAACCGCGCCTGCGTCAGCAGGAACAGGATCAGCGCAAAGGCGATGACGCCCAGAAATCCGGTTTGCAGCCGCTCGCTGAGCTGCGAGTCATTTGCGCTCAAGACTTCCCCTTACCCCTTTGCCCGAACCGGGACGCGGCCGGGGCTGCTCACCCCGGCGCTGGCTCAGGCCTCGGCCTCATCCTCGCCATTCTCGGCGATGCGGGCAACAGAAACCACGAATTCGCCGCTTGCCGTATTGAAGACGCGCACGCCGCCAGCAGAACGCGACCGGAAGCTGATCCCGTCGACAGGCACGCGGATCGACTGGCCGGTCGAGGTTGCAAGCATGATCTGGTCGTCGCCCTCGACCGGGAAGCTTGCCACAAGATCCCCGCCGCGCATCGCCTTGTCCATGGCCATGACGCCCTGGCCGCCGCGCCCGCGCACCGGGTAGTCATGCGAGGAGCTGATCTTGCCCGAGCCGGTGGCGGTGATGGTCAGGATCAGATCCTCGGCCGCCGACATCTCGGCATAGCGTTCCTGGGTGATGCTGCCTTCGGCCACCGCATCCTCGTCCTCATCGGCCTCGGCGCCGTCATCGAGCGCACCAGCGACCGCGCGGCGCATCTTCAGATAGGCGGCACGCTCGGCCGGGTCGGCCTCGAAATGGCGGATGACGGACATGCTGACGACCTGATCGCCCTTGCCCAGTCGGATACCGCGCACGCCGGTCGAGTTGCGGCTTTGGAAGACGCGCAGGTCGGTGGTCTGGAACCGGATCGCGCGGCCCTTGGCAGTGACCAGCATGATGTCGTCGTCATCCGTCGCCATGCGCACGCCGATAAGTTCCACCCCTTCGGGCAGCTTCATCGCGATCTTGCCATTGCGCATGATGTTGGTGAAATCGGACAGCGCATTGCGGCGAACGTCGCCTTCCGATGTGGCGAAGACAACCTGATAGTCTTCCCAGTCCTTCTCGGGCGCGTCCATCGGCAGCAGCGCCGCGATCGAGACGCCGGGCTGGATCGGCAGGATATTGACGATGGCCTTGCCCTTGGCGGTCCGGCCCGCCAGCGGCAGGCGCCAAGTCTTCAGCCGATAGACCATGCCGTCGGTGGTGAAGAACAGAAGCTCGGTATGGGTATTCGCGACGAAGAGGGTGGTGACGAGGTCGTCCTCTTTCGTGGCCATGCTGGACAGGCCCTTGCCGCCGCGCCGTTGGCTGCGGAATTCGGCCAGGGCGGTGCGCTTGATATAGCCGCCCGAGGTGATGGTGACGACCATGTCCTCGCGCTCGATCAGATCCTCGTCGTCCATGTCACCGGCCCAGTCGGTGATCTCGGTCCGGCGCGGCACGGCGAACTGCTCCCTGACCTCGCGCAGCTCGTTCGAGATGATGGCCATGATCCGCTCACGCGAGGCGAGGATGGCGAGGAATTCGCGGATCGAATCCGCAAGCTTCTTCAGCTCATCCGTGACCTCCTGAACGCCAAGCTGGGTCAGGCGCTGCAGGCGCAGTTCCAGAATGGCGCGGGCCTGCGTCTCGGAGAGGTTATAGGTGCCGTCCTCGTTCACCGGATGCAGCGGGTCGTCGATCAGCTTCAGGTATTCGACGATCTCATGTGCGGGCCAGCGGCGCGACATCAGGCGCTCGCGCGCCTCGGCGGCATCGGCCGAGCTTCGGATGGTCGCGACCACCTCGTCCACGTTCGAGACGGCCACGGCAAGGCCGCAGAGGACATGCGCGCGCTCGCGCGCCTTGCGCAGCTCATGCGCGGTGCGCCGGGCGACCACCTCCTCGCGGAAGGTCAGGAAATGGGTCAGGAAGTCGCGCAGCGCCAGTTGCTCGGGCCGGCCGCCGTTCAGCGCCAGCATGTTGCAGCCAAAGCTGGTCTGCATGGGCGTAAAGCGGAAAAGCTGGTTCAGCACCACCTCGGCCGTGGCGTCGCGCTTCAGTTCGATCACCACGCGGACGCCGACCCGGTCGGATTCGTCCTGAACATGGGCGATGCCCTCGATGCGCTTTTCCTTGGCGAGTTCGGCGATCTTCTCGATCAGGCTGGCCTTGTTCACCTGATAGGGGATTTCGTCCAGCACGATCAGCTGGCGGCCATTGCGGCCTTCCTCGATCCGGGTCTTGGCGCGGATGATGACGCTGCCACGCCCCTCCAGATAGGCCTTGCGCGCGCCCGAGCGGCCAAGGATGATCCCGCCGGTCGGGAAATCGGGGCCGGGCACGATCTCGAGCAGACGCTCGGTCGGAAGGTCGGGGTTCTCGATCAGCGCCAGCGTCGCGTCGATGACTTCGCCAAGGTTGTGGGGCGGGATATTGGTCGCCATGCCGACGGCGATGCCGCCCGCGCCGTTGACCAGCATGTTGGGGAAGCGCGCGGGCAGGACGGTCGGCTCGCGGTCCTTGCCGTCATAGTTGTCCTGGAAATCGACGGTATCCTTGTCGATGTCCATCATCAGATAGGCGGCGGGCTTGTCCATCCGCACTTCGGTATAGCGCATGGCCGCGGGGCTGTCCCCGTCCATGCTGCCGAAGTTGCCCTGACCGTCCAGCAGCGGCAGCGACATGGAAAAGTCCTGCGCCATCCGCACCAGCGCGTCATAGATCGAGGCATCGCCATGCGGGTGATACTTACCCATCGTGTCGCCGACCGGGCGCGCCGACTTGCGATAGGGCTTGTCATGGGTGTTGCCGGTCTCGTGCATGGCGAAAAGCACGCGCCGGTGCACCGGCTTCAGCCCGTCGCGCAGGTCGGGAATCGCGCGGCTGACGATGACCGACATGGCATAGTCGAGGTAGGACGAGCGCATCTCGCGGGCGATGTCGATCACCGGCCCGTCATGGGCCATTACCGTGCGTTCGGGTGCGCGGTTCTCGTTGGTGTCGTCATCGTCGTGATCGGGGGTATCGGACACTGGATCGCCTCAACATTTTGTTGATGACGGTCTATCCCATACCAGTCGCGGGCGCAATCTTGACGGCCGGGAAAACGGCCCTCAGGCCAGTCCCTCGACCCTTTTGCGCCCGCGCAGGCAGGCCGCCCAGAGCGCGGCGAGCCCGGCCGAGCAGATCGCGTTCCAGCCCGCCATGGAAATGCCGAAGAGCTTCCAGCTCACTTCGTCGCAGCGCACGACCGGAGCCCTCTCCAGCGCCGCCATCAGATCCTGCGTCGACATGGTGGCAAGGCCCGAGACGCCGCCCGAGCAATGCTGCGGACCCAGCCACAGCTTCAGTTCGACCCCGCTGTGATAGACGGCGAGGCCGAATGCGGTCAACGCTGCGATCAGCCCGAGGAGCGCGAGCCAGCGCCGCCAGCCCAGCACCCAGATCAGCGCGCCAATGATGGCGGCGGCCAGATGCGGCCAGCGCTGGAGGATGCAAAGCTCGCATGGCGCATAGCCAAGGCTCTGAAAGGTCAGCGCGGCGGCGAGCAGCGCGGCCGATCCGGCCCCGGCCAGCATCCCGATCTGTTTGTGGGTCATCTGGGTCATGCCGTCCGGTTAGGGCCGCCCGGCCCGCCGGGCAAGTGCCGTTTGCGTGATCTCAATGCGGTTTCCACGTGAACACGCGGTAGAGATAGACCACCACCACCACCGCGACCACCAGCTTCGACAGCGGATCGACGTAATCGGCGACCAGCGCGTAATTCTCGTGCAGGATCAGGCCTGCGACGGTCAGCATCCCGGTCCAGAGCGCGCTGCCGAGGGTGGTGAAGATCAGGAACTTGCCGAACGGCATCGTCGAGAGCCCCGCCGGAACCGAGATCAGCGTGCGGATCGTCGGCAGCATCCGTCCGAAAAAGACCGCCGCAGTCCCGTGCCGGTCGAACCATTCCCGCGCCTTGTCGATATCCGAGGGCGAGAGCGTCAGCAGCCGCCCATGCCGCGCCGCAAAGCGCTTCAGCCGCGCCTCGCCGATCGCCTTGCCGACGTAATACCAGAAAAGCGTCCCGATGACCGAGCCGACCGTCCCGGCAAGGATCGTCAGCGCCAGCGACAAATCGCCCCGCCCGGCGAGGAAACCCGCCAGCGGCATGATGATCTCCGAGGGAATGGGCGGGAAAAGGTTCTCGGCCACCATCAGCAGCAAGACGCCCAGATAACCCCAGCCCTCGATCGTCGAAACCACCCAGTCGAACATGCGTTACTCCAAATGCCTTGGGGCTTGCTGAAGATCGCGGGCGATGCTGTCAAGTCTCTGGGGAGTATTGTGGATCGAAGCTTTTGGAGTAGCCTGAGCGTGTCGGGCTGGGGCGAGGAGGGATATTCATGCAATGGCGGGGCAGGCGCGAGAGCCGGAACGTCGAGGATCGTCGTGGGCTGACGACGGCGGGCGCCGGAGGAATGGGCGTCGTCGGCGTCCTCGTGGTGCTGGCGGTCGGTTATTTCTTCGGAATCGACATTTCGCCCATCATCGGTGCGATGGATCAGGGCCAGCAGACCGGCGAGACGCGCGAGCTGACCCCGGAAGAGCAGGAGATCGGGCAATTCGTCTCGGTCGTGCTGGCCGATACCGAGGAGGTCTGGAGCCGGGTGCTGCCCGAGCAGGCGGGAGTCCAATATGTCGACCCGACGCTTGTGATGTTCTCGGGCGCGGTGCAATCGGCCTGCGGCGGCGCTTCGGCCGCGATGGGGCCGTTCTATTGCCCGAACGACCAGAAGCTTTATCTCGACACCGATTTCTTCACGATCATGCAGAAGAAGATGGGGGCGGGGGGCGATTTCGCCTATGCCTATGTCGTGGCCCATGAGGTCGGCCACCATGTCCAGAACCTGCTGGGCGTCCTTGGCGAGACGATGAAGCTGCGCCAGCAGGTGGGCGAGGCCGACGCCAACCGCATCTCGGTCCTGACCGAGCTTCAGGCCGATTGCTTCGCCGGGGTCTGGGGCAAGAACGCCAGCGAGCAGTTCGGCACGATCGAGGATGGCGATATCGAGGAGGCGCTGAACGCCGCCTCGGCCGTGGGCGACGATACGCTGATGCAGCAGGCCGGGCGGGCGGTGCGGCCGGAAAGCTTCACCCACGGTTCCGCGCAGGATCGGATGACATGGTTCAAGCGCGGCTTCGATTCGGGCCAGATCGCGCAATGCAATACGTTCAAGGAGGCGGGGCTTTAGCCGCCGCGCTGGATGAGGTCACGGCCGGGGCAGGTGCATGCCGCGCGGGCGATCCATGGTCGCCCAGTCCGGCCACATGCCGAAATGCTCAAGCCCGACCAGCACCGCGCAGATTGCAAGGACGGCGAGAACCAGCTTGACGCGTTTCGCGCTGGGCGGGTTGCGGGCCCAGCGTGAGGCCCGGATCAGCCACAGGAGGTTGTTCATTTGCCCGTTCCTTTGCTAAGTGCTGCCCGAAACGGAACAAGCTCCGGGACTATCTCTTGCCTCACCACAGCGACAGCCGCATCCTGCCCTATACCGCCGACCAGATGTATGCGCTGGTCGCGGATGTCGAAAGCTATCCGCAATTCCTGCCCTGGAACAGCGCGGCCCGTATCCGGTCGCGCAAGCCCGGCCCCGAGGGCAGCGAGGTGATCGAGGCCGATCTGGTGATCAGCTTCAAGGTATTCCGCGAACGCTTCGGCAGCCGTGTCACGCTTTGGCCGGGCAAAAGCCGCATCGATACCGAATATCTGGACGGTCCGTTCAAATATCTCAAGAGCGGCTGGACCTTTGCCGACCTGCCCGAGGGCGGCTGCCGGATCGAGTTCTTCGTCGATTTCGAGTTCCGCAACGCGATCCTCGGCAAGGTCATCGGCGTCGTGTTTCATGAGGCGATGGTGCGTATCGTCCGCGCGTTCGAGGAACGGGCGAAGGTGCTTTACGGCGCCGCCTGACGCGCCGACTGCCAGACCTCGGTTTCACGCGAAAGTGCTGCGCGTGCCCAAGCCTCGACCTCGGGGTCGAGGTCGGTCGCGGCGCGGGGCGAGACATTGCTGCGGGGCAGTTCGATCGGCGTGCCGAGCCTTTGCGACAGGAACTCCACCAGCGCCGGCAGGGCCTCATAGCGATAGAGATGCTCGACCCGGATTTCTCCCTTGCCATTGGCGAGGAAGTCGGATTGCCGGTTCAGCCGCGCATAGGCCGGGCGCTCGCCCTCGGACAGGTAATCGCGCAGGAAGCGCTCGAAGGTGATATGCGCGGTGCTGTTCGGATGCCCGATCAGCCCGTCGCGGGCGCGAAAGCGATACCAGCTGCGCAGCCAGTCCAGCGGCTCGCGGATGACGGCCACGCGCTCGAAGGCGGGGCGGCCCAGCGAAGCGAGCAGCGGCTTGATCTGGGCGATGTACTGGCGATGGTTGATATGCTTGATCTCGGGACGCGAGCGGAACGAGATCTCGGCGCGCGGTGCCAGCGCCTGTTCGAGCGCGGTGGTGCCGGTCTTGGGCACGGAAAAGAGAACGAGGCGCGGTTCCAGGAAAATCAGCATCTAAATCAAACAAGAATGGCTCTGATACCGGGATTAGCGGCATGGGGCCTTGCTTTCAAGCAATGCCCGGCGCGGGGGCGGTCAGCCGCTTATTCCGGGCACGAGATGGCGGGCGAGGAAGTCCGCCATGTCGCCAAGCACGCGCTCGCCCCCGAAGGCGCGGGTGCCATGCCCCTCATCGGCCAGCAGTTCGAAGTCGATCGGAGCGTGCGGATCGACCCGGTGCCAGGCATTGCGCAGATGCTCGGCCTGATGGCCCGAGACGATGGTGTCCTGCATCCCGTGGCGGATCATCAGGGGCGGCAGCCGCAGACCATCGGACATGGCGGCGAGGCGGCCGACCGGGCCCATGGCCGTCGCCTCCCGCCGCTTTTTGCCGACCGCATAGCCGACCAGCAGCGACTCGACGCTTTCGGCGGAATCCGCCGGCGGGCGCTTTACCTGCAAACCCAGTCGCGCCATGTCCGCATCCATGCTGCCGAAATCCATCGGGCCATAGAAGTCGATCACCGCCGCCGGGGGCCAGCCTGCCTGCACCATGCTGAGCGCGGCCGAGACCGCGAGGAACGCCCCGGCCGAGCGCCCGCCGATCGCCAGCCGGTCGGAAAGGCCCAGTTCGCCCGCATGTTTCAGCAGGAAGGCCGCGGCGCTCAGCGCATCCTCCTGCTGGGCGGGCCAGCGCGCCTGGGCCGAGAGGCGGTAGTTGATCCGGGCGATGGCGATGCCGCGATCCAGCACCTGCTGCGGCACCTTCAGGTCGCGCTTGTCGCCGGTCCGAAAGCCGCCGCCGTGAATGTCGAGCAGCACCGGGAAGGGGCCATTCCCCTCGGGCCGGTAGATGTCGAGGGTGTTTCGCGTGGACCGATCGGAATAGGCGAGGTCGAGCAAGCCCGGCGCAGCCGTCGGACTTGAAAGCGCCGGCGTCGCCAGGGCGGCGGCGATGGTGGCGAGAAGCGTGCGACGGGTGATCATCGGGTCTTGGGCCTTGGGGATCTGCGCTGAGTTTAGACGCTAACATCTGTGGCGCAGCGGACCAACTGCCGATTTTTCGGGGCCGGGGGATGGCGTGGCAAATTGCCCGCGGATGTGACATTCGGGTTCCAGTTGTCCCGATCGCGCGGCAGCCTTGGCGGCTCAGTCCTTGAGGAGCAGTAGCAGCGCCGCGCCGGTCGCCGCGATGCCGGGCAGCAGCAGAAGGCCCGGCAGCCCATGAGCCAGTCCCGATTCGATCACGATTACCCAAACGGGCGTCAGATAGGTATAGGCCATGACCTTGGCGGACGGCAGCCGCATCGCCGCATATTGCACCAGCGCGGTGGTGATGGCGCTGGCGAAGATCGCGACATAGAAGAGCGTGATCCAGACGATGGCGGGAAGGTTCGCCCAGTCGGTCTCGACGATCGCGCGCCAGCCCCAGATCGCGAGGATCAGCGCACCGGCGAGCAGCGTGCCGAAGGTCGAGACCAGCGGATGCTCGCCCCGGTTCAGGCGGCGCACCATCGGCGTGTAAAGCGCATGGGCGGCGCAGCCGACCAGATAGATCGCCTCGCCCCGGCCGAATTCCAGCCGCAGAAGCGCCGCCGGATCGCCCCGGAAGATCACCCAGAGCGATCCCGCCGCGCCAAGCGCCAGTGCGCCCGCCATGCGCGCGTTCATGCGCTGCCGCATCAGAAGCCAGGCGAAGCCCGCCGTCATGATCGGTGTCAAGGTGAAGACCGCCGCGGCGGAAACGGGCGGCGCGGTCTTCAGCCCCTCGAACATGAGGACGAAATAGGCCCCGAAAAGCCCGCCGAGGACAAGGTAGCGCCACGGCGCGCGGAACGAGCGGGCGGGCAGGCCCGGCCCGGCCAGCGCGACCGCGCCGATCACCGCCGCCGCAATCACGAAGCGCGCCGCCGAAATCGCCGCCGGGTCGATCAGGTTCGCCGCCCGCGCCCCGAACGAGAACGAGCCCGCGATCAGCAGCGAGAAGCCGAGCATGGCCGCGTGGCCTTTCAGCGCCTCGTGCGAGAGGTGCCGGTGCATTCCTATTTCCGCCATTTCAGCAATCTTCCGTCAATGAGCATCAGCCCCGCCGCGATCAGCGCCATGCCGAGCACATGGGCCGGGCCAAGCCTCTCGCCCAGAAAGAGCCAGCCGAGCAGGATGGCCGAGACTGGAACAAGAAAGGTCACGAGCGAGATATTCGTCGCCCCCGCCCGCGCGAGGATGCCGAAATAAAGCAGATAGGCGAGGCCGGTGCAGATGACACCCAGCGCAATCGCCGCCAGCCAGTGTATGGCATCGGCTTGCAGCGGCAGCCCGTCCGTCGCCAGCGCCACCGGGGTCAGCATCAGGGCCGAGGCCGTCACCATGCCCGCCGCCGCGACCTCGGGGCGGACGCCCATGCGCGCGAAACGACGGCCATAAGCGCCCGAAAGCGCATAGCAGACCGCAGCGCCCAGCACTGCGAGCTGATGAAGCAACCCGTGACCACGCCCGGCAAGCTGGTCCAGCCCCATCATCACCGCCACGCCGAACAGGCCCAGCACCACTCCGGCAAGCTTTGTCAGGTTGGCGCGCTCGTCGGCCAGCAGGGCGGCGCTGACCAGCACCGTGAAAAGCGGCGTCGTCGCGTTCAGGATCGAGGCGAGGCCCGAGGGCACTTCGGTCTGGGCGAATGCGATCAGCGAGAAGGGCAGGATATTGTTCAGAAGCCCCATGACGGCGAAGGAAAGCCAGGTTCCCGCGTCGCGCGGCACGCTCAGCCCACGGGCCAGCACGAAGACCCAGAGGACCAGCGCCGCGACGCCCACGCGCAGCGCCACCAGCGTCAGCACCGCGAATTGCTGGACCCCGATGCTGATGAGGAAGAAGGAGCAGCCCCAGATCGCCGAGAGCAGCAGCAAGAGCGTCCAGTCCCGCGCTTCCATCCGGGTCGAGATTGCGCCGTTCATGTCGCGGTCCCCTTTCGCCGGATGCCGCGTCTGGGCGGGCATCCGTCTCTCCGTTATTCGGAAAATCCGGCAGGAGCCTTGACCGCAAGTCCCGGCAGGGTCAACTGGTATGGCGCGGCGGATGGGGGATTTCCCCGGAAAACCGGCCCTCGGCTTGACTTGAGGGGGTATTCGGCCTATCCACGCCCGGATTCCCGGAAGGACCGCCCTTCCGGTCCCCGCGCGAGTCGGGGATCGCCCCCCGTCAGCGCGTTGCGCCCACGGGGGCGTTACTGCTTATCATGCGCCCCTTCGGGATGCGCGCCAGAATGAAACCGACCGGCAACGACCTATGGAGGGCCGCCGATGTTTGAAAACCTGTCCGACCGCCTTGGCGGTGTATTCGACCGGCTGACCAAGCAGGGCGCTCTTTCCGAGGATGACGTCGCCGCCGCCATGCGCGAGGTTCGCGTCGCGCTGCTCGAGGCCGACGTTTCGCTGCCGGTGGCGCGCAGCTTCGTCAAGGCGGTGACCGGCAAGGCCACCGGCGCGGCGGTCACGAAATCGGTCACGCCCGGCCAGCAGGTCGTGAAGATCGTCCATGACGAGCTGATCAAGGTCTTGCAGGGCGAGGGCGAGCCGGACGCGCTCAGGATCGACAACCCGCCCGCGCCGATCCTGATGGTCGGCCTTCAGGGCTCGGGCAAGACGACGACCACCGCGAAGTTGGCGAAACGCCTGAAGGACCGCGAGAAAAAGCGCGTGCTGATGGCGTCGCTCGACACCAACCGCCCGGCCGCGATGGAGCAGCTTGCGATCCTCGGCCAGCAGGTCGGCGTCGATACCCTGCCGATCGTTCCGGGCGAAAACGCGGTCCAGATCGCGAAGCGCGCCAAGCAGCAGGCGACGCTGGGCGGCTATGACGTCTATATGCTCGACACTGCCGGCCGCCTCCATATCGACGAAGTCCTGATGGACGAGGTGCAGGCCGTTCGTGACGTGGCCGCCCCGCGTGAGACGCTGCTCGTCGTCGACGGCCTGACCGGTCAGGACGCGGTGAACGTCGCGACCGAGTTCGACGGCAAGGTCGGGATCTCGGGCGTGGTGCTGACGCGGATGGACGGCGACGGGCGCGGTGGCGCGGCGCTTTCCATGCGTGCCGTCACCGGCAAGCCGATCCGCTTCGTCGGCCTTGGCGAAAAGATGGACGCGATCGAGGTCTTTGACGCGCAGCGGATCGCCGGCCGCATCCTCGGCATGGGCGACATCGTCGCGCTGGTCGAGAAGGCACAGGAAGTGCTGGAGGTCGAGCAGGCCGAGCGCATGATGAAGCGCTTCCAGAAGGGTCTGTTCAACATGAACGACCTTCGCAGCCAGCTTGAGCAGATGATGAAGATGGGCGGGATGCAGTCCATCATGGGCATGATGCCGGGCATGGGCAAGATGGCCAAGCAGGCCGAGGCCGCGGGCCTCGACGACAAGGCGCTGAAGCGCCAGATCGCGCTCATCAACTCGATGACCAAGAAGGAACGGGCCAATCCCGACATGCTGCAGGCCAGCCGCAAGAAGCGCATCGCGGCCGGTGCGGGCATGGACGTGTCGGAGCTGAACAAGCTGCTGAAGATGCAGAAGCAGATGGCCGACACGATGAAAAAGCTGGGCAAGATGGGCAAGGGCGGGATGCTGAAGCAGGCCATGCGCGCCATGTCCGGCAAGGGCGGCGGCCTGCCCGATCTGGGCAATGTCGATCCCGCGAAAATGGCCGAAGCGACCAAGATGCTGCAAGACCCCAAGGGTCTCGGCGGTCAGCTTGGCGGCATGAACCTGCCCGGCGGGCTGTCGGGTCTGTTCGGTAAGAAATAATGATCCGCAGGACCGAGGCCCTCAGCGTGGATGTGCCGGTGATCGAGACCGATCGCCTGATCCTGCGCGCGCCGAGGTTCGAGGATCTGGAAGCGATCACCGCCTTTGGCCTCTCCGAGCGTTCGCGCCATGTCGGCGGGCCGATGAACGACTGGCAGAGCTGGGCCGCGCTGACCGGGATGATCGGTCACTGGATCATCCGTGGCTTCGGCTGGTGGATGATCGAGGAGAAGGCGACCGGCCTCGTCGCGGGGCGCACCGGCGTCGGCCATCACATCGACTGGCCCGAGCCGGAACTCGGCTGGCATCTCTATGACGGTTTCGAGGGCAGGGGCATCGCCTTCGAGGCGGCGCTGGCCGCGCGCGAACATGCCCATGCGGTGATGGGGCTTGGCCCGCTGATCTCGCTGATCGCGCATGAGAACATCCGCTCGCGCCGCCTTGCCGAGCGGCTGGGCGCGGCGCCGGAATCGGAAACCGTGATCCGCGGCACGCCCTGCCTGATCTTCCGCCACCCGATGGGGACGGCGTGACGATGACCCATACCCAGCACCTCTTCCAGCCCGCCCGGTGCATGCGCCGTGCATCCAGCCCGGAGACCTGAATGACTGAGCAGACCGCCCGCGCCGCAAGCCTGTTGAAAGAGCATCGCGCCAGCATCGACCGGCTGGACGCGATCCTTGTCTATACGCTGGCCGAACGGTTCAAGCACACCCAAGCCGTCGGCCGCCTCAAGGCCGAACACGACCTTCCTCCGTCCGATCCCGCCCGCGAGGCCTGCCAGATCGAGCGGTTGGAACGCCTCGCGCGCGAGGCCGATCTCGACCCGGAATTCGCGCGCAAATTCCTGAACTTCGTGATCTCGGAAGTTATCCGGCATCACGAGCAATTCCAGAAGTGACGGCGGATCAACCCCGCCAATCCCGCCATTTGTAAGGAGAATCTCAATGGCTATGAAAATCCGTCTGGCCCGTGGTGGCTCGAAGAAACGCCCGCATTACGCAATCGTCGCGACCGACTCGCGCATGCCGCGCGACGGCCGCTTCCTCGAGAAGCTGGGCACCTACAACCCGCTGCTGGCCAAAGACTCGGAAGACCGCGTCAAGATGGACATCGAGCGCGTCCAGTACTGGATCGGCCAGGGCGCCCAGCCGACCGACCGCGTTGCACGCTTCCTGGAAGCCGCCGGCGTGACCCCGAAAACCGAGCGCAAGAACCTGAAAAAAGGTGAGCCGGGCAAGGCCGCGAAAGAGCGTGCCGAAAAGCGTGCTGCGCGCGTCGCCGCCGCCTCCGAAGAAGCTGCTTCGGAATAATCCCGATGGCCGAGCGGATCTGTGTCGGCGCAATCGCGGGCGCCTTTGGCGTCCGGGGCGAGGTGCGGCTGAAAAGCTTCACCTCGGAGCCCAACGATATCGCCGCCTACGGTCCGCTCTGGTCCGAGGATGGCAAGCGCTCGTTCACCGTGCGGCTGACGCGGCCGGTGACGGGCGGGCTTGGCGCCCGGCTTGCGGGCGTCGAGACACGCGACGACGCGGAGGCGCTGAAGGGCGTGACGCTCTGGGCCGATCGCGACAAGCTGCCGGCGCTGCCGGATGACGAATTCTACCACACCGACCTGATCGGCCTTTCCGTCTATGACGCGGGCGGCGTGCTGATCGGCACGGTCCGCGCGATCTATGATCACGGCGCGGGCGATATTCTCGAGATTTTCGGACCCGGACGGAAACAGGCGTTGCTGCTGCCCTTTACCCGCGCCTTCGTGCCGACGGTGGACATCGCGGCGGGACGCATCATTGCCGACCCGCCCGAGGAAGAGGAGCAGGAATGATGCATCTTGCCTTGCTTGCGCTGGGTTTCATCCTGATGCTGACCGGCCCCTTCCTGCAGGGGCTGACGGGCAGCGAAAATCCGAATGCCTATATCTTCGCCCCGGTGATGCTGGCCGGGCTGATCCCGTCGCTGGCGGGGCGCAATCTGTCGCCCAGCCCGAGGCTGATGGCGCAAGGCATCCTGATCTGCGGCGCGCTCTGCCTTGGGGCGTGGTATCTTGGCGGGCTTCTCGACCCGAGGCCGCTGCCTGCGGCTGCACCCATCGGCTGCGCGATTGCCGGTGCGCTCGTCACCGCCGCCGCGAATTTCCTGCGGCCCCGCAAGGCATGAGCGGGCCGTCGAAATCCCATGGCAGGCTCTCGATCCGCGAAAGCCTGCAACCGCGCGACCTGATGGCCGAGCCGCAGGTGCGCGGCGCCTGGACCGCGCAGATCGTCACCCTGTTCCCCGAGGCGTTCCCCGGCATCCTCGGCCTCTCGCTGACCGGCAAGGCGCTGGCCGAGGGGCTGTGGAACCTGCGCACCACCGATCTGCGCCCCTTCGGCATCGGCAAGCATCGCAATGTCGACGACACCCCGGCGGGCGGCGGCGCGGGCATGGTGATCCGCGCCGATGTGATGGATGCCGCCCTGCGCGAGACGGGCAGCCACCTGCCGGTGATCTATCTCTCGCCGCGCGGCAAGCCCTTCACGCAGGCCCGCGCGCGTGAGTTGGCGAACGGTCCCGGCATGACGCTGATCTGCGGCCGGTTCGAGGGTGTGGACCAGCGCGTGCTGGACGCCCACGCCGTTGAGGAGATCAGCATCGGCGACTATGTCCTGACCGGCGGAGAACTTGCCGCACAGGTCTTGATCGACGCGACGGTTCGCCTTATACCGCGCGTGCTGGGGAATCAGGACTCTCTGGCCGAGGAATCCTTTTCCGACGGCCTGCTTGAACATCCTCAGTATACGAAGCCCGCCCAGTGGGAAGGCCGCGCGATCCCGGAGGTTCTGCTGTCCGGTAATCACGCGGCTATTGCCATGTGGCGACGCGACATGGCCGAAAGGCTGACAAAGGAACGCCGCCCCGACCTGTGGCGGGCATATGAGCAAGCTCATATGGACCCGACAAAGGACCGACAGCTCTCGGGCGCATCAGACCAATCGCGGAACTACCGCGAGCAACAAGAGGATCAATAGCGATGAACCTGATCGCCCAACTCGAAGCCGAGCAGATCGCTGCGCTCGGCAAGGAAATCCCGGATTTCAAGGCCGGCGACACTGTTCGCGTCGGCTATAAAGTGACCGAAGGCACCCGCACCCGCGTGCAGAACTACGAAGGCGTAGTCATCTCGCGCAAGGGCGGCGGCATCGGTGCGTCCTTCACCGTTCGCAAGATCTCGTTCGGCGAGGGTGTCGAGCGCGTCTTCCCGCTTTACTCGACCAACATCGACTCGATCACCGTCGTGCGTCGTGGCCGCGTCCGTCGCGCCAAGCTGTACTACCTGCGTGATCGTCGCGGTAAATCGGCCCGTATCGCCGAGGTCACCAACTACAAGCCCAAAGCCGAAGCCAAGGCTTAAGGAGACGCGCCATGAAAGCAGAGATTCACCCCGACTACCACGTCATCGACGTCAAGATGACCGACGGCACCGTCTATCAGGTGCGCTCGACCTGGGGCAAGGAAGGCGACGTGATGTCGCTGGACATCGACCCGACCGTGCACCCGGCATGGACCGGCGGTTCGGCCAAGCTGATGGATGCTGGCGGCCGCGTGTCGAAGTTCAAGAACAAATACGCCGGCCTGGGCTTCTGAGCCCTCCGTCATCGGCAGACAAAGGAAACGCCGCCCGAGATGGGCGGCGTTTCGCGTTCCGGGCTACGCCTTCGACACGGTGGGCATGGCCGAAGGCGGGGGAGGCGCCCGGTTGCTGGGACAGGCCCCCGGCGGTCTAGATCATGCCGGCGAAAAGCGGCGACCAGACCGGGGCATCTGCCGGTCCCGCTGCCAGGGGCCTGCCGGTCAGGGAACCCCGACCGGTATCTATGGTGACGCGCCCGTCGCGGTAGCGCTGCAGGACCGGGCCCTGCACGCTTTGATGGGCGGAAAGCGGGATGGTCGCATAATTCGGGACCGGGGCGCGGGCGCGGGCCAGCGCGGCAAGGCTGAAACGGATCATTGGCGGCTTCCCTTTTCGTCCATGCGTTCGATGAAGGTATCCCAGCGCATCGGGTCGCGGTTGCGCATGAGTTCGCGCGAGGTTTCGATCGGTTCATGCGTGATCAGGACCAGCGGGATCCCCGAGATCCTGTGCGGCTTGCCGGAGCAGCGATCAATCAGCGACACCGCATAGCTGGGCACTGCGGACCGGGTCGTGCGGTCGGCGAAAGCCGAGAGATGGTTCAGCATGGTCATCCTTGGCCCCTTTCTGGCAAGAAACGCGCCGGAGCTTTGCCGGCAGGTTTATTACGACACAGTTGATCGTGTTTTGCAAGAAAAAACTCTATCTGATAAATCGTGTTTTATTGCTAGCGATTTCAGTATGTTGTTTTATTCAGACGGCGATCCGGGCTTGTTTCCCTTCTGCCGCACCCGCATCGCCTGACCGCGAGGGAATGCTTTCCAACCCCTCGGTCGCCTCCTATTCTTGGGCCGCAAGGGCAGAGCCGGGCAGGGGGAATCGTGGCGCATATCATCGTGGTCGGGAACGAGAAGGGCGGCTCGGGCAAGTCCACAACCTCGATGCATGTCGCGACGGCGCTGGCACGGATGGGCCACCGGGTCGGGGCGCTCGACCTCGACGTGCGGCAGAGAAGCTTTGGCCGCTATCTGGAGAACCGGGTCCATTTCCTGAACCGCGAAAGCCTTGACCTGCCGACGCCGCTGCTCGGCCATCTTGCCGGGGAAAGTCACGGGGTCGATCCGCTCTCGCAGGCGATCGAGCAGCTTGAACCGGAATGCGATTTCATCCTGCTCGACTGTCCCGGCTCGCATACCAAGCTGAGCCAGATGGCGCATACGCTGGCCGATACGCTGATCACGCCGATGAATGACAGCTTCATAGATTTCGACCTGCTGGCGCGGATGTCGCCGGATGGCAGGATCCTCGGCCCGTCGATCTATGCCGAGATGGTCTGGGGCGCGCGCCAGCTGCGGGGCGAGGCGGGGGCGGTACCGATCGACTGGCTGGTGCTGCGAAACCGGCTGGGCACGCAGCAGATGCACAACAAGCGCAAGGTCGGGGGCGCGCTGGAGGCGCTGTCGAAGCGGATCGGCTTTCGCGTCGCGCCCGGCTTCTCGGAGCGGGTGATCTTTCGCGAGCTGTTCCCGCGCGGATTGACGCTGCTCGACCTCAAGGACATCGGCACCGATCAGCTCAGCATGTCCAACATCGCCGCCCGGCAGGAGCTACGCGACCTGTTCACGGAATTGCGCCTTCCCGGCGTTTCCGTGACGTTCTAAGCCACGCGTCGAACCATTGTTGCGGGCGGGGGTTGTCCCTATCCTTGCCGCACATGCCGGAGGAATTGAATGTCAGCAAGCGGCAGGCTCATCACCGCCCTTTGGGCCGGTATCGGGACGGCTTTTCTGCTGGCATCGCCATTGCGGGCCGAGGAGGCGGGGGCCGCGACCGTCACGCAGGAGGTGCCGGTCGTCACCACGGCGCAGGCGACCCGCGAGGTGATCGAGGCGCGTGTGCCGGTCACTGGCTCGCTGGTCGCGCGCCAGCCGGTGCAGATCCACGCCAATGTCGTCGGGCGCGAGATCCGCGAGATCGCGGTCGAGGTCGGCGACAGCGTCAAGGCGGGCGATGTGCTGGCGCTTCTGGATGACGAGGCATTGGGCGCGCAGCTGGCGCAGGCCGATGCCGAGTATCAGCGCGCGACCGCCGCGGTGCGGCAGGCGGAAAGCCAGATCACCAGCGCCGAGGCGACCTTGCGGCAGGCCGTTCTGGCGCTGAACCGCACGCGCAGCCTGCGCCAGAGCGGAAGCGCCGCGCAGGCCGCCCTGGACGAGGCCATCGCGACCGAGGCCTCGGCGCAGGCCGCCGCCGCTTCGGCTTCGGACGGACTTGGGGTCGCCAAGGCGCAGCTCGCGCAGGCCGAAGCCGCCCGTCACATCACGCGCCTCGATCTGGACCGGGCGCGCATCCTTGCCCCGGTCGACGGGCTTGTGGTCGGGCGCAATGCCGAGATCGGCGCAATCCCGGCCGTGGGTGGCGAGCCGCTGTTCACCATGATCGCCAAGGGCGAGATCGAGCTTGCCGCCGATGTGATCGAGACCGCGCTGATGCAGATCAAGCAGGGCGACCCGGTCGAGGTCGAACTGGCCGGGGGCGTCGTGATCCCCGGCAAGGTCCGTCTGGTGCCCGCCGCCGTCGATCCGGTGACGCGGCTTGGTCAGGCGCGGATCTCGCTTGCCCCCGATAGCCGGCTGCGCGTCGGCCTTTTCGCGAGCGGCTGGGTCATCACCGACCGGCGCGAGGCGCTGACCGTGCCCGCGACCGCGATCCTCGCCGATGACGAGGGCGAGCGGGTTCAGGTGCTGCGGGACGGCATGGTCGAGACCCGCCCGGTCAAGGCCGGGATCACATGGCAGGGCCGGCGCGAGGTGCTGGAAGGGCTGGAGCCCGGCGACGAGGTGATTGCGCGGGCCGGAGCCTTCTTCCGCTCGGGCGACCATGTGCGCGCCGCGCCGCCCGCCTCGGGCAAAGCGCCATGAATTTCGCCACCTGGTCCATCCGCCGACCGGTCCCGCCGATCGCGGTCTTTCTGGTCCTGCTTCTGGTCGGGCTTTACAGCTTCAGCCGGCTGGCGGTGACGGCGATGCCGAATATCGACCTTCCGCTGGTCAGCGTCACCGTCAGTCAGCCCGGCGCCGCGCCCTCGGAACTGACGCGGCAGGTGATCCAGCCGATCGAGGATTCGATCGCCTCGATCACCGGCGTACGCCATATCAGTTCGACCGCGACCGACAGCTCAGCCTCGATCACCGTCGAGTTCGAGTTGGAGACCGATACCGACCGCGCGGTGAACGACGTGAAGGACGCGGTCGCGAATGTGCGCTCGGACCTGCCGGAATCCATCCTCGAGCCGCTGGTCAAGCGCATCGACATCAGCGGCATGGCGATCCTGACCTATGCCGTCAGCGATCCGGACAAGAGCATGGAGGAGCTGTCGAAATTCGTCGATGACGTGGTTTCGCGGGATCTCTCGACCGTTCCGGGCGTGGCCAGCATCACCCGCATCGGCGGGGCGGATCGCCAGATCAATGTCGAGCTTGATGCGGCGCGGATACAGGCCTTCGGCCTGACGGTCGCCGATATCTCGGACCAGTTGCGCCAGAAGAACATCGACATGGGCGGCGGCCGGGGCGACATGGCGGGAACGGAATATTCGATCCGCGCCCTCGGATCGGCCCCCGATGTCGCTCGCCTTGCCGCGACGCCGATCCTGATCGGGCAGGGGCGGACCGTCCGGCTGGACCAGCTTGGCACCGTCACCGACGGGCCAAGCGACGAGCGCAGCTTTGCCCTGCTGAACGGCCAGCCCGTGGTCGCCTTCGGCGTCTTCCGGGCGAGCGGGGCCTCCGACCTCGTGGCGGGGGATGGGACCAAGGCGCGGATCGGCGAGATCCTCGCGCGCAATCCCGGCATCCGGTTCGATCTGATCGACGACGCGACCACCCATACCGCGGCGAGCTATCACTCGGCCATGGACACGCTCTATGAGGGCGCGGCGCTGGCCGTGGTGGTGGTGTTCCTGTTCCTGCGCAACTGGCGCGCGACGCTGATCGCGGCGGTGGCGCTGCCGCTGTCGATCATTCCGACCTTCTTCGTCATGCATATGCTGGGCTTTACCCTGAACGGGGTCAGCCTGCTTGCCATCACGCTGGTGACGGGAATCCTTGTCGATGACGCCATCGTCGAGATCGAGAATATCGTCAGGCATATCAACATGGGCGTCCCGGCCTATGAGGCGAGCATGGAGGCCGCGAACGAGATCGGGTTGACCGTGATCGCGATCAGCTTCTCGATCGTCGCGGTTTTTGCGCCGGTCAGCTTCATGAGCGGGATTGCCGGGCAGTATTTCAAGCAGTTCGGGCTGACGGTCGCGGTCTCGGTCCTGTTCTCGCTGTTGGTGGCGCGGCTGATCACGCCGATGCTGGCGGCCTATTTCCTGCGCGACAATACCCATATCGCCGAGGGGCGGGACGGCCCGCTGCTGCGGTTGCTGATGCGGATCCTTGGCTGGACGCTGCGCCACCGCCTGCTGACGCTGCTGATGGGTCTGGGGGTTTTCGCGGGGTCGATCTTTTCGGCGACGCTGCTTCCGACCGAATTCGTGCCGTCGCAGGATGTCGGGCGCAGCCAGATCTCGGTCGAATTGCCGCCGGGATCGACGCTTGCGCAGACCGAAGCGGCGGCGCGGCAGGTCTCGGACCGGGTGGGGCAGGAGCCGGAGGTGCGCTCGGTTTTCGTCAATGGCGGGAACGGGCAGGTGACCGACGCCACGATCCTTGTCAATTACGGCTCGAAGGACGAGCGCGAGCGGTCGAGCTTCGAGATCGAGGAGGTGCTGAAGCGCGACCTTGCCGAATTGCCCGACCTGCGGCTGAACTTCCTGAACGAGGCCGGGGCGAACGATTTCGAGATCTCGGTCCTCGGCGTCACCGAGGATGGCGCGGCGGAGGCGGCCGAGCGGCTGATGGCCGCGATGAAGACCTTGCCGAGCCTTGAGGACGTCACCTCCTCGGCGGCGCTGCAGCGGCCCGAGATCCAGATCCATCCCCGGCAGGCGGTTGCGGCGGAACTGGGGGTCACGGCCAGCGCGCTGGCCACCACGCTGCGCATCGCGACGCTGGGCGATACGGAATCGAACCTCGCGAAGTTCAATACCGGCGAGGAGCAGATCCCGATCTTGGTGCGCCTGAACGAGGCGGCGCGCCAGGACGTGATGATGATCCGCGACCTGCGCGTCCCAAGCTCGGCCGGGCAGGTGCCCCTGGAGGCGGTGGCCGATGTCGCGATCTCGGCCGGGGCGACCGAGATCGGCCGCTATGATCGCCGCTATCGCACCACGGTCTCGGCGAACCTGGCCGAGGGCGCGCTGCTTGGCCCGGTGAATAGCGAGGTCGCGGCGCTGCAACAGCAACTCGACCTGCCGCCGGGAACCGAGATCAAGCCTGCGGGTGACGCCGAGATCATGGCCGAGGTCTTCGAGGCCTTTGCCGTCGCCATGGTCTCGGGCGTGATGCTGACCTATGTGGTGCTGGTCCTGCTGTTCCACAATTTCATGACGCCGGTGTCGATCCTGATGTCGCTGCCGCTGGCCATCGGGGGCGCGATCCTCGCGCTGTTCCTGACCGGGAATTCGATCAGCATGGCGGTGGTCATCGGCTTCCTGATGCTGATGGGGATCGTGACCAAGAATGCGATCATGCTGGTCGAGTTCGCGCTGAGTTCGATCGACCGGGGCACCCCGAAGCGGGAGGCGATCCTTGATGCGGTCCACAAGCGCGCGCGCCCGATCGTGATGACGACCATCGCCATGACGGCGGGCATGGTGCCCTCGGCCATCGGGACCGGCGAGGGGGCGGAGTTCAGCGCGCCGATGGCGATTGCGGTGATCGGGGGCCTGCTGCTGTCGACATTGCTGTCACTGCTGTTCGTGCCCTCGCTCTTCTCAGTCGTCCATGGCGTGCAGATGCGCGCGTCGCGCTGGCTGAAGCGGCGGATCGGGCTCAATACCGCGCCGGAAGTGGCGGGCGAACAGGGCGGGGGCTGACTGCCCCCGCACCCCCGTGGGTATTTTCGAAACAGTGAAAAAAGGGGGCCGGAATGGCCCCCTCTCATGTCTTTCGGCTCTCTCGTCCGGTTCAGGCCAGCATGCCCATCGGGTTTTCCAGATGGCGCACGATGGCTTCGAGAAGCTGTGCGCCAAGCGCGCCGTCGATTACCCGGTGGTCGACCGAGAGGGTCATGGACATCACGTTGCGGATGACGACCTCGCCATTCTCGACAACCGGGGTCTGGATGCCGGCGCCGACGGCGAGGATTGCGCCATGCGGCGGGTTGATGACCGCGTCGAAATTCTCGATCCCGAACATGCCGAGATTGGAGATCGCGAAGCTGCCGCCCTGGTATTCATGCGGGGCGAGCTTTTTCGTCTTGGCGCGGGTGGCGAGGTCCTTCATCTCGGTCGAAAGCGCCGACAGCGTCTTTTGCTGCGCGTCCTTGAGGACCGGGGTGAAGAGCCCGCCTTCGATCGCGACGGCGACCGCCACGTCCGAAGGCTTCAGCTTGAGGATGCGGTCGCCGGCCCAGACCGCATTCGCATCCGGCACTTCCTGCAGGGCCAGGGCGCTGGCCTTGATGATGAAGTCGTTAACCGAGAGCTTGACGCCCCGCGATTCCAGCTGCTTGTTCAGGAGCGCCCGGAACTCCATCAACGCGTCGAGCTTGGCCGAGCGGCGCAGGTAGAAATGCGGGATGGTCTGCTTGGCTTCGCTGAGGCGGGCCGCGATGGTCCGGCGCATGCCGTCGAGTTGAACCTCGGTCGTCTCGCGGTCGGCATACATCTTGAGGACGGTTTCGGTGGACAGACCCGCCGGGGCGGGAGCGGCTGCTGCGGCGGCGGGGGCGGCGGCACGGGGCGCCTCGGCCGGTTTGGCCGGGGCGGGTTTCGCCCCTTCCAGATCCGCCTTGACGATACGGCCATGCGGGCCGGAACCGCTGATGGTCGCGAGGTCGATGCCCTTTTCCGCGGCGATGCGACGGGCGAGGGGCGAGGCGAAGATGCGTCCGCCATCCGCCGATTTCGGCGCGGCCGGGGCGGGGGCAGCGGCGGCTGCCGGGGCGGCTTCGGCCTTCGGTGCCTCGGCTTTCGCCTCGGCCTTGGGGGCGGGCGCCGCGCCGATGTCATCGGCGCTTTCGCCTTCCTCGAGAAGGACGGCGATCGGGGTGTTCACCTTGACCCCGGCCGATCCTTCGGCGACCAGGAGCTTGCCGATCTTTCCCTCATCCACGGCCTCGAATTCCATCGTGGCCTTGTCGGTCTCGATCTCGGCGATGATGTCGCCCGACTTGACCTCGTCGCCTTCCTTCACCAGCCATTTGGCCAGCGTGCCTTCCTCCATGGTGGGGGAAAGCGCGGGCATCAGGATTTCCGTTGGCATCTCGCTATCCCCTTACTTGTAGGTGACTTTTTTCACCGCCGCGACCACCTCGTCCGAGGTGATCAGGGCATGTTTTTCGAGATTGGCGGCATAGGGCATGGGCACGTCCTTGCCGGTGCAATTGATCACCGGCGCATCGAGATGGTCGAAGGCGTTTTCCATGACATAGGCCGAGATGTGGTTGCCGATCGCGCCGACCGGGAAGCCTTCCTCGACGGTGACGAGGCGGTTGGTCTTCTGGACCGAGGCGATGATCGTGCCGTAGTCGAGCGGGCGCAGGGTCCGAAGGTCGATGACCTCGGCGTCGATACCCTCGGCCGCGAGCTTATCGGCGGCCTCGAGCGCATGGCTCATGCCGATGCCGAAGCTGACGATGGTTGCGTCCTTGCCCTCGCGCGCGATGCGGGCCTTGCCGAAGGGGATGGTGAAGTCCTCAAGCTCCGGCACCTCGAAGCTGCGGCCGTAGAGGATCTCGTTTTCAAGGAAGATGACCGGGTTCGGGTCGCGGATCGCCTGCTTCAGCAGGCCTTTCGCATCGGCCGCCGAATAGGGCATCACCACCTTGAGACCGGGGATCTGGGCATACCACGCGGCATAGTCCTGGCTGTGCTGGGCGCCGACGCGGGCAGCCGCCCCGTTCGGCCCGCGGAACACGATCGAGCAGCCCATCTGGCCGCCCGACATGTAGAGCGTCTTGGCCGCCGAATTGATGATGTGGTCGATCGCCTGCATGGCGAAGTTGAAGGTCATGAACTCGACGATCGGGCGCAGGCCGGCCATGGCCGCACCGGTGCCGATGCCGGCAAAGCCCATTTCCGAGATCGGGGTATCGACCACGCGGCGCGGGCCGAACTTGTCGAGGAGGCCCTGGCTGATCTTGTAGGCGCCCTGGTATTCGCCGACTTCCTCGCCCATGAGGAAGACCGTCTCGTCGCGGTTCATTTCCTCTTCCATGGCCTCGCGCAGCGCTTCGCGCACGGTCATGGTCTTCATCTTGGTGCCTTCCGGCCAGTCGGGCGAGCGGTCGGCCCTGGGTGCGACGGGCGCGGCGGCGGCGGGCGCTTCGGCCTTGGCTTCGACCGGGGCGGCCTCGGCTTTCGGTGCCTCGGTCTTGATGTCGTCGGCGCTTTCGCCTTCCTCGACCAGCACGGCGATGGGGGTGTTGACCTTCACGCCCTGCTCGCCCTCGGCGATCAGGATCTTGCCGAGGATGCCTTCATCGACCGCCTCGAATTCCATCGTGGCCTTGTCGGTCTCGATCTCGGCGATGATGTCGCCGGCCTTGACCTCGTCGCCTTCCTTTTTCAGCCATTTCGCCAGCGTGCCTTCCTCCATGGTCGGCGACAGGGCGGGCATCAGGATTTCCGTTGCCATCTGTTCTACTCTCCCCCTCAGGCGTTCTCGGTGGCCGAACCTTGCGGCAGGTCGGCGGCATAGATGTCTGTCCACAGCTCTTCGAGCGCAGGTTCGGGGCTTTCCTTGGCAAACTCGGCGGATTCGTTCACGATGTCCTTGATTTCCTTGTCGATGGCCTTCAGGTCATCTTCGGTCGCGTGCTTGCCGGTCAGCAGCAGGTCGCGCACATGTTCGATCGCGTCGCGTTCGTCGCGCATCTTCTGCACTTCCTCGCGCGAGCGGTACTTGGCCGGGTCGGACATGGAGTGGCCGCGATAGCGATAGGTCATCACCTCGAGGATGTAGGGGCCCTTGCCAGCGCGGCAATGCGCGACGGCCTTGGCGCCTGCCGCGCGGACCGCCAGCACGTCCATGCCGTCGACCTGCTCGCCCGGGATGCCGAAGGCGGCGCCGCGGCCGAAAAGCGAGGTCGACTTGGTCGAGCGCTTGACCGAGGTGCCCATGGCATACTGGTTGTTCTCGATCACGAAGACGACTGGCAGGCTCCAGAGTTCGGCCATGTTGTAGGTCTCATAGACCTGGCCCTGGTTCGCCGCGCCATCGCCGAAATAGGTGAAGGTGACGTTGTCGTTGCCAAGATACTTGTCGGCGAAGGCGAGGCCCGCGCCGAGCGGGACCTGCGCCGCGACGATGCCATGGCCGCCGTAGAAATGCTTCTCGCGGCTGAACATGTGCATCGAGCCGCCCTTGCCCTTGGAATAACCGCCCTCGCGTCCGGTCAGCTCGGCCATCACGCCCTTGGCGTCCATGCCGCAGGCCAGCATATGGCCGTGGTCGCGATAGGAGGTGATGCGCTTGTCGCCTTCCTTGGCGACCGATTCCAGCCCGACGACGACCGCTTCCTGGCCGATATAGAGGTGGCAGAAACCGCCGATCAGGCCCATGCCATAAAGCTGGCCGGCTTTCTCCTCGAATCGACGGATCAACAGCATGTCACGGTAGTATTTCAGCAACTCGTCCTTGGATACGTTGGACGTGCTTTCCGCGGCTGCGGGCTTTCTGACCATGGGTCCTCCTCCTCGGCGCAGGAATAGTTCAGCGTTAAACTACTTCTAGGCCGGAGTTCCGGGAAAAGTAAACCTGCGATCTGCGAGCCGCAGGATTCCGGCAATGCGTCGATCCGCGCCTGCCCGGAATCCGGTCAGCGGATGATGATCTCGTCCGGGCGCATATAGCCAAGGACATCGCGGGCGCGTTCGTCCAGCAGGTCCATGTCGAGGTAATCATCCGAAAGGCGGCGGGTCAGGTTCTTCATCCGGTCGACCTCGGCCTGCAACTTGTCGCGCTGTGCTGCGAGGTCGCGGGTATCGGCCTTGATCTGCTCGCGCCGCAGGACGCCCGAGGGGCCCTGGACGGCGGCGAAGGCGAAATAGGCCCCCATCAGGGCCATGACGACGAAGAAGACCAGGGCGCTGATCGACAGGCGTTCGGACATCGGAGCTTTTCCTCGTTTTCCGGGATGATGCCACAGCGGGGCGAGATGGGGAATCCCAAAGGCGGGTGATTGACAGATCCCGCCTGCCGCCCTTCCATGGCGGGATGAGCCTTGCCCAGATCCTTCGGGAAAGATCCTGACATGATGGCCCTGATCCGGCTGATCGGCCTCGTGCTGGCCGTCGAACTGCTCTTCTATGTGCTGCTCTCGATCTATATTCGCAGCACCAGGCGCGAGGCGCTGGAAAAGGAATGGGACCGGCGCCACCCGGAGATCGCCGGGAACTCGCCCCTGCGGCGCGAGTTCGTCCGCCGGTCGATGATCGGCTTCGGCAGGACGCTCCGCGCGCGGTTGGTCGGGCTGGTCCTTGTGCTTCCGCTGGTCGCGATCGTGGTGATCGTGATTCTGGTGAACTATGATTGAGGGGGCGCCATGCGCTGGTTTCTGACAATCCTTGGTGTGACCTTCGGCGTGGTCGTGTTCCTGTTTCTCGATTATGCGCTGCCGTCGAAGCAGACGGTTCGGATCACGAACACCTATAACCGCCTGACGGATATCGGCGCGAACTCGATCTTCTTCGCCTCGCCCGATACCGGGACGGTCCAGAATGCGGCCGGGCAGCGGGACGTGCGCTTCATCGACACCGTGCGTCCGAATGGCAGGCCCTATGTCTATCGGAACGAGGATACCGGCTGGATCTGGCCGCCCTATTTCAAATATGACAGCTCGAACCTCCATGCGCGGGCGACCGACCTGAAATCGACCGCGGCCGATCCAGACTGGGTCAGCGTCACCTCCTATGGCTGGCGGGTGTCGTGGCTGTCGATCTATCCCAATGCCATCGCGATCCGTCCGGTGGCGGGGCCGGATGTGCGGCCCTTCAACTGGCCGGCGACGATCATCCTGCTGGTCATGGGGCTTTTGCTGTTCCTGATCTGGCGGATGTGGAACCAGTTCCGCGAGCGCAGCATAGACCCGGCCCTGCGCTCGGCCGACGAGGCATGGGACCGGATCGACGCGCGCGCCGATGCGGCGCGGGACAGGGCGCGCAGCCGCATCGGCCGCTGGTGGCAGGGTATGCGCGGACGTTGAGCTTGCCGCAAACCGCGCCGGCGACTAGCTTGCGCGGACCCACGAAAGGGGAAGCGATGAAGGATTCCGGTCGCCGCAATCCCGGCACGCCGCTGCAACTCGACTGGTTCGAGGGGCTGCGGATCAACACCCCCGCGAGCGAGCGGCGGGCGGCCAGCCTGACCCAGCGCCGCAGCCTCAAGAAGGAATGGCAGGCGGCGTGGCTTCTGAACGCGGTCCGCTGCATCGACCTGACGACGCTGTCGGGGGACGACACCCCGGACCGCGTGGCCCGGCTTTGCGCCAAGGCGCGCGCCCCGATCGACGCGGGGCAACTGGCGGCTCTTGGGATCGAGAGCCTGACGACGGGCGCAGTCTGCGTCTATCCCACGATGGTTTCCGCGGCCAAGCGCGCGCTGGAAGGGTCGGGCATCCCGGTCGCGTCGGTCGCGACGGGCTTTCCGGCGGGGCTCATGCCCCTCGACCTGCGGCTGGCCGAGATCCGCTATGCTCTGGATCAGGGCG
>Ga0182739_1001094_pt1 | contig 29877 bp, 29 predicted proteins | sample eDN5th30CBELigBY_FD_128873 | JGI IMG/M metagenome (GOLD analysis project Ga0182739, IMG submission 128873) | Enriched backyard soil microbial communities from Emeryville, California, USA - eDNA 5th pass 30_C BE-Lig BY (version 2) (version 2) | ecosystem: Environmental > Terrestrial > Soil >... | reverse complement strand
CCTCGAAGGCTGGTGAGTGGTCAGAGACCACCAGCATCGAGGGAGGCCCGCCTCATGCGACGGAGCGACCCAGGGTGAGGAATTTCGATGAGCAGAAGTGGGGAATTTCAGTGAGCGCCGTCAAGGTGTTGCCGATGTCATCCATCATCGTTCGCGGTCTCGACGACGCAGTGAAACAACAACTCGCCGCGCAGGCGACCGTTGCCTGAGCCACGCGTAGTGAATTGGCTCGCATCCCTGGAGGGTGACGTCGTCATTACGTCCGTAACGCTCGCGGAACTGTTGGCGGGTGTGCGGCGGCTGCGGGATGGTCGGCGCAGAGATGAGCTGACCAGACGCATCGACACGGCTCTCGCACCGTATCGCGGCGGCCGCGCTGTACTGCCGTTCGATGACGTGGCCGCCGAACGCTATGCCGACGTGCTCGTGGCTCGAGAGCGCGCGGGAGCGCCGATCAGTACCGCCGACGCGCAGATCGCCGCGATCTGCCTGACGCACGGAGCAACCTGCGCCACGCGCAATGTGAAGGACTTCCAGCACACCGGTGTAGAGCTGGTGGATCCGTGGAAGGTCGACGCGTGAAGCACCATCCGATCGATCCTCAACGACCAGGAACACACCGAGGCTGAACTGGGTCGTCCAGGCGCCTCAATGTCGGGCGTGCGACGTACTCTCAATGCATGGCGACCCTCGATGATCTGCGTGCCCTGGCCGCGCGGCTCCCCGGCAGTGAGGAGCGTGCGACGACGGGCGGTGCGGCGTGGTTCGTGCGCAGCAAGCTGTACGCGTGGGAGTGCCATCCGTGGCCGAGCATCCCTGACCAGGTCCGTGCGATCGTGGCATCGGAGCTCGTGGTCGGTGTGAAGATCGCCGATCCTGACGACGCGCTCGCCCTCCGCGAGATGGAGCCCGGCGTCTTCCTTCCGCCGACGACCCGTTGGGGCGAGCCCAAGATTGCGTTCCGCATGGCCGCGATAGACCCGGGGCACTTCGGCGAGCTCGTGACAGAGGCATGGCGGATACAAGCGCCGAAGTACCTGCGCCGCGAGTTCGACGAGTCCGTCGGGCTGTGATCGGTTGCGATCCACCAGAGGATGCGTATCGTAGGTACGTACCTACAGAGCGCGAGGGGTGAGGGCGATGGCGATGATGTCCGCACGTGAGTTCAACCGTGACGTCAGTGCCGCGAAGCGCCGGGCCAACAGCGGTCCCGTCGTGATCACCGATCGCGGCGAACCGGCCTACGTGCTTCTGTCGATCGACGACTATCGCCGCATGGGGGAAGAGGGCGTGTCACTTGTCGATCGTCTGAGTATGGACGACGACCTCGACATCGAGTTCGAGCCCGCCCGCATCGAACTCGCAGTTCCCGAACTATGAGCTACCTGCTTGACACCAACGTTGTCAGTGAACTCCGCAAGCCGGAGCGTCGGGCGAACTCCGGAGTGCGAGCCTGGGTGGCTGCAAGGGCTGTCTCCGATCTCTACCTTTCGGCCATCACGGTGCTGGAGGTAGAGGTGGGGATCGCACGGCTGGGCAGGCGTGATCCCACGCAGGCCGATCGGCTGCGGGCCTGGCTCGATGACGAGTTACTCCCGGCATTCGCGCGCCGAGTCCTGGCAGTCGACGTACCTGTTGCACGCTGCGCCGGTCGACTTCATGTCCCAGATCCCAGGCCGGAGCGCGATGCCCTGATCGCGGCCACTGCGACAGTCCACGGTCTGACCCTTGTCACGCACAACGTCAAGGACTTCGGATCCCTCGACGTGCCGGTCGTCAACCCATGGAGTTGACGCTACACGCGCACCAGAATTTCGGCGTGTGGCATGAGCAGCCACCCGTCGGGGTCTTCGGCCCAGTCACGCCACGCCCCGGCAATCCGCTCAAGTCTTTCGGTGTCGGCAAGGCCGAGCTTTCGCGCATTGTCTGCGAACGCCGACGCGACGGCGCGCTCCGCCCACATTCCGCCCCACCAGGCACGATCTTCGTCTGATTCGAACAACCAGAGCGACGCCGAGCAGGTCACATCCGTGAAATCCGCCGACCGTGCCCACGATTTGAGGTGCCTTCCCGCTGCTGGTTCGCCACTGATACCGCGATGCACGTGCAGATAGAGCGCCAGCCAGTCGGTGAGTCCCTCGTGATGGGGTGCCCAGATGACACCCTCGTAGTCGACGTCCCTCGCCGTCACGATTCCCCCCGGTTTTGCGACACGGCCCATCTCACGCAGCATCGCTACGGGATTGCCGACGTGCTGCAGCACTTGGTGGGCGTGGACGACATCGAAGGATGCATCGGCAAACCGGAGCGCGTAAGCATCGCCGACTTCGAAGTGCAGATTGTCCAGGCCAAGCGAGGCGCTATCCGCGGTTGCCTTCGCCACGACCTCCTCCGACGCATCGATTCCGACGACGTCCCCGGGGGCGAGTCGCGTAGCAAAGTCGGTCGTTATCGTTCCGGGTCCTGACCCGATGTCGAGCAACGAGTCGCCCGCGACCAGGTGCGGAAGCAGGTGTGCGGCGGAATTCTCGGCGGTGCGCCAGGTATGGGAGCGCAACACGCTCCCGTGGTGTCCATGCGTGTAGGGATCAACCGCCATGACCTGAGCCTAACGACACGACGGCGTGTGTAGCGCGAGTGCTACACACGGTTCCGCCCTCAGTAAAGGCGTCGAGTCTCCTGCGGCCACCCGCAGGCCTCGGCGATCCGGCCCGCCCAGTACCGCGCGCGCTCCTCGTCGGCGACGTCCACGATCGTGAGTCCGCCGATGTACTGCTCGCCGCGCGCATACGGGACGCTCGTGATCTCGATGCTGCCGCTTCTCGCATCCGCAGTGAATGCGTTGTCGAGGTCTTCGTCCACTCCGCCGGCGCACACGTACTCGCCCGCGGCGCGGATGTCCGCCACGACGGCGTTGGCGAGTGGGCCACGCTCGCGGAACCACTCCTCGCTGTGCTCACCGACCCACTGCTGACTGAAGTAGATGATGTAGTGCGTCATTTGCCGGTCCTCGTCCGCGCGCCGGGCCCCGCGCTATGCCACGTATCACCGGCTCCGGGTCGCGTACAGGCTAACGCCACCGGGCCCTCACCGAGGCAGAAGCGCGGCGACGAGCGTATCGATGATGTCGTCGACCTCGACGTCGTTGTCCGCACCGCTCGTCACCCGGAGGGTCACGGGAAGGGACATGCCATCCAGGCTGAACGTGACGGTGCCCGACGACACGGGGCTTCCTCCCGCGGTCACCGTCGCCATGAAGGTCACACTGCTGCCGGTCGTCGTGGGCGTGCCCGACGTCGTGACGGTCGTCGCGGTCCGTCGCCACGGTGCCGGCCGGCACGGTAGCCGCGCCGGGGTCGCTGAGGGTGAGCGTCACGTTGTTGGCGAACGCGAGTGCCGTGTCGCCGACGTCGGAGAGGATGACGAGGTTCTCGCCCGAAGGGGCGACGAGAAGCGCATCCACGTCGTTGAGGACCGTGTGCGACACACCGTGGAGCACGACGTCCACGGCCGTGACGACACCCGCCATGCCCGACACGACGATGCTCGAGGGATAGGGACTTGCTGCCCCGATCTGGCTCTCCGCCCCGGATGCGGGGATGGAGATCGCGGCCGTGTTGCTGAATGTCGTCGGTCCGTCTGCCTGGGCAACACCCGGCACGATGACCGTGACGGCGACGCCCAGGAGCGCCGCGACGGTAGCCGCGACCCCGCGTCGCAGCATCCGTCGATGAGGGATCGACGCGTTGACCGTCTCGGACCTGACCTCGGATCTGGCCATTATCTCGGTGCTCGCTCGTTGCGACGTCCCCCTGAAAGGACACTATGACCGTGGCTCTGAGGTGTACAGGCCCTTATGACATGCGGCGCGATGTCGCAAAGAAAGATCGGGTGAGTATGAGATCCTGAGCCGCCCCGGTGCGGTCGCAGCGATTCCGCCCACCTCGGCTAGCGTCGAGCCATGGGTCTCTTCGACAGCAAGCCCCGTACCGTGCGGATCGACAACCCCGACGTCGGGCTGCGCGCCCCACGACCGCCGTGGAGCCTGTGGGCCGACGGGCTGGGCACGCTCGCGATCCGGGCGTTGCAGATCATCGTCGTCGTCGCGCTCGCCGCCGGTCTCATCTGGGGCATCCAGCAACTCACTCTCGTCACGATTCCCCTTGTTCTTGCGCTCATCTTCGCGTCGGCGTTCGCACCGGTCATGTCATGGATGCGGCGACACGGCATCGCGTCGATCTGGGCGACGCTGATCACACTGCTCGCGATCGTCGTCCTGCTCGGGGCGATCGGGTGGCTCATCGTGTGGGCCGTGCGCGACCAGTGGGACGAACTGTATGTGCAGGCGCAGGAGGGCGTGCAACAGCTGCTCGCGTGGATCAACACGCTGCCGTTCGCGCCGACCGACAGTCAGTTGGAGGAGTGGTGGGCATCCATCACCGACTTCTTGACGAGTGCGCAGTTCGGGTCGGGGGCGCTCGCGGGAGTGGGGGCGGTCGCGAACTTCGTGACCGGGTTCGTGCTCATGGTCGTCGTGCTGTTCTTCTTCCTCAAGGACGGCCCGCGCATCTGGGAGTTCCTGCTGCGACCGTTCGAGGGCGTGCACTACGCACGGGCGCGCCGAGTGGGAGATGTCACCGTGTCCACGCTCGGCTCGTACGTGCGCGGCACCGCCCTGGTCGCGCTCGTCGACGCCGTGGGCATCCTGATCGGTCTGTTGATCCTGCAGGTCCCGCTCGCCGTACCCCTCGCGGTGCTCGTGTTCCTTCTGGCGTTCATCCCGATCGTGGGGGCGACCCTCGCGGGCATCCTCGCGGCACTGGTCGCGCTCGTCGCGAACGGGTTCGTCAACGCGCTCTTCGTCGTCGGAGTCGTGGTGCTCGTGAACCAGCTCGAGGGCAATTTCCTGCAGCCGTTCCTGATGGGGCGCACGATGAAACTGCACGCGTTCGTCGTGCTGATCGCCCTGACGATCGGCACGGTGCTCGGAGGCATCCTCGGTGCCGTGCTCGCGGTGCCGATCACGGCAGTCGTGTGGGGTGCGATCCAGGTGTGGGACGGCCCGGGACTTCCCGCCCGGTGGGCGCGCCGCAAGCGCGACGAGACCGCCTGACGTGTCACCCGTGTCGGTGGGTGGTGACAGGATGACGACATGCCGGAGTCGCCCGAAGTCCAGATCCTCGCGGAGTTCCTCGACGCGCAGCTGACCGGGCACACGCTGCGCGAGGTCGACCTGCTCGAATTCCGCGCGCTGCGATCGCGCGCGCGTCCGCTCTCCGAGCTCATCGGGCACGACGTGACGGCGGTGCGTCGTCTGGGCAAGCACCTCGACGTCGGGTTCGGTGACGCACACCTCGTCATCTCGCTCGGGCGGCACGGGTGGGTGCGGTGGCGAGCATCCGACACTCCGGACCACGTGGAGGCGGAGGGCGTGCCCCGGGCGCTCGTGAGCCTGACGTTCGCCGACGCCGGGACGGTGGAGGTGACGGATGCAGGGAGTTGGGTGTCGCTCGGTTTGTCTGTCGTCGCCGATCCGGCCGAGGTCGCCGCGGTCGCGAAGCTCGGCCCCGATCCGGCGGATCCGGGCTTCGACCGTGCGGCGTTCGACGCGGCCGTCCGGCGCCGACGCAAGCAGATCAAGGCTGTCCTGCAGGAGCAGGAGTCGCTCGCGGGCATCGGCAACGCCTACTCGGACGAGATCCTGCACGCCGTCGGTGTTGCGCCGACGACTCATGCGGCGGTGCTCGACGAGGCGACGCTCACCGCACTGTTCGCCGCGACGACGGCCACGATCCGCGGTGCCATCGTGGCGCAGCGGGGCGTCCCGATCGATCGGCTCAAGGCCGCGAAAGTCGCAGCGATGCGCGTGCACGGTCGCGAGGGTGAGCCGTGTCCGCGCTGTGGTACGGCGATCCGCAGCGTCGCGTTCGGGGGCACCACCGCGCAACTGTGTCCCATGTGCCAGTCGTCACCCGGTGGGGGTCAACGATCCGAGGGGGTTCAACCGCCGGGCAGGCCTCAGCGCATCGAGTAGGCGAGCGTGCCCAGCACCGTGCTGGCGAGGGTGAGCATCCCCAGGACGAGCGGCGGAAGGGGGGACTCTCCGCGCCGGATGTGCGTGAAGATCGCCCCGCCCATGAGGCAGGCAAGCCCCAGTGCCGCGGCGGGCGCGAGGATCATCAGGAGTCCCGTGATGAGGGGGAGGACGAGTCCCAGGGCGCCGACGACCTCGGCGACGCCGATGGCGCGGATCTGCGTGGGGGAGAAGTCGTCGGTCCATGCCATGCCCCGTGCGCCGAGCTGTGATCGTGACTGCGTCAGCTTGAGCACGCCCGCGGATCCGAACGCGATGGCGAGGAGGGCATTGAGGATCGACAGGGCGATGAGCACACGGCATCCTATCCGGGGGCGCGCGGCCGCCGGTCACGTGCCAGGCTGGACCGCGGAGGTTGTCATGACGGAGGAGGCCGAGCCCGCTGCGCAGTCGGCGGATGCTTCGCGTGCATCCGGCGCCGACCCCGCTCTCCCCGCCCGCGTGGGAAGGATCCTCATGACTGAGGAGGCCATCTACGGGCTCATCCTCGTCTCGGGGATGATCGTCGTTTCGCGCACCGTCGCGGCCACGTCCCTGAACGCGCTCGTCACGGTCGCGGTGACCGTTGTGGTGTTCTTCGCGGCCCACGTGTACGCCGGAACGATCGCGCGGATGGCGTATACGGACGGCGCGGCGGGCATCGTGCCGAGTGCGCGCGCGGCCGCGCGGCACTCGGAGGGCATGCTCCTGGTCTCGATCGTTCCCCTCGCGATCCTTCTGCTCGGAGCCGTGCACGTCATCAGCGACGACACCGCGATCTGGCTCGCGCTGATCGCAGACACCGTGCTCCTCGGGATCCTCGGCTGGGTGGCCGTCAGCCGGTGGACGAAGAGCCTGTGGATGCGGCTGGGCAGCGCCTTTGTCACCGCGGCGTTCGGCGGGATCATCACGCTCCTGAAGGCGTTCATCCACCACTGACGGAGCGCGAGACGGCTGGATGGCACTCTCGCTGGATGCGAGCCGATGCGCCGTGGTGCCCCAGAGCCGGGTTAGCATCGGCGTCATGACTTCGCAGACGCAGACCACTCCCGCATCCGCCACTTCCGCACCGACGGCGCCGCTCCAGACGCTGCAGCCCGTTTCCGACGAGAAGAACCTCCTGGGCTCGCAGGACGCCGCCGGCTCGTGCTGCGGCGGCAGCTGCTGCTCGAACTGAGCCCCGCGCAACACGCCTGACCTCAGCGCGCGGCGTCAGCGGTCGTCAGTGGACGGGCCGTCAGTGGACGGGCCGTCAGTGGACGGGCCCTCAGTGGACGGGCCGTCAGTGGACGGGCCCTCAGTGGACGGGCCCTCAGTGGACAGGCGGAGCGCCGACCTGATCCGCGGGCTTGCGGATGAGGGTGGCGCCCACCAGCAGCGGTAGCGCGACGATTGCGGCGACCAGGAATGCCGCGTGCGCTCCAGCCGTCCCGGCGGCGAGGTCGCTCGCGCCGTTGGCGCTTTCGTTGGCGGTGACGGCCGACATGATCGTGATCATGAGCGCGATGCCCGCGGCGCCCGCGACCTGCTGCACGGTCCCGACGACGGCGCTGCCGTACGAGTAGAACCGCGGCTCGAGCGAGCCCAGCGATGCCGTGAACAACGGAGTGAACGACATCGCGAGGCCGATCGAGAGGATGCCCTGGGCGATCGCGATCGTCCAGATCGAGGTCGTCTCGCCGAACGTGGTGTAGAACCACAGCATCCCGACCGTGATGATCGCGCCGGGGATCAGGAGCACGCGCGTACCGCTGGCGTCATACACACGGCCGATCACGGGTCCGAGCAGCCCCATCGCGAGGGATCCGGGAAGAACGGCGAGTCCGGCGTGCAGCGAGCTCATGCCGAGCACGTTCTGCATGTACAGCGGAAGCACCGTGATCGCGCCGAAGAACGCCATCGACATGAGCGCGAGCTGCGCGACCGAGAGCGAGAAGTTGCCGCTGCGGAAGACGCGCAGGTCCAGCAGTGCGTCGTCGACCCGCTGCAGCACGACCTGACGCCAGATGAAGAGCGCGAGCGCGATGCCGCCGACGACGAACGAGACGATGAGCGAGACGCTGGATGCGGTTGCGGCGGCGTCGTCCGCGGCGCTGCCGCCGTGCGTGCTGGCCCCGCCGATCTGACTCAGCCCGTACACGATCCCGCCGAAGCCGAAGGCCGACAGCACGATCGAGAGCACGTCGATGGGTGCGTGCGTGGGTTCGCCGAGGTTGTGGATCCAGCGGGCACCCGCCGCGAGGGCGAACAAGGCGATCGGCAGGACGATCCCGAAGATCCAGCGCCAGCCGACCGTGTCCAGCAGCAGTCCGGACAGCGACGGACCGATCGCGGGGGCGAGCGCCATCACGATCGAGACACGGCCCATCATGCGGCCGCGGGCGTGCGGCGGGACGACGGTCATGAGCGTGGTCATGAGGAGCGGCATCATGATCGCGGTGCCCGTGGCCTGGACGACGCGGGCGGCCACGAGCACTTCGAAACCGGGGGCCACGAGTGCGATGAGTGTGCCCGCCGAGAAGAGGCTCATCGCCGTCACGAACACGGCACGCGTCGTGAACCGCTGTAGCAGGAAGCCGGTGATCGGGATCACGATCGCCATCGTGAGCATGAACGCGGTCGTCAGCCACTGCGCCTGCACGGCGGTGATGCCGAGGTCGCCGATGAGGTGCGGGATCGCGATCCCCATCGTCGTCTCGTTGAGGATCGCGACGAATGCGGCGGCGAGGAGCAGCCAGATGACACGGGTCTGGGATGCGGTCAGCCCGCTCCCGGAGGCGGTGGGCACACTGCCCGTGTGCGGCGAGGCGGCGGTGTCGGCGGCCATAGAGGTCTCTCCTTGCGTCTCGGGTGGTGCCACGGAACGGCCACCCGAGGATGGCACACCCTGGCGACAACGAGGGCGTGCGGCCGACTATTCCCGCCGAGGTTTACTCCGCGGACTCGTTCCAGTCGGTGCTGCCGATCGCGTCGGTGGGCGTCGGCGTGGGCTCGTTCTCGAGGAGGTCGGCGGGCTGCGGGTCGACCAACTGCTCGGTGGGGACATCCTTGAGCGCGTCGATCTCGTCGCGCAGCTCGGCCAGGTCGGCGCCGTCGTCGGCGGGGGTGCTCGAAGTCATACCCCTCAGCCTACCGCCGCCCTCCCGGTCGGCGAGCCCGGACCGCGAGCGTGCTTCTGGCGGACGAGATGGTGGGTGTAGCCCCACACTCTCGTCCACCAGAAGCACGCTCGCGGCTCGGGGGCGGCTCGGGCCGGGGCCGGCAGGGGTGGGTAGGGTGGCGGGGTGAGCATGGGCGGGCCGCGCGGGGTACCGGGCTTCCGCGGCGTCGACAACCGGACGCAGCGCGAGCTCAACGCGCAGGCGCCCCGCGTTCCCGACCTCGGGAAGCGCGTGGTCGCGCTGTTCCGGCCCTACCTCGGACGGATCATCGTCACGGGCATCCTCGTCGTCGTGGGGGCCGCGGTCGCCGTCATTCCGCCGCTGATCGTGCAGCGCATCTTCGACGACGCGCTCTTCCCGGCCGACGACGCGGGCGTGCAGCTGGGCCTGCTCGTGCGCCTCGTGCTCATCATGATCGCTCTGTTCCTGGTGTCGGCGGGCATCGGTGTCGTGCAGACCTGGCTCACCTCGACCGTCGGCAACCGCGTGACGGGCGATCTGCGGGTGCGCCTGTTCGAGCATCTGCAGGCGATGGAGCTGGGGTTCTTCACGCGCACCAAGACCGGCGTCATCCAATCCCGCCTGCAGAACGACGTCGGTGCGGTCGCGGGCGTGCTCACCAACACGGTCACCAGCATCCTCGGCAACGTCGTGACGGTCATCGCATCGCTCGTCGCAATGATCCTCATCGACTGGCGGCTGACGATCATCGCGGTCGTCCTGATGCCGTTCCTCGTCCTCGTGCAACGCAAGGTCGGTCAGGTGCGGGCGCGGATCGCGGGGGAGACGCAGGAGTCGCTGTCGGAGCTGACCGCGATCACGCAGGAGACGCTGAGCGTGTCGGGCATCCTGCTGTCGAAGTCCTTCAACCGGCAGCGCACCGAATCGGCGCGGTATCAGGCCGAGAACCGCAACCAGGTCGCGCTGCAGGTCAAGCGGGCGATGAGCGGGCAGGGCTTCTTCGCCGTCGTGCAGGTCATCATGGCGTCCGTTCCCGCGATCATCTACCTCGTTTCCGGGTACCTGATCACCGGCGGCAACGCCGTCATCACGGCGGGCACGATCGTCGCGTTCACGACCGTGCAGGCACGGTTGCTGCAACCGCTCATGGGGCTCATGCGCGTCGCGCTGGACCTGCAGACCTCGGGAGCCGTCTTCGCCCGCATCTTCGAGTACCTCGACCTGACACCCGCGATCAGCGACGCGCCCGACGCGGTCACCGTGTCGGAGGCACCGGGACCGCTCGGGGAGATCGAGTTCCGCGATGTCGTGTTCCGGTATCCGGATGCGGCGGAGGACGCCCGCCCGACGCTGCAGGGCGTCTCGTTCACCGCCCGCCCCGGGCAGCACGTCGCCTTCGTGGGGCCGTCCGGTGCGGGCAAGACGACCGTGCTCTACCTGACGCCGCGGCTGTACGAGGCGTCCGCGGGAGCCGTGTTGTTCGCGGGGGAGGACGTGCGTCGGCTGACCCAGGAGTCGATCATCGACCACGTCGGGATCGTGTCGCAGGAGACGTATCTCTTCCATGCGACGATCGCGGAGAATCTGCGCTACGCCAAGCCCGACGCGACGGATGCGGAGCTCGAGGCGGCGTGCCGAGCGGCGAACATCCACCACATCATCGCGGGGTTCGATGACGGGTACGACACCGTCGTGGGCGAACGCGGCTATCGGCTTTCCGGCGGCGAGAAGCAGCGCATCGCCATCGCGCGGGTGCTGTTGAAGGACCCGCCCGTCCTCTTGCTGGACGAGGCGACGTCGGCGCTGGACACGGTGTCGGAGCGGATCGTGCAGGAGGCACTGGATGCGGCGGCCCGAGGCCGCACGACACTGTCGATCGCGCACCGGCTTTCGACCGTGATCGGCGCGGACGTGATCCACGTCGTGGATGCGGGGCGCATCGTCGAGTCCGGGACGCACGCGTCGCTGCTCGCCGAGGGTGGACTATATGCGGAGCTGGCGGCGCAGCAGCTCGCCGCCGCGCGGATCATCCTGATCGAGGACGAGGATGAAGCGGCCGCCGTCGCCGCTGCCGAGGAACGCGAGCGGGACCGGCGTCGCGCGGATCGAGCGCCGGAGGACGAGCCGACCACCGCGGCATCGGTCGGCGGATCCGGACGGGGGCGTCGGCAGGACGGTCGGGAACCCGACGGCGACGATGCGTCGGCCGTCATCGCCGCGGCGACCGGCACGGTATCGATCGGGGCTACGTCGATCGGGGCGGCGCGCGGAGCCTTCCGGCGCGACGACGACTGACGCGGTCGGCCGCGGGGTGCTCGGGGACAGAGCGTCCGACCCGCCCTCACCAGAGCCGCCCCGCCCTCACCAGAGCAGGGCGGCTTCCGCGAGACGTCGGGCCTGCCCATCGACGCCCGTCCGCGCGGACGGCCCGTGCGCCCAGAGCTCGCGGACGAACGCGCCGAGCGCACGCCGGTAGGCGACGTCGGGATGGTCCTCGGCGATGCGCACGAGCGGGGGCAGGTCCATCGCCAGAATGAGCCGCACGCGCGCGTGTACCGCGGCGGTGTGCCCCGAGGCCACGAGCACCTGCAGACCGCCGGCGAGGGCGGCGAGGTAGTCCTGCAACACGGGCAACCGGTCGCGGGCCTGCGTGATCGAGCTGCCGTCGGCGCGCTCGCGCCACTGCACGACGACGTCGGGGATGACGTCGAAGGCGCGGGCGCGCGTGTAGAGCACCTGCGCGACGATCTGGTCCTCGTAGAGCACCCCCTCGGGGAAGCGCAGCCCACGCCAGAGCTCGGCGCGACTCAGCTTCGACCACGCGACGATGTTGCCGGAGGCCTCCGGGTGCGCCGCGAGCGTCGTACCCCGTCGCTGCGGGCGGGTCGCAGCCGCCACCCACGCCTGCACGTCGCCCGCGCGATAGCCGCCCGCGCCGTCGGGGCGCAGCCGGACGTAGGCGCCGACGGCGAGGTCGCTTCCGGATGCGGTCAGGGTGCCCACGAGTCGCTCGAGCGCGTGCGGGGCCATGACGTCGTCGGCGTCGAGGAACGCGAGGAACGGCGTGCCGACCCGGTCCAACCCCGTGTTGCGGGCGGCGCCGAGCCCGCGGCGCTCGGGATGGTGCACGACCTGGAAACGCGCATCCGCCGCCGCGGCCGCGTCGAAGAGGGCACCCGTCGCATCGTCCGACCCGTCGTCGACGAGGATCGCCGTCCAGGCCTCGAAGGTCTGCGCGCGCAGGGAGTCGAGGGCGTCGGTGACGTACGGCTCGACGTCGAAGCCGGGAACGATGACGGTCACGACGGCATCGGGCTGAGTCACGGGTGTGTTGGCGACCACGCGCGAAGTCTACGTCCGTTCGTCGCGACGGGGCTGTCGGTCAGCAGCGCGCGGGATCAGCCGCGGACGGCGGCGACCGCGGCGGCGGCGGCGTCCGCGACCGGAATCAGATTCGCGGTCTGGGTCGTGCTCAGGGTGAATCGGACGGCCGTGCGCGCGACGTCCGGCGTGATCCCGAGTGCGAGGAGCACGTGCGAGGGCTCGTCGGAGCCGGCCGCGCACGCGGAACCGCTGGAGGAGACGACGCCGCGGCGTTCGAGTTCGAGCAGCACGGCCTCACCGCTCGTGCCTTCGAACGTGAAGCTCGCGGTTCCCGGCAGTCGGTGTACGGGATGCCCCGTGACGCGCGCCGAGGGAACGAGGGCGAGCACGCGGTCCGTGAACTCGTCGCGGATCGCGGTGACGCGTGCGGATGCCGCCTCTCGCTCGGATGCGGCGAGTTCGAGCGCTGTGGCGAACGCGACCGCCCCGGCGACGGACTCTGTCCCGCTGCGCCGACCCGCCTCCTGACCCCCGCCATGCAGGAGCGGCTCGAGCGGGATGCGTCCCCGCACGGCCAGCACGCCGGTGCCGCCGGGAGCGCCGATCTTGTGCCCCGCGATCGAGATCGCATCAACGCCGCGCAAAGCTCCCTCGACGGAGAGGTCGAGCCAGCCCGCGGCCTGCACCGCGTCGGCGTGCAGGGGCACACGCGCGGCCCCGGTGACGGCGGCGAGGGCTGCGATGTCCTGGATCGTGCCGATCTCGTTGTTCGCGTAGCCGATGCTCACGAGGGCGGCGGGCTCGCGCAGTGCGTGCGCGAGAGCATCCGGATCGACCCGTCCGTGCCCGTCGACGGGCACCGTGTCGACGTCGACGCCGTGCAGTCGCCGCAGGTAGTCGGCCGACTCCAGGACGGACTCGTGCTCGATCGGTGTCGTCACGATACGCCGGGCGGCACCGGGCGCTCCGAGAGAAGCGCCGAGAAGAGCGCCGAGCGTGATGCCCTTGACCGCGAGGTTGTTCGCCTCCGTGCCGCCGGAGGTGAAGACGATGTCGGAGCGTCGCATCCCGAGCACGCGCGCCACGCGCGCCCGCGCATCGGCGAGGGCCGCGGCCGCGCGTTCGCCGACCGTGTGGTGGCTCGAGGGGTTGCCGAACTCGCCGGTGAGCCAGGGCAGCATCGCCGCGCGCGCCTCGGGTCGCACCGGCGTGGTCGCGGCGTTGTCGAGATAGAGCATCAGGGCCGATCGGCCGCAGTGAGATCGAGGTCGACGTCCAGTCCCAGGTCGAGGGCGCGGGCGGAGTGGGTGAGTGCGCCGACCGAGATGACGTCGACCCCGGTCTCTGCGATCGCGCGGACGGTCTCCAGACTCACGCCGCCGGATGCTTCCACGACGGCACGCCCCGCGATCTCGGCGACGCCCGTGCGCAGGTCGGCGAGGGAGAAGTTGTCGAGCATGATCGTGCCGACGCCGGCCGCGAGCACGGCGGGGATCTGGTCGAGACGGTCGACCTCCACCTCGACGTGGGTCGTATGCGGCAGGCGGGCGATCGAGGCCCGGAGTATGTCGGTGAGCGAACCCGTGCGCGTCGCGGCGAGGACGGCGAGATGGTTGTCCTTGAGCATGACGGCGTCCGAGAGCGAGTAGCGGTGGTTGTGTCCGCCACCGTCGCGGACGGCCTGACGCTCGAGCGTGCGCAGCCCCGGTGTCGTCTTGCGGGTGTCGGCGATGCGCGCGCCCGTGTGACCGACTTCGGCGACGTACCGGCTCGTGAGCGTCGCGACGCCCGACATCCGCTGCACGAGGTTGAGGCCCACGCGTTCGGCGGTCAGCACGGCGCGCGCGGGGCCCGACACGGATGCGAGCACGTCGCCGGTCGTGAACGCCGTCCCGTCGGCGACGTGGGCGCGCACGTCGATCGAGGGGTCGGTGAGCCGGAACGCCGCCGCGAACACGCCGCCGCCGGAGAACACTCCGGGCTCGCGCGCGACGAGCGCCGCGCGCGCGGTCGCGGATGCGGGGATGAAGTACTCGCTCGTGAGATCGCCCCACGGCGCGTCCTCGTCGAGCGCCGCGCGGACGATCCGTTCGATCTGGTTCGGCGTCACCACGTCGGCACGCTCCGCTCGGCCAGGGTTGCCGCCGTCGCGATCTGCGCGAAGGCGGGGGAGGGGGCGGATGCGGGTGCCCCGTCGGTGCGGAAGTGGGCGCCGACGGAAACCGTGCGCGCCCGCGCAGCGTCGACGAGGGCGGACGCGACGAGCAGCAGGTTCTCGTCCTCGTGGTCGGCGACCGTACGCGGTGCGCGCGGTTGCGCTCGCCACGCGGCGATCAGGCTGGCCGCGTGTGCGAGCCCGCTCGCGTCGCGTTCGAGTCCGGCGTACTCCCACAGGAGTTCCTGCAGGGCGGACCGCGAGAACACGGGCGCGGATGCGGGCGCGATGGTCCCCGGAGCATCCCGCAGAGCCGGAGCATCCGTGCTGCCTTCGCCGACGAGCGCTCCCCCTTCGACGCGACCCTGCGCGAGCTCCTGTGCGAGCACCGTGCCGCAGCGCGCGCCGAACACGGCACCCTCCAGCAGCGAGTTGGAGGCGAGGCGGTTCGCGCCGTGCACGCCCGTGCGCGCGGTCTCACCGACGGCGAACAGGCCCGGAACGGACGTGCGGCCCCACAGATCGGTGGCGACGCCTCCCATCAGGTAGTGCGCGGCCGGCGTGACGGGAACCGGCTGCCGGGCCCAGTCGATGCCGGCGGCGCGCAGGGTCGCGTCGATCGTCGGGAACCGCTGCGCGAGGAAGCGCGCGCACTCGCCCGCATCCGCACGGATGCCCGTGGCATCCAGGAGCGCGGGGAGTCCGCCCTGCGCGCGCATCGCGCGGGCGATCGCGCGGGCGACGACATCGCGGGGGGCGAGCTCGCCGTCCGGGTGCGCGTCGAACGCGAAGCGGTGCCCTGACTCATCGACCAGAACCGCACCCTCGCCGCGCACGGCCTCGGAGACGAGGAACGGCACCCCGATCGCGGCGACCGTGGGGTGGAACTGCACGAATTCCAGCTCGGTGACGGCCGCGCCCGCCCGCAGCGCTGAGGCGATCCCGTCGCCCGTCGCGACGACGGGATTGGTCGTGTGCGCGTACAACTGCCCGGCGCCGCCGGTCGCGAGCACGACGGCGCGCGCCGTCAGCCGCACGGGTGAACCGTCCACGAGCAGGTCGACACCCGTGACGCGCGGTTCCGCGCCGCTGCGGTCGACCACGAGATCGACGAGGAACGCGTGCTCGACGATCGCGATCCCCGCGTCGCGCGCGGCGGTGACGAGTGCGCGTTCGATCTCCCACCCGGTCGCATCGCCGCCGGCGTGCAGGACGCGCGGATACGAGTGCGCGGCCTCCAGCCCTTTGACGTACTGGCCATCGGCGCCGCGGTCGAAGCGCACGCCCAGGTCGATCAGCTCGCGGATGCGCGCGGGTCCCTCCGTCACGAGCACATCGACGGCGTCCGGATCGCACAGTCCCGCACCCGCCGCGAGCGTGTCGGCGGCGTGGTCGGCGGCCCGGTCGTCGGGGAACCAGGCGGCCGCGATCCCGCCCTGTGCGAACCGCGTGTTGGCGTGCTCGAGGCGGTCCTTCGTCACCAGTGTGACCGACGCTCCGCCGCGTGCGGCGTGCAGCGCCGTCGTGAGCCCGGCGATGCCCGAGCCCACGACGATCGCGTCGGGGCGTGTCATGCGCCGGCGCCCTGTGTCTCGACGCGGGTCTCGACGCGGGTCTCGACCCGTCCGGCCGGCGGCTTGGCCGCGAGCATCCGCTCGAGCGCGACGCGCGCCGGGTCGGCGACATCCGCCGACACGGTGATCCGGTTGGGTGCGCGCCCGGCGACGAGCTCCTCCAGCACCCACGCGAGGTAGCCGGGGTGGATGCGGTACATCGTGGAGCACGGGCAGACGACCGGATCGAGGCAGAAGATCTCGTGGTGCGGATGCTGCGCCGCGAGGCGCTGGACGAGGTTGACCTCCGTGCCGATCGCGAACACGGCCGGTTCGGTCGCGGCCTCGATCGCGCGGCGGATGTAGTCCGTGGAGCCGGCCTCGTCCGCCGCATCCACGACCTCCATGGGGCACTCCGGATGCACGATGACGCGCACGTCCGGGTGTGCGGCGCGCGCCTGGGCGATCTGGTCGACCGTGAACCGGCGGTGCACGGAGCAGAAGCCGTGCCAGAGGATCACCTGCGCGTCCCGCAGCGCGTCGGCCGTCGCGCCGCCGAGCGGGCGATGCGGGTTCCACAGGGGCATCCGATCTAGGGGCACGCCCATCGCCTTGGCGGTGTTGCGACCGAGGTGCTGATCGGGGAAGAACAGCACGCGGTGTCCGCGCGCGAACGCCCACTCCAGGACGGTGTGCGCATTCGACGACGTGCACACGATCCCGCCGTGACGCCCGACGAATCCCTTGATCGCGGCGGAGGAGTTCATGTAGGTGACCGGCACGACGGGGACGCGGCCGGAGGCGTCGGGAGTGTCGAGATCGCCGTAGAGCTCTTCCAACTGCTCCCAGCACTCCTCGACCTGGTCGATGTCGGCCATGTCGGCCATCGAGCATCCGGCGGCGAGGTTCGGCAGGATCACCGTCTGCTCCGGCCGCGAGAGCAGGTCGGCGGTCTCGGCCATGAAGTGGACGCCGCAGAAGACGATCGCCTCCGCGTCCGGGTGCGCTTTGGCGGCCGTCGCGAGCTGGAACGAGTCGCCCATGTAGTCGGCGTGACGGACCACCTCTTCGCGCTGATAGAAGTGCCCGAGCACGACGACGCGGTCGCCGAGCGTGCGCTTGGCGTCGCGGATGCGGCGGTCCAGGTCGTCATCGGTGGCGTCGCGGTACTCCCGCGGCAGGTCGCCCTGCCGGGGGGATCCCGTGGGGATGACGTCGCCCATCGAGGCCCCCGGGCCGTAGCCGGGGCGCGTGTCGAACTCCCACGGCCCGCTGGCGAGCCCCGCATCGCAGGCTTCGGCGTCGGAGAGTCCGGCGGCGATCGCCTGGATCTCGCGGTCGACGGACGCGTCGACGGGGCGCTGGGTGAGGTTCACGGCGGGCATGACGTTCTCCCGAGGGTCAGGGTGCGAGCGGACCGAGGTCGGTCAGCTGCACGTCGCGGTTGTAGCGGTAGAGGCGGGCGGGTCGGTGGCTTCCGGTGCGGAAGGAATCGGTGGGGATGAGCGCGCCCGATCCCTCTACCTGGCGGCGGAAGTTGGCGGGGTCGAGGCTGCGTCCGAGGATCGCCTCGTAGACCTCGCGGAGTTCGGCGAGCGTGAACTGCTCGGCGAGGAATCCGTGCGCGATGCGGCTGTAGCCGACCTTGTTGCGCAGACGCCAGAGGGCGTAGTCGACGATGCGCTCGTGGTCGAACGCGAGCGGGGGGAGGTCGCGGGCGTCGAACCAGGAGGTGTTCTCGGCGTCCGGGGCGCTGAACTGCGTCGCCGCGTCGTCCGCGCGCAGCAGCGCCCAGTAGACGATCGAGACGACACGGGTGGGGGAGCGGTCGACGTCGCCGAACGCGTACAGCTGCTCGAGGTAGCTGGGGGCGAGCCCGGTCGTCTCGGCGAGGGTGCGGGATGCGGCGGCCTCGAGCTGCTCGGCGGGATCGAGCCACCCGCCGGGAAGCGCCCAGCGGTCGGCGTACGGTTCGCGGGTGCGGCGCACGAGCGGGAGGACGACGACCGGGCGGCCGTCGCCCGCGCGGCGGAGGCTGAAGATCACGGTCGAGACGGCGACGCGGATCGCATCGCCCTCGGTGCTAGTTCTTGTCAACATGACCATAACCTCTCGAGTCATCTTAGAGTCAGAATGACCAGAACGACAAACCGGTGACGTGGTCCTGGCGTCATGGGCGGCACTCACAGGCCGGTTCACAGGCCCGGGTCGTAGCGTTGGCGAGACTCGCACCGGAAGGACTCGCATGCAGCTCGTCGACATCGTGCTCCTCGTGCTGCTCGTGTGTGCGCTCGCGGTCGGCGCGGGGCGGGGACTGCTCGCGAACCTGGGCACGCTGCTCGGTCTCGTCGCGGGCGGCGCGGCCGCCCTGTGGCTCGTGCCGATCGTCAACGATCTCGTTCCCCTGCAGGGCGCGCGGCCGGTCGTCGTCGTCGCTCTCATCGTCGTCCTGCTCATTGCCGGGAGGGCGGTGGGATCGGCGATCGGTTCGGGCCTGCGCCGCGGCGTCGATCGCACGCGTCTGCGCGGCATCGAGCGTGTCCTCGGCGGCGTCGCCGGTGTCGTCGTGGCGGCGCTCGCGATCGCCCTTGCCGGCGGCGCCGTCGTCGCGACCGGGACACCCGTGATCTCGGCGGCGCTGGGCAGCTCGCACGTGCTCCGCACGATCGATGCGCTCACCCCCGACCCCGTCGACGAGGTGCTCGCGCAACTGCGTGGTGCCGTCACCGACGACGCCCTGCCCCGACTCGGCGAGCTGCTCGGCCCCGGCGGCACGACGGCGGTTCCCGTCATCGAGCTCGACGATCCCGTGCTCGCCCGAGCCGCCGCATCCGTCGCCCGCGTGAGTGGAACCGCCTACGCATGCGGCACGAGCGCGACCGGCAGCGGGTTCGTGATCGCCGACGATCGCGTCGTGACCAACGCGCACGTCGTCGCCGGTGTGGAACGCCCCCTCGTGGAGCTGCCCGGACGCGGCGCCGCGGAGGGGACCATCGTGTACTTCGACCCCGTCGACGACCTCGCCGTCATCGCGGTGGACGATGCGGATGCTCCCGCGCTGCTCCTCGCACCGGTGCTCGCGGCCGGCACCACGGGCGTCGTGCAGGGGTATCCCCTCGGTGGCCCGTTCACGATGGGAGCCGCCGAGATCGTCTCGATGGGAACGGTTCCCGTGCCAGACATCTACGACGAGTCCATCGCCCCGCGCGAGGTCTACGCGCTCGCGGCGCTCGTGCGCCCCGGGAACTCCGGCGGACCCCTGTTGACGCTGGACGGGCAGGTCGCCGGTGTCGTCTTCGCCCGCGGCGAGGAGGGTGCCGACCGTGGCTACGCGATGACCACGACCGAGCTCGCCCCCGTCGTCGCGGCGTCGCCCGGCCTGAGCGCCCCTGTCGCATCCGGAGCCTGCACGACCTGAACGCCGCGCCCGCACGTCACCCGCCAGGTTCACCCGCCGGGCGAGTGCATCGGCGCGGCTTCGGCGGGTATGCTGGCCGTGCAACTGAAGACAGGCCGCATGACGTGTGCGGGAGAGCCCCGGGTCGCCGATCGTCCGATCGCGGCACGGGCACCGAAGGAGCAAGCCTCCCCGCCAATCTCTCAGGTCCGCGTACCGCCCACGTCCGGCCGCTCTGAAAAGCGAGGGTCCCGCCCTCCGCCGACGGTGAAAGTCGCAGCATCCGATGCCCGCGACGAAGCTCTCAGGCCCATGACAGAGGGGGAGTTCACTCGGGCGTCCGACGATGGCCGCCCGCCCTGGAACGGGAGAACTCATGACCCGCAGCACCGCGCTCCGCGCCCGGCACGAGGCACTCGGCGCCGCCTTCACCGACTTCGGCGGCTGGGACATGCCGGTCCGCTATGCGTCCGACCTCGCCGAGCACCACGTCGTGCGACGCGCGGCGGGCCTCTTCGACATCTCGCACATGGCCGAGTTCGTCGTCGAGGGTGAGATGGCGGGCGACTTCCTCGACGCCGCGCTCGCCGGACGCCTCTCGACGCTGCGCGTCGGGCGCGCGGCCTACACCCTCCTGCTCGCCGAGACCGGCGGGATCATCGACGACCTCATCGTCTATCGCCTCGCGGCGCAGCGGTACCTCATCATCGCCAACGCGGGCAACCACGATCCCGTCGCCGTCGCGCTCCAGGACCGCGCAGAGGGCTGGGACGTCGACGTCGCCGACGTGAGCGACGACTACGCCCTGCTCGCGGTGCAGGGTCCGCAGTCCCGTGCCGTGCTCGAAGCGGTCACCGCGATCACCGACCTCGGCACTCCGATCGCCGAGGTGCCGTACTACGCATCCACCGACGCCTTCTTCGACGGGACTCCGCTGCTCATCGCGCGCACGGGATACACGGGGGAGGACGGCTTCGAGCTGATGATCGCGGTCGCGCACGCGGAGCGGCTGTGGGACGCCCTGCTGGCCGCCGGCGCACCGCTCGGGCTCGCCCCCGCCGGTCTTGCCGCACGCGACACGCTGCGGTTGGAGGCGGGGATGCCGCTGTACGGCCACGAGCTCTCCCTCGACGTCATGCCCGCGCAGGCCGGAGTGGGCCGCGTCGTCGCACAGGACAAGCCCGCGTTCGTCGGCAAGGCGGCTCTGGAGACCGGGTTGGCACCTGATGCCCCCGTCCTTGTCGGGCTCGTGAGCGAGGGGCGTCGCGCGGGACGCGCCGGCTATCCCGTGTATGCGGGCGACGAGGCCGTCGGCGAGATCACCTCGGGCGCGCTCAGCCCCACGCTCGGGCACCCGATCGCCATGGCGTACGTGCGGCCGGACGCCGCATGCCGGACCGATCTGACCATCGACGTGCGCGGGACTCGTGTTCCCGCGACCGTCACCACCCTGCCGTTCTACAGAAGGAGCTCGACGTGACCGATCTGACCTCACTCCAGTACACCGAAGAGCACGAGTGGATCGCCTTCGACGGCGATCCCGCATCCGGATCCGCCACCGCGACCGTCGGGATCACCGACTACGCCGCGGACAAGCTCGGCGACATCGTCTTCGTCGACCTGCCCACCGTCGACGCGGGTGTCTCGGCCGGCCAGGTGTGCGGCGAGATCGAGTCGACCAAGTCGGTGGGTGAGCTCTACGCGCCCCTGACCGGCACGGTCGTCGCGATCAACCAGGCCGTCGTCGACGACCCGTCGCTCATCAACACGTCGCCCTTCGAGGACGGCTGGCTGCTCAAGATCGCGGTCGACGCGTCCGCGCCCGCCGCACTGCTCGACCGCCAGGCGTACCTCGGTCTCATCGGAGGGTCTGAGTGAGCGACACGTTCGCGGGCGGCGCGTTTGCGGGGCGTCATATCGGGACGGATGCGGATGCGCAGCGCCGCATGCTCGACACGCTTGGCTACGAGTCGGTCGACGCGCTCGTGTCGGCGGCCGTGCCCGCATCCATCCACGTCGCACCGAGCACGAGTTCGAGCATCCCGACCGCCGCGACCGAGGCGGAGGCCCTCGCGGAGCTGCGCGACCTCGCGTCGCAGAACCGCCCGGCGCGATCGATGATCGGGCTCGGTTACTCCGACACGTTCACGCCGTCGGTGATCGCGCGCAACGTGCTGGAGAACCCGTCCTGGTACACCGCGTACACGCCGTATCAGCCGGAGATCTCGCAGGGCCGGTTGGAGGCCCTCATCAACTTCCAGACGATGGTGACCGACCTGACCGGGCTCGCCACCGCGAACGCGTCGATGCTCGACGAGGCGACAGCGGTCGTCGAGGGGATGCTCGTGGCACGTCGCGCCTCCTCGTCGGCCTCGGACGTGTTCCTGGTCGACGCCGACGCGCTGCCGCAGACGCGGGCGCTGCTCGCGCACCGGGCCGAGGCGCTCGGGATCCGCCTGCGCGAGACCTCGTACGAGGAGGGACTGCCCGACGACACCGATGTCTTCGGCGCCTTCATCCAGTACCCCGGCGCGACCGGCCGGGTCTGGGATCCGTCGTCCGTGATCGCCGACGTGCAGGCGCGGGGCGGACGCGTCGTCGTCGCCGCCGACCTGCTCGCCCTGACGCTGCTGCGCTCGCCCGGATCGCTCGGTGCCGACGTCGCCGTCGGATCCACCCAGCGCTTCGGCGTGCCCCTGGGGTTCGGCGGACCCCACGCGGGCTACATGGCTGTGCGTGCCGGCCTGGAACGGCAGTTGCCGGGCCGGCTCGTGGGTGTGTCGCAGGATGCGGCCGGTCAGCCCGCCTACCGCCTCGCGCTGCAGACGCGCGAACAGCACATCCGGCGCGAGAAGGCGACCTCCAACATCTGCACGGCGCAAGTGCTGCTGGCGGTCATGGCCGCGATGTACGCCGTGTACCACGGGCCGGCGGGGCTGCGTGCGATCGCCACGGATGTGGCGACGAAGGCGGCCGCGCTCGGACGCGCGCTCACCGCGCACGGGCTCGAGCTGTCGTCCGAGACGTACTTCGACACGATCCGCGTCTTCGTGCCGGGGGCGGCCGAGCGTGTGATCGACCGAGCCCGGGCCGCGGGGTTCCACCTGTTCTGGGCCGACCAGGGTTCGGTCGGCGTCGCGGTCGATGAGACGACCACGTGGGCCGACCTCGACGTCGTCGCGCAGGCGTTCGGGCTGCCCCGCGGGGCGGTCGCGGGAGTGGATGCGGGGTATGGTTCGAGCGCGGATGCGCTGCCGGGGGAACTGCGGCGCGAGGACGCCTACCTCGAGCATCCGGTGTTCCATCGTCACCGCTCCGAGACGGCGATGATGCGCTACCTCAAGCAGCTCGCCGACCGCGACTACGCGCTGGACCGGGGCATGATCCCGCTCGGCTCGTGCACGATGAAGCTCAACGCGGCCACCGAGATGGCGGCCGTGTCGTGGCCCGAGTTCGCGCGCGTGCATCCGTTCGCTCCGCAGGACGACGTCGTCGGTTACCTCGCGATGATCGAGCAGCTGGAGGCGTGGCTTGCGGAGGTCACCGGGTATGACGCCGTCTCGCTCCAGCCGAATGCGGGATCGCAGGGGGAGCTGGCGGGACTCCTCGCGATCCGCGGCTATCACCGGGCGCAGGGCGCACCCGAGCGCACGGTGTGCCTGATCCCGTCGTCGGCGCACGGGACGAACGCGGCATCCGCGGTGCTCGCGGGGATGCGCGTCGTCGTCGTGGCCTGCGACGAGGCCGGAAACGTCGACCTCGACGACCTGCGCGCGAAGATCGCCGCGCACGCGACGGAGCTCGCCGCGCTCATGATCACCTACCCCTCGACGCACGGGGTGTACGAGCACGACGTGCTGGAGATCACGCAGGCGGTGCACGATGCCGGCGGTCAGGTGTACGTCGACGGAGCCAACCTCAACGCGCTCCTCGGGTTCGCGCGGTTCGGCGACCTCGGTGGCGACGTGTCGCACCTCAACCTGCACAAGACGTTCGCGATCCCGCACGGCGGCGGCGGACCCGGAGTCGGACCCGTCGCCGCGAAGGCGCACCTCGCGCCGTACCTTCCCTCGCATCCGTTCTCCCAGCGCGCCGACCACGCCGGCGGCTTCGTGTTCGACGGCGGTCCGATCTCAGCGGCGCCGCACGGATCCGCGTCGATCCTGCCGATCTCGTGGGCGTACGTGCGCATGATGGGCGCGGACGGACTGCGCGCCGCCACGGCGGCGGCGGTGCTCGCGGCGAACTACGTCGCGGTGAGACTGCGGGAGCACTTCCCGGTGCTCTACACGGGGGAGTCCGGGCTCGTGGCGCACGAGTGCATCCTCGACCTGCGGCCGCTGCGCGAGCGGACCGGGGTGACGGTCGACGATGTCGCCAAGCGCCTCATCGACTACGGGTTCCATGCGCCGACGATGTCATTCCCGGTCGCCGGGACGCTCATGGTCGAGCCGACCGAGTCCGAGGACCTCGCCGAACTGGACCGGTTCGTCGACGCGATGATCGCGATCAAGGGCGAGGCGGAGCGCGTGGCGGCGGGGGAGTGGCCGGCGGATGACAACCCGCTCGCGAACGCCCCGCACACCGCGGAGTCGATCGCGGCGGCGGAGTGGCCGCATCCGTACTCCCGCGAGACCGCGGTCTATCCCGTGCGCTCGCTCGTACGCGCGAAGTACTGGCCCCCCGTCCGCCGCATCGACAACGCCTACGGCGACCGCAACCTCGTGTGCGCGTGCCCCCCGCCCGAGGCGTTCGCATAGCCGTCCGGTCCCGTCCGGTCCGGTCCGGCCCGGTGCGGTCCGGTCCGGCCCGGTCGGCGAGCGTGCTTCTGGCGGACGAGATGTTGGGTGTAGCGCCCGCATCTCGTCCACCAGAAGCACGCTCGCGGCTCGTTCGGGTGGGCCGCGGTCGCGGGACGGCGTACGGGGCTAGGACAGGGCGCGGCGGAGCGTGGCGAGCTGGCTGCCGTGCTCGGGTTCGGTCGGCTGCAGGCCGGCGCGGCGCAGGATCGTGCGCAGGGAGTCGTACTCGATGACGTCGGCCCAGCACCAGTGCGCGATCGAACGCACGTGGTGCTGCAGCCGTCGGTCGCGCTGGCGCTGGTCGCGCATCGCCGTCACGGGGTCGCCGAACCGCCCGTCGTACTTGATCTCGCCGTCGGCCTCGCCGATCACCGTGGGCCGGCCGTCGGTGCTGCGCCACAGGAAGTCCGCGCGGTCTCTCTCGCCGCCGGCATGCCGAAAGTCGACCTGCTGCTCGGGGTCCGCGAACCCGAGCCAGCCGATGACCGCCCGCGACACGGACTCGAGTGGGGTTTCGGCGAGGGCGGATGCGCGCTGCAGCGGCCCGCGGGCGAGGTTGCGGCCGCGACTGCTTCGCCGGGTCTCGTTGACGCCGCACAAGATGTCGGTCGTCAGTCCCGGATCGAGTCGAAGCGCAGCATCCGCCACAGCCAACCCGACTGCGTTGTGGCGATGACGTGCGATGTCGACCGCGGTGTCTTTGAGCGTCGTCAGGGCGATGCCTCCGACGTCGGTGAACTCCCGGTCCTCGCTGCCGCGGGGTCGCCGAAGACCGGTAAGCCGGCGAGCGCCGCAGCGGACTCGAGCACGAAGATCGCGTCGGGCTGGAGCATCGCCACCGCGTGGACCCGGCAGAGGTACCGCTCCCAGGGCGGCAGCTCATTCCACTCGAATGCGGGCGCGTAGACGCCGGCTCGGATCTTCACGAGCGTTCCGCGTGCGAGGTCGCGCTCCGGATGCGGCCGGTCGGCGTGGCTCAGGAGCCCAACCGGGCACGGTCTCAGCGTGGGGGCGGTGCGCAGCAGCATCCGTCCACCTTCGCAAGCTCACGCCCTCACTCCGCACCACCACCGCCGTTTCCGTGGACACCCCGCCCCACCCCCCCCGTGTGGAGGACCAGTCCCCCGCCCCACCCACGACGAGCCGCGAGAGTGCTTCTGATGGACGAGATGCGGGCGCTACACCCACCATCTCGTCCATCAGAAGCACTCTCGCGGTCCGGGACCGACCGAACCCGGGCCGGGCCCGGGGGCGGACCGAGGTCGGGTCAGCCGGGGGCGAAGACGGCGGGCCAGAGGGCGACGGCGAGCGGGTAGCCCACGAAGGCGACGACGTCGATCAGGACGTGCGCGATCACGAGGGGCATGACGCGGCCCCAACGGCGGTAGCACCATCCGAAGACGATGCCCATCGCGACGTTCCCGATGATCGCGCCGAAGCCCTGGTACGCGTGGTACGCGCCGCGCAGAGCGGCCGTCGCGAGGATGATCGACCACGAGCCCCATCCCAGACGCCGCAGGCGATCGAAGAGGTAGCCGATGAAGATCACCTCCTCGGTCAGCCCCGCGCGCAGTGCCGCGAGCAGCAGCAACGGGATCGTCCACCACGACGAGTCCAAGGGGGCAGCGTCGACCTGCACGGTGATCCCGAGCATCCGCCCCAGTGCGTACACCCCGAGACCCGGGAGCCCGATCACCGCGACGAGCAGTGCACCGCGACCGAGGTCGCCGCCGAAGCGACGGAAGTCGAGCCCGATGCGCCGCAGCGCCGACATCCCCGGCTCCCACAGCAGCCAGATCACCAGCGCCACGGGAATCAGGGCGAACAGCAGCGAGAGGAACTGGTACAGCACAGGCCAGAATTCGGATGCGGCTGCCCCGGGGTTCACGGACGTCGACTGGTCGCCCAACGACTCCTCCCGGCCCAGCGCCTGCACGAGCTGCAGCACCGAGTACAGCGCGGAACGGCCCACCGACAGGGCGAGGACGATGCCGATCTCCCACCATAGTCGCGTGCGGGCGGCGCGCTCGCGCACGACAGGGGGGTCGAAGGCGCTCACGTTGTCAGAATGACACATTCGTGCGTCCCCGAGTAAAGGGCTTGTAACGTTTTCGCCCGAAGTTTTGATCAAGGATGACTCCTTGCTTATGGTTTCCCTACCCGTGTCCGACGCCGTTCACAGCGAGGTCGGGCACACCTGATCCCTGCACAGGAGGAACAAGAGTGAAGATCACACGTCTGACAGCGGGCGTGGGCGTCGTCGCAGTGGGGGCTCTCGTCCTCGCCGGCTGCACCCCGCCGCGCGAGTCGGAGGTCCAGGAGGGCACCAGCATCACGGTGGCCTGGAACGACATCTACTACGCGCTCAACGATGGACTCGCCGACACGAACGCGGCCAGCAACGCCGTCGTCAACTACATCGCGAAGTCGGGCTTCTCGTACTACAACGCCGACAGCGAGCTCATCCAGAACACCGACTTCGGCACGTACGAACTCGTCGAAGAGGACCCGCTGACGGTCAAGTACACGGTCAACGAGGGCGTCAAGTGGTCCGACGGCACCGCCGTGGACGCCGCCGACCTCCTGCTCGCCTGGGCCGCCAACACCACCCACCGCCAGGACGGCGAGGGCACGGTCGACGAGGAGACCGGTGAGCTGACCGGCCAGAGCGGAACGTTCTGGAACACCGGCGCGCTCGCGGACTACGCACTCGACCTCGTGTCGGAGGTTCCCGAGATCAGCGACGACGGCCGCAGCGCGACCTTCGTCTACGACGACTTCTACGTGGACTGGGAGCTCGCGCTCACGGGCGCCAACGTCTCGGCGCACGGCACCGTCATGCTTGCGTACCCGGACGACTACGCCGAGGGCGACGAGCAGAAGGCCAAGGACGACCTCATCAAGGCCATCGAGGACAACGACCTCGAGTGGCTCGCTCCGGTGTCGCAGGCCTACAACCAGGACTACAAGTTCTCGGACGGCACTCCCGACAACCCCCTCCAGCTGCTGACCAACGGTGCGTACACGATCACCGAGATCAACGCGAACGAGGGCTACACGACGCTGACGGCGAACCCCGACTTCACGTGGGGCCCCTCGCCCAAGTACGAGACGATCACCGTTCGCGTGATCCCCGACATGCAGGCGCAGATCACGGCGCTGGAGAACGGCGAGATCTCGATCGCGTCGGGTCAGCCCACCGCTGACATCGCCGCGCTCCTGGGCGCCGGCGTCGAGGGCGTCGACTACTCGGGCGCTCCCGAGGGCACGTACGAGCACATCGACCTGCAGGTCGGCAACGGCGGTCCCTTCGACCCGGCGACGTACGGTGGCGACGAGGAGAAGGCTCTCAAGGTTCGCCAGGCGTTCCTGAAGGTCATCCCCCGTCAGGAGATCCTCGAGAAGCTCATCCAGCCGCTGCAGCCGGACGCTGAGCTGCGCCAGTCGCAGATCTTCCTCCCGGGCACCACGGGCGCCGAGGCCGCTGCCGCGGTCAACGGTTACCCGGACCTCATCGACCCCGACGTCGAGGGCGCGAAGGCGCTTCTCGCCGAGGCGGGCGTCACCAACCCCACGGTGCGCTTCTTGTTCGGCAACACGAACGAGCGTCGCAAGCAGGAGTTCCTGCTCATCCAGCCGTACGCGCAGGAGGCGGGCTTCAACCTCGTCGACGCATCGCGTCCGGACTGGGGTTCGGCGCTGTCGGCGGCGACGACCGAGTACGACGCCGCGCTCTTCGGCTGGCAGTCGACGTCGACCGCGGTCGGATCGTCGGCGGCGAACTACCAGACGGGTGGCCTGAACAACTTCTACGGCTGGTCAGTCCCCGAGCTCGACGACATCTTCGACGAGCTGTCGCGCACGGCCGACGTCGAGAAGCAGGAAGAACTCCAGGTTCAGGCCGAGGAAATCATCGGCGCGCAGGCGTGGTCTGTGCCGATCTTCCAGTTCCCCGGCATCACGGCGTGGAGCGTCGAGACCGAGGGTGTGGTTCCGGGCTTCCTGAGCCCGACCTACTTCTGGAACTTCTGGGACTGGGCCCCGGTCAACGCGGCCGCGGAGTAATCCCGAAGTACCAGCAGGTAGAGCCCTGCATTGAGGGGGGCGCCGGAAGCCCGGCGCCCCCCTTCCCCTGGGCATGACGGCGCGTTACCGCGTGCCGTAATGTCAGACGCACGGCCCCAACCGGGCCCAGCGAGAGAGGGAACCACCCCCAACGTGTTCAGTTACATCGTTAGGCGGCTCATCGCCGCCGTGCTCATCGTCTTCGCGGCGAGCTACCTCATCTACATCCTGGCCGCCAACGCCGGCGACCCGCTCGAGGAGCTCCGCCAGTCGACAGCACCCAACCGCGACCAGCTCATCGCCGCGAAGGTCGCCCAACTCAACCTTGACGTCCCCGCACCGCTGCGCTACTTCATCTGGCTCGGCGGCGTGCTCAAGGGCTTCACCGGCAACATCGACCTCGGCTACAACATCAAGGGCCAGGAGGTCGCCGCCCAGGTCGGCATCGGCATCGGCCAGACCGTCCAGCTCGTGACCGCAGCAACGGTGCTCGCGATCCTGCTCGGCGTGTCGATCGGTATGGCGACCGCTCTCCGCCAGTACAGCGGCTTCGACTACACGGTCACCTTCATCGCCTTCGTGTTCTTCTCGCTCCCGGTCTTCTGGGTCGCGCAGATCCTCAAGATGTACGTCGCGATCGGCTTCAACAACTTCCTCGCCGATCCAGTCGTCATGCCATGGGTCATCATCTTGACCGCGGTGGTCGTCGGATTCGCCTGGGCGAGCATCGTGGGGGGTGCAGCCAAGAAGTACTTCCTCAACTTCGGAATCGCGACGCTCGTCACCGGTGCCGGCCTCTTCTTCATCCTCTACACGGGCTGGCTCGACGCCCCGATGCTGGGGATCGTGGGGATCCTCGTCATCGGCGTCGTCGCCGCCGTCGCGATCACGTGGCTCACCGCGGGCTTCTCGAACCGCAAGGTCATCTACACGGCGCTGACGACGGCGGTCGCGGGAGCCGCGCTGTGGTACCCGTTCAACCTGCTCTTCTACTACATGCCGAACTACCTCGCGTGGGTCATCGTGTTCGTCGTGATGATCGCGGTCGCCGTCATCGCGGCCTTCATCTTCGGCGGCGACGAGCGGCCCTCGTCGATCCGGGCCGGTGTGATCACGGCCGTGATCTCGAGCGGGCTGATCATCGTCGACCGCATCATGGCGTCGTGGCCGGACTACGTGAACCTCACGAACGGTCGCCCGATCGCCACGATCGGCGCATCCACGCCGAACCTGAACGGCAGCATCTGGATCCAGAGCCTGGACAACTTCACCCACCTGCTGCTGCCCACGATCGCGCTCATGCTGCTCTCGCTCGCCGCGTGGAGCCGATACTCGCGGGCGAGCCTGCTAGAGGTCATGAACCAGGACTACGTGCGCACCGCGCGG
>Ga0182739_1001093_pt1 | contig 29881 bp, 27 predicted proteins | sample eDN5th30CBELigBY_FD_128873 | JGI IMG/M metagenome (GOLD analysis project Ga0182739, IMG submission 128873) | Enriched backyard soil microbial communities from Emeryville, California, USA - eDNA 5th pass 30_C BE-Lig BY (version 2) (version 2) | ecosystem: Environmental > Terrestrial > Soil >... | reverse complement strand
TCCAGCGCGGCGCGCATCACGTGCACATTGCCGATGCACTCGAACGAGAAGTCCACGCCGCCGTCCGTCAGTTCGACAATGACTTCCTGGATGGGCTTGTCGTAGTCCTTGGGGTTGATGCAGTCGGTCGCGCCCATGGCGCTGGCCAGCACGAACTTGTTCGGGTTGGTGTCGACGGCAATGATGCGGCCGGCCTTGGCCTGCACCGCGCCCTGGATGACCGCCAGGCCGATGCCGCCCAGGCCGAACACGGCGACCGTGTCGCCTTCCTTGACCTTGGCGGTGTTGTGCACCGCGCCAATGCCGGTGGTCACGCCGCAGCCCAGCAGGCAGACCTTTTCATGGGGGGCGGCCGGATTGATCTTGGCCAGCGAGATCTCGTTGACGACGGTGTATTCGCTGAACGTGGAGCAGCCCATGTAGTGGTAGAGCGGCTTGCCTTCGTAGCTGAAGCGCGACGTGCCGTCCGGCATGACGCCCTTGCCCTGCGTGGCGCGCACTTTCTGGCACAGGTTGGTCTTGCCCGACAGGCAGAACTTGCACTCGCGGCATTCGGCCGTGTAGAGCGGAATGACGTGGTCGCCCGGCTTGAGCGAGGTCACGCCTTCGCCCACTTCGACCACCACGCCCGCGCCTTCGTGGCCCAGCACGGCCGGGAACAGGCCCTCGGGGTCGTCGCCGCTCAGCGTGAAGGCGTCCGTATGGCAGACGCCGGTGTGCGTGATCTGCACCAGCACCTCGCCGCGCTGCGGGGGCGCGACGTCGATTTCAACGATTTCCAGCGGCTTGCCGGGGCCGAATGCGACGGCTGCGCGTGATTTCATAGCGATGCTCCAGATGGGTTATTTCAGATAGGAACGGACGATGCGCATGAGCTCATCGATCTGCGATTCGGTCTCGGGCCTGGGGGCCGGCGGATTGCCCTGGGCGGACTGCAGGAAGGTTTCCCGCAGGTGGCTTTCCAGCACTTCGGCCATCAGGCCGTTCGTGGCGCCGCGCAGCGCAGCCAGCTGCTGCAGCAGCGCGCCGCATTCCGTGCCTTCGTTCACCGCGCGTTCCAATGCTAACGCCTGCCCCTGGATGCGGCGCAGGCGCGTGACAACGCGTTTCTTTTCTTGGGGGGAGTGCGGCACGGCAGGCTCCGATTCGATACAGGGGGGGAGTATACGGGCTTGAACCGCGGCCGTCCAGGCGCGGGGGCGGCGCGGGTCTCCCAGACCTATAATTCCGCCACCCTGAAGGACTTACTCTTGGCCATGAACCCATCCGATGTGCGGCTGTACCGGGCCGCGGACTATCCGCGCATGCCCTGGCGCAACGGCGGCGGCACCACCCAGGAGGTCGCCTGCAACCCGGGCGGCCATACCGCGTCGTTCGACTGGCGGCTGTCGCTGGCCGACGTCGCGCAGGACGGCGGCTTTTCGGCCTTTGGCGGCTATCAGCGCATCATCAGCGTGCTGGAAGGCGGCGGCATGGAACTCACCGTGGACGGCCGGACGCAGCGTCCCCTGGGGCCGCGCGAGGCCTACGCGTTCTCGGGCGACGCGGCCGTGTCGTGCCGCCTGCTCGACGGCCCGATCCGCGATTTCAATCTCATCTATGCGCCTGACCGGCTCCACGCCCGCCTGCAATGGGTGCGCGGCGCGGCGCCCTGGGTGTTTCACAGCAGCGCGCGCAGCGTGCTGGTGCTGACGGCCGGCGGCGCCCTGTCGCTGGAGCTGGACGGCGCGCAGCATCTGCTGCCCGCTCGCTACGATTGCCTGCACGTCGAAGGGCGGGACGGCCTGGCCCGCTATTGCCTGAGCGCGGCGGACGGCATTGACGCCTGCGTGATCGAGCTGCTGCCGCGCACGGCCTGAACGCGGGGGATGCCGCCGAGGGCGGGAACCGGTCCGGGCCCCGCTCCGCGCCCGGTCCCGCGCCCGGAGCGGGGTCCGGGCTCGGGTGTTGGCCAGGGCCGGGGTTGGCCCGTCAGGCGGTCAGCAGCGTGGGCCGCCCGCGCACCTGGGCCGGGGCCTGGGCCGTAGCCGGATCCCGCGGGGGCAGGCGGAAGGCGCTGACGGCGGCCTGCAGCCGCTGCGCCTGCGACGCCAGCGACGACGCCGCGGCCGCAGCCTCCTCGACCAGCGCGGCGTTCTGCTGCGTGACCTGGTCCATCTGGGTGACGGCGGTATTGACCTGGTCGATGCCGGTCACCTGCTCGTTCGACGCGGTGGCGATGCCGTTGACCAGCAGCGTCAGCCGATCGATGGTCTCCAGGATTTCCGTCATCGTCAGGCCCGCCGCCTCTACCTGCGCGGAACCGGCCTGCACCGTGGCGCCGGAGGCTTCGAGCAATTGCTTGATCTCCTTGGCGGCGCCGGCGCTGCGCTGCGCGAGCGACCGGACCTCGGCGGCCACCACCGCGAAGCCCTTGCCTTCCTCGCCCGCGCGCGCGGCTTCCACCGCCGCGTTCAGGGCCAGGATGTTGGTCTGGAACGCAATGCCGTCGATGACGCCGACGATGTCTTCGATGCGGTTGGAGTCCTGCGCGATTTCGCGCATCGTGCTGACCGCCGCCTGCACGGCTTCGCCGCCGCGCTGCACCACTTCGGACGCGGTGGCCGCCATCTCGTTGGCCAAGCGCGCGTTGTCGGCGTTGCTGGTCACCGTGGACAGCAACTGTTCCATGCTGGCGGCGGTTTCTTCCAGCGCGGCCGCCTGTTGTTCGGTGCGGCTGGACAGGTCCTGGTTGCCGGCCGCGATTTCGCTGGAACCCGTGTTGATCTCGATCACGCCGTCGCGCACCGCATGCACGGTGCGCACCAGGCTGGCCTGCATTTCCTGCAGGTAGGGGATGATCTGCCCCACGCAGTTCTTGCCGAACGGCGCGATGGGCGCGGTCAGGTCGCCGCTGGCGATGCGCTGGAAGTGGTCCTTCAGCCCGTCCAGCGGACGTTTCACGAACATCACGACGTAGCGGTCTCCCAGCGCCAGCAGCAGCAGACAGATGCCCAGCACGACGCCCACGCCGATATAGGCCTGGCGGCGGTTGGCCTCGGCGTCCGTCCACAGCTGCAACTCGCGCGCCTGGGCATACGCTTCGTACTGTTCCATGCTCTTGCCGAAGCTGCGGCTGGCGGTGACCACGGGGCCCGCCGCATGGGCGCGCGCCTTGTCGATCGCGCCGTCGGCCAGATGCTGGCGTTGCACGGCGATCCCGTCCGCCAGCGCGTCGAAGCCGGACCGCATGGCGTCCAGCAGCGCGGGCGGCGCCGCGCGGCGGGCCAGTTCGATGAAGCGCGTCTGATGCTTCTTGGCCTCGGACAGCGCGGCGTCGATGCTGCGCCCCTCTTCGGCGGCCTTGTCTTTCTGCCCTTCGGCCGCGTATTCAAGCTGGCGCGCCAGCCGCAGCCGGGCGCGCATGACCTGGTCATTGACCCGGGACAGCGTGGAGACTTCGTGCAGGAGTTCGTTGCCGGTGGCAAGCGCTTCGCCGGCGCTGCGCAAACCGTGGACGCTGATGGCCGACAGGCCGGCGATGAAGGCGCTGATCAGGAGCAAGGTCCCCAGGATCATGCGGCGGATCGTGATGTCTTTCAAAAGCTGTGTCATACGCGTCGTCCCAAAATGCAGCAAGCCTGCACCATGGACAACGGCCCCGCCGGATCCTTTATTTAGCCGATGTTGCACATCTTACGAATATGTCGAAGGACGTTTCGAATATTTCGATATGAACGGCAATATTGTTGCGTAACACAGCGGGAATGCCCCGGGAAAGCCCCGGGAAAGAGGGACCGTCCCCGGCAGCCCGGGTCAGCGCGAGGCCGGCGTCTGCACCGGTTCGCTCGCGTCGAAACGCAGGCGCGCAAAGCTGGCGATACACGCGAGGCCGGCGCACAGGCCGCCTAGCCACAACGCGGCGACGGCGCCGTGCGTGGTCGACACGTTGAAGCAGGCGGCGACCAGGGCCGCGCCGCTCGCCTGCCCCAGCAGGCGCACCGTTCCGATCATGCCGCTCGCGCCGCCGGCCCGCGACGCCGGCGCGGAAGTCATGATGGCGCGCAGATTGGGCGACTGGAAAAAGCCGAAACCGGCGCCGCAGATCGCCATGCGCCACGAAATATCCAATATCGACGGATCGGCGGGCAGCAGCGCCAGCAGCGCCATGCCCAGGGCCAGCAGGGCCAGGCCGACCCCGCCCAGCATGCCGGCCGGATACGTGTCCGACAGGCGGCCCGCGATCGGCGCCATGAAGGCCACCACCACCGGCCAGGGCGTGATGAGGAAGCCCGTTTCGACCTGGGTGTAGCCCAGCACGGACTGGAACAGGAAGGGCAGCGAGATAAACGCCAGGGCCTGGGCGGCGAAGGCGCACACCGCGGTCGCCGCCGACAGCGCAAAGAGCGGGCGGCGCAGCAGGTCCACCGCCAGGATGGGCGCGGGATGGCCGGCCTGGCGCCGCATCAGCAGCCACAGGCTGACCGCCGCCACGCCGCCTTCCAGCGCCACGCGCGGCCACGGCGCGCCGTGCGCGAGTTCGTTCGTCGCCAGCACCAGCAGTCCCAGCGTCATGGCGCACAGCAGCGCGGCCATGCCGTCAAAGCCGTGCCGCGCCCGCGTGGTGTCGGGCAGGCCCCGCAGGGCCAGGATCGCGGCCAGGATGCCGATGGGGAAATTGACCAGGAACAGCCAGTGCCAGGACCCCAGCAGCAGGATGGCCGACGCCACGGTCGGTCCGCCGGCGAAGGACAGGCCCACCACCATGGCATTGAGCCCCAGGCCGCGGCCCAGCATGTGCGAGGGATAGATGAAACGCAGGAGCGCGCCGTTCACGCTCATCACGCCCGCCGCGCCCAGCCCCTGCAGGATGCGCGTGGCCACCAGCATGGGCAGCGACGGCGCCAGGCCGCTGGCCAGCGAAGACAGGGTGAACACCGCCAGCCCGACGATGTAGACCCGCCGGTGCCCCAGGATTTCGCCCAGCGCCGCCGCCGGCAGCAGTCCGGCCACCATCGCGAGCTGATAGCCGCTAATGACCCAGATGGAGCCGGCCTCGCTGGCTTGCAGGTCGCGCGCGATGGTCGGCAGCGCGGTGTTGGCGATGGCCGTGTCCAGGCTGGCCATGCAGACCGCCAGCATGACAGCCACCAGGGCGCCCAGCCGTTCGGCGGCGGGCAGGCCGACCCCGGCCGGATAGACGGTGCTGCGGGAGAACGAGAGCATGAATGGGCTGCGCTGCGAGGGCGTCCGGACGGAAAGTCCGGAATCGTAGGGACTGATTCTAATGCGGCTACGGATTTCGCCCCGGCGCCGGCCGCGGCGGGGTGGCAGGAACTTGGCCCCCCCGCCCCGCGCTAGGACTGCGCGGGCGCGGGCCGCGGCTTGACCGGCCAGAACAGCGACGCCGGCCGCCGCAGGATGCGGCGGCGCACGCCGGCCGTCAGCGAGACGCGGTCGTCGCGGCGCATGTCGCGCGAGGCGAGCGCCACATTGAAGGCGAGCGCGAAGCTCACGATCACGTTCAGCGCGCCCGTCGCCGCGGTGCCCGCCACCGCCAGCCAGAACACCTGCGTATGCACGAGATCCCAGCCCAGCGTGGCCACCGCGGCGGCGATCTGGCCGGCGCTCAGCGACACGTGCCGCACTTCCAGGGTCGATCCCAAGGCGTCCACCAGGGCCGGCAGCAGGCCCAGCATCAGGCCCAGCGACACGTTGGCGGCAATCTGCGAGACGTTGCGCTCCCAGAAGCCCGCCCAGCGCACGGCCCCGCGCTCGCCCAGCAGCCGGCGCGCGCGGCGGCCGTAGGCCATCACGTCATGCACGCGATGCAGCGCGAACCAGTTGTCGGCCCAGCCGGCGATCAGGCTGGACAGCCAGATCAGCGCGCCCGTCAGGGCCGCATAAAGAGGCGTCGGCCCCCAGAACGACAGCGAATGCAGCGTGTCCTGCGCCTTGTCGGCGTCGATCAGGGGATGCCCCGCCACGCGCATGGCCGTCCACTGGATCGCCCAGGCCAGCGGCAGCACCACGGCCAGGTTGCCCAGGATCGCCGCGGCGTTCGAGCGCAGCATCGCCAGCGTGTCGTCCACGAAGGCCTCGCGGCCGTCCGGGGTGTAGGCGGCGTCGAGCCGGCGGGCGAGCGCCGGGCCCGTCATGGCCGGCTGCTTGGTGGCCAGCGTGAAATGCGCGAACTGGATCACGAGAAAGCTGCCCGCGTAGTTCAGCGCATTCAGCAGCCCTTCGAGGAACTTGTCCAGGTGCAGCGAGACGATGAAGAACTTCAGGTAGACCGTGAACGCCACGATGAAGCCGCCGCCCAGCGACGCCTTCAGCATGTCCAGGTATTCCAGCGAGTCGCGGGCGATGTAGTGTTCGCCGGTTTCCGCGCTGCGGTCCATCACGCGGCGGGCCAGGTGGGCGAACGAGGAGGCCGCCAGGTGGCGGATGCTGCCGCGCGCCTGGGTGGACCGGATCAGTTCGGCGATCAGGTGCACGTACCGGTGGCGCTGCGTGGGGTCGATCCACACGCCCAGCAGCAGCTCGATGCGCGCCACGCGCAGCTTCATGCTCTCGATCTGGTAGACCACGTCGACCGCCACGCCGTTGCGCTTGAGCTCGTCGTACACGGCGTCCCCGGCGGCCCGGCAGTCGTCCAGCAAGGCGCGGAACACATTCAGCCGCTGCCCCAGGACGTCGCGCGGCGTGTCCGGCGGGCTGTCAAAAAGCGCCGAGGCCGCGGCCTCCAGCGTGAAGAAGGGCGTCTCGTCCACGGGCCCCGGCAGGCGCGAGCGGATATCCTGGCCCAGCCCGACCGCGCGCACCTGGCTGACCAGCACCTGCATGCTGCGGATCAGGGTCTGTTCAAGGCGCAGGAAGAGGGCGTCGGAAGATGGGGCGGATGATGGGTCGCGCGATGCGTTGCTAGATGCGTCGCCGCCTTCCCGGCGCACCAGCGCGCGGATGCGCGCCAGCGTCGCGTCGTCCAGCGATTCCATCCACGCCGCGTAGTCCGGTCGGCGAAAGACGCGCGTGAACAGGCCCGCCATGTCGCCGCGGTTCGGGGGCGGCGGCAACATCCAGGCCACCACACGGCGCCAGAACTCGCCCCAGAAACCGGGACGCGACGCGACGCCGGTGTCGCACAGCAGCGCGGTGGCATCGTTGTCGGCAAGCACCGAGCGCAGCGTCGCCGCGGCGCGGCCCGCGACCTCGGGGTTGTTTTCCAGCACCTGCAGCAGGTAGCGCAGGCGTGCGTGGCGGGGATCGTTGCCGTCCCCGTCCTCGTCCTTGTTCTCGTCCTGACGGGGCGGCCGTTGGCCGGACCGGTTCAGCCAGCCAAAGACGTCCGCCAGCCAGAGGTTCCGGTCCGCCAGCGGAGCCTGCGGGTCGGCATTGGCCAGGATCAGGTCGAGCTGCAGCCCTGTGCGCCGCGAGGCCCGCCAGTTGCGCCAGAGTGAGGTAAGCATGGTCGGGCCTCGCGTTTCATCGTGATTCGGGATTGCGGCGCAATGAAAAGCCCAGCGCTTCGCCCATATTGAGCGTGGTCCGGGCTGCTCAATGGTACGCCCAAGCCTTGCGGCGTTGGAGGCGGCCGGCGCTTTTCCGGTAACCTGCGCGCTGGCCTTGTTACGGGCCGGGGGCGCGGGCTGCACGGCGGTCCGCACGTTTGCGCGCGGCTGCGGCCGCCGTGGCCGGCCCGGCGCCCCGAGGCGCCGAACGGGGCCCTGTTGCACCATTTACGTTTGCTGATTCAAATGACCCTGAATTTCAACGGGCGCGCATTCGCCGCCCTGCTGGCCGTCACCGCGGTGCTGGCCCTGATCGCCACCGTCGGCGCGCCCTATCCCTTCCTGCGCGGTTTCGTCGGCGACGCCGTCGCCGTGGGCTGGGCCTACCTGCTGTATCGCAGTTTCATCCGCGCGGGCGTGCTGCCGCTGGCGGTCGCGGCGCTGTTGTCGGGCTATGCGGTGGAATTGGGCCAGTACCTTGCCCGTCAGTCCGGCTGGACAATCGAACAGCCGATTTTGCGCGTCGTGTTCGGCAGCGTGCCGGACTGGTGGGACGTGCTGGCGTACACCGTGGGATTTGCCGTCGTGCTGTTGCTGGCCGGCGGCAATGCGCGCCGCCAACGCAGCGCGGCGCAGCGGGACGCGCGGCTGCAGGTCAGCCTGCGCGCAAGGCGCTAGCAAGCCCCGCCTGTCCCACGCCGCCCGGCTCCGTGCCCGGGCGTCCGCTCCGGATCAACCCGCCTGGCAGACCGTGTCGTCGCGTTGCGCGCGACCGGCGGGCGCGGCTGCGCGCAGCGGCCGCAGGCGGGCATTGCGGAACGGCGCCAGCAATTCGGCCCAGGACGACGGAAACAGGGGCGTCGCGTGCCGCACGGCGTCGCGGCGGGCGTAGTGGACGAGAAGCTGTTGGCCGATCGGGGCGTCGCCGAGGGGATGGCGGGTGTTCATGGTATGTCCGTATTGCAGTGAAAGTGTATTCATTGTACGTCCTTGCCGCGGCACGGTCCAGCCGCCCCGTTGCGCCCCGCCGCCGGTAAGCGCGCCAAGTGCCTGATATTGCTGGTGCGTCCCTCTTTGGGCAGCTTCACTCCGGGATAGCCCTAGCAGATCAAAACAGTAGACGGTATACAATGTTCATCAATCCCGGGCTGCCACAGGCCTGGAATTTCTTCCCACCGGACCTGGAGCGCGCCATGGCAGAACTGATGAACCGAGATGAATTCCGCACCGCGTTGGAAAACGCGATCAAGGGCAAGAGCGCCAACGCGTCGCCCTTTTCGATTGCATGGGCCGAAGGCAAGCTCAGCCGCGAGCACCTGTCGCGCTGGGCCGAGAACCACTATCACTATGTCGGCCCCTTCGCCGATTACCTGGGCTACCTGTACGCCCGCACGCCGGACACCTACACCGAGGCCAAGGACTTCCTGCTGGCCAACATGTACGAAGAGGAAATCGGGGGCGACCGCCACACCGACCTGCTGATCCGCTTTGCCGAAGCCTGCGGCACCACCCGTGAACGGGTCACCAATCCGGACAACATGTCGCCCACCACGCGCGCGCTGCAAAGCTGGTGTTACGCCGTGGCCATGCGCGAGGACCCGATCGTGGCGGTGGCCGGCCTGGTGGTGGGCCTGGAATCGCAGGTGCCGTCCATCTACCGCAAACAGACGCCGACCTTGCGCGAGAAGTACGGCTTCACCGACGAGGAAGTGGAATTCTTCGATCTGCACATCGTGTCCGACGAGATCCACGGCGAACGCGGCTATCAGATCGTGCTGGAACACGCCAACACGGTGGACCTGCAGCAGCGCTGCCTGAAGATCTGCGAGATCGGCGCGCAGATGCGGCTGCTCTACACCACGGCCCTCTACACCGACTACGTGCAGGACGAAATCAAGCTGCCCGAACTGGGCCTTGCCGCCTGATTTCCGCCACGCCGCCCGGCCCGCGCCGGGCGGCCGCCGCATCGCAGACCCTGGATGAAGACCTCATGCCTACCGTTGTGTTTCATAAAGGCGGCCAGACCTACACCGATGTGGTGAAGGACAACACCAACCTGGTGGTGCGGGCCGGCATCAAGCAGTTTCCGTTTCCGCACCTGCGCTACGAATGCGGCATGGGCAAATGCGCCAAGTGCGCCTGCCGGATCATCGCCGGAGCCGAGCATCTGCCGCCGGTGAACTGGAAGGAAAAGAAGCAGCTCGGCGACCGCATCGACCAGGGGTACCGACTGGCATGCCAGCTCTGGCTCAATCGCGACATCGAACTGGTCCAGGACCTGGAGGCATGACGGCCATGGCATCGACCTATGTGATCCTGACCTCCAAGCCGGGCGTCTTTCGCACCGAGGCGGGGGAAGGGGCAGACATCATCGAAACCTACGACTACGTGTTCTACGGGCGCGCGCTCGCGGTCTTCAGCATTGCCTGCCTGCACCGCGACATCAAGCTGGTCGTCACCGAGGAGACGCCGCCTTACGTGGTCAATCACGTGCCGTCCAAGTTCCTGGAGAAGTTCGCGTCGGTGGACGCCGCCCGCAAGGAACTGGCGCACCTGACGCGTTTTGGCAGCATGGAATCGGCGCTGACGCTGCGGTCCAACGCCGTCGCCACGGAGCACTGAAACCATGGTCCAGATCACGTTCATCTCCAATGGCGGCAAGGTCGCCACCGCGCCGGAGAACAGCAACCTGCTGCGGGTATCGCTCAAGGAAAAGGGCGGCATCCCGTTCAAATGCGGGGGCGGCCTGTGCGGCACGTGCAAGTGCCGGATCGAAGAGGGGCTGGAAAACACCGACGCCATCAAGCCCAAGGAGCGCAAGCACCTGCGGCCGGAGGATTTCGAGGCCGGCTACCGCATGGCCTGCCAGACCTTCGTCAATGGCGACGTCAAGGTGTCGTGGGTGGTGCAGAACGGCAAGGGCATCGTGGTTGGCGCCGCGCCAGGGCCGGTGGAAGCCGCCGCGACCTGACGGCGGCCGGCGCATAACCAGCGGTTGGCGTATCCGGCGGCCGGCGTATCCGGCGGCCGGCGCAACCGGCGGCCGGCCCCTCCGGCGGTCCGGCCTCAGGCCACCGACGCCTGTTGCGGCGGCTGCTGCGCCTCGGTGTAGGCCTTGGCGGCGTTATGCACGTGCTGGCTGGCCAGCAGCGCCGCCAGATCGCCGTTGCCGGCAATGACGGCGTTCAGGATCTGGGAATGTTCGTCCCAATTCTGCTTGGCGCGCCGCATGTTGCTGGGCGCGAACAGCAGGGCGGTGCGGTCGCGCAGCGAGCGCATCAGGTCGGTCAGCACCACATTGCCGCCGATCGTGGCCAGCATTTCGTGGAACTGCGAATTGAGCGCCAGGAACTTGTCCAGTTGCTCGTCGCGCGCCGCTTCCGTGCCTTCGCGCAGAAACGCCTGCAGGCGTTCCACGGTCTTTTCGTCGCGGCGCTGCGCCGCCAGCTTGGCGTTCAGCCCTTCCAGCGTGGCGCGAACCTCCACCATGTCATAGGCAACCGCGTCGGAAAGCACCGACACGGAAGCGCCACGGCGCGGCTCGATCGTGACCAGGCCTTCGGCGGCCAGCGCACGCAACGCCTCGCGCACAGGAATGCGCGAGACGCCCATCTCCTCGGATAAGCGGCCTTCCACCAGGCGGTCGCCGGGCGTGAATTCGCCGCTGAGGATACGCTCGCGCAGCTTGTCGCGGATGACGGCAAACAGCTGCGGATGCTGCTCGCCGATCTTCAGCGAGGCGGAGTGCTGCGTCTCTACGGCTTGCGGGCTGACGGGAGAAGTTGTCATGGCGAGCAGATTTGGCGTAATGGATACAGTCGCCATTGTATTACCGGGTGTAGCCGGTCGTCGCGGGCGGCGGCGGGCATCAGGCGAGGCAGATGGTCAGGCATCAGGTCAGGCATCCAGGCTTCACTGCGTCCAGAAGGCTTTCACCAGCACCCCCACCGCGCCCATGGCGCAGGCCGTGAGCAGCACGCCGCGCACGGCGCGGGGCGGCAGCAGGGTGCGCAGCCGGTTGGAGACCGCGAAACCGGCCAGCAGGAAAGGCGCCAGGCTGAGCGCCAGTCCGGCGTGGTAACCGGTGTAGCGCTTGGCCAGCGCCAGCATCGCAAGCGAAAAGATCGAACCCAGGAACAGCACCATCCCCAGGGTGGCGCGCAACCGCGCCGGGGCCGCATGCTGCAGCACGATCGCGATGGGCGGCGCGCCCACCGAGGTCATCGTGCCCATGATCCCGGAGGCCACGCCCGCGCCCGACACGCGACCGGGCGTGGCGGAAAACCGCAGCCCGGCCACGCTCAGCGCCACCGCGATCAGGATCATGCAGGCGAACAGCACGCCTAGCGCCTGCGGCGCGAAACGCGCCATGGCATAGATCGCGATCAGGGTCCCCACGGCGCGCCCGGCCAGGGCATACGAGACGGCCGGCCAGTCGATGGCGGCCCGTTCGCGCAGCGCGGTCAGCAGGGAAATGAAGCCGCCCAGGGTCAGGAGCGGGCCGGGCGCGAGTTGGGGGAAGAACATGGCCGCCACGGGCGCGGCAAACATGGCAAAGCCCACGCCGCCCACGCCTTGCGCCACCGCGGCGCCGAACACCACGGCCGCCATGGCGGCGTAATGCCACAGGTCGGGAAAAGCCAACGAAGACAGCATGCCGCGTCACAAGTCAATTATGTATACGATAGTCTATCCATGAAATCACGCTGCGCCCGCAAATTCCCGACAAATCAGGGTAAACCCCTGTTTTTAAGCCGTTATTCAGGCCATTTCTGGTCCTATCGCTTTCCCTAGGCGATGCATATTTCGGTTGGTATGCCTGCAAACGAAATATAGTATACCGATGGTGGCGACCCAACAGCCACCCATATACAAGGGGAATAGCGCATGCAATCCGACGTCGTGCTCAATGCCGCTCATTGGATGTACCTGATCAGCGTCGCCGCCATCATCCTGACGATGATCCTGCGGGCCAATGTGGTGGTGCCATCCGTCATCGGCACGTTCCTGGTCGTGCTGGCGATCACGGGCAATCCGATCAGCGCGCTGATCGGCATTTTTTCCGCCAGCTTCGTCGCGGCCAAGGAGCTGTTCAACATCTTCCTGGTCATCACTTTCATGACGGCCCTGCTCAATTCGCTCAAGACGCTGCAGGCGGACGTGCGCATGGTCCAGCCCTTTCGCCGCATCATGCGCGGCGGGCATTCGTCCTTCCTGATCATCGCCCTCTGTACGTATGTGATCTCGCTGTTCTTCTGGCCGACCCCCGCGGTGCCGCTGGTGTCCGCCATCCTGCTGCCGGCCGCCATCGCGGCCGGACTGCCGCCGCTGGCCGGCGCCATGGCCATCGCGATCGCCGGCCAGGGCATGGCCCTGTCCTCGGACTACGTGATCGGCGTGGCGCCCAGCATCAGCGCCAAGGCGGCCGGCGCGGCGGTCAGCGCGGCGGTGGTGGCCGACCGCGCGCTGGTGTTGTCCCTGATCACCGGCGCCATCGCGCTGACGGCGGCGTACCTGCTGGTGCGCCGCCAGATCGTTCCCGCCGATGCGGCGCTGCTGTCGGCCTGGCAGGCGCGCGCCCAGGATGGAAGCCTGGCCCGGATCGAACAGGCCGGTTCCTTCGACAAGGCGGAGCTCGCCCGCGGCACCATGGGCGCGGACCCCGCGCTGCCCGACGGCCCGGCGCTGGGCGAGGAAGCGCGCCGCATCCGCTGGTCCAAGGTGTTCGCGGTGGTGACGCCGCTGGCCTTTCTGGCGGTGATCGGCGTGATGGTGCTGCCCCGGCTGTTCCCGTCCCTGCCCGCGTTGCGCGGCGGCGACGCGGCGGCGCTGGTGGGCGGCGTCGCCTTCGTGGTGATGATGCTGGTGACGCTGGCGGCCGAAGGCCCGCGCAAGATGCTGGACGTCTGTCCGGAACACGTCACGGACGGCTTCGTCTTCGCCTTCAAGGCCATGGGCTCCGTGCTGCCGATCGCCGGCTTCTTCTTCGTGGGCGCGAACGAGACGGCCGCGCAGATCCTGGGCGTGCCCGCGGCGCAGGCGCCCGGGCTGCTGTTCGAGGTGATCTCGGCCGCGCAGCACCTGATCCCCGAAAACCACTTCCTGGTCGCGTTCGGCGTGCTGCTCGTCGGCATGATCACCGGCATCGACGGGTCGGGCTTTGCCGGCCTGCCGCTGACCGGCACGCTGTCCGGCGCCCTCGGCCCGGTGGTGGGCGTGGACCCCGCCACGCTGGCGGCGGTCGGCCAGATGGGCGCCGTGTGGACGGGAGGCGGCACGCTGATCGCCTGGTCCTCCCTGATCGCGGTGGCGGGCTTTGCGCGGGTGAATGTGTTGTCCCTGGTCCGCGCCCTCCTGCTGCCGGTGCTGCTGGCCCTGTCCGTGTCGACCATCTGCGCGGTGCTGATCTGGAGTTGATGGCGCCGGCCTCCCAGGCATAAGGCTCCCGGGAGGGAGCCTTTTCGCTGGACGCGCGGGTGGGGTTTCCACCGATCGTCGTAAAGTGATTAAAGTATACAATGTTCTGAACCTGGCTCAGACGCCTCACTCCGGCCACGCCGGCCCCGACCAAGGAAGCGCTCCCGTGGAAGATCTCTCGCAGCACGTGTTCATGAACTACATCGGCGGCAACTGGATGCCCAGCGGCACGGGAAAAACCGCCCCGAACCTCAACCCGGCCGACACCCGCGACGTGGTCGGACTGTTTCAGGTGTCGGACGCCGAGGACGCGGCGCAGGCGGTCCGGGCGGCCGACGCAGCCTTCGCCGCGTGGCGCGACATGCCGATCTCCAAGCGGGCCGCCATCCTGTTCCGCGCGGCCCAGCACCTGGAAGACCAGGCCGACGCCATCGCGCGCGAACTGACCCGCGAAGAGGGCAAAGGCCTGAACCTCGCCAAGGACGAAGTCCTGCGGTCCGCCCAGACGATCCGCTTCTACGCCGTCGAGGGCCAGTCCTTCACAGGCGAAACCTTCGCCAACGACGATCCGGACATGATCGTCTACAGCCAGCGCGAGCCGCTCGGCGTGGTGACGGTGATCTCCCCGTGGAACTTCCCCATCTCCATCCCCGCGCGCAAGATCGCGCCGGCGCTGATCACGGGCAACACGGTGGTGTTCAAGCCTTCGTCGGACGCGCCGCTGTCGGGCTACCGTCTGACGGAAGCCTTCGTGCAAGCCGGCCTGCCCCCGGGCGTGCTGAACTTCGTGACCGGCCCCGCCAGCGCCGTGGGCCAGGCCATCACCGCCGCCAGCCAGGTGCGAGCCATTTCGTTCACCGGCTCCACCGCGGCCGGCGAGCAGATCCACCGGACGGCGGGCCTGACCACCCGCACCCAGATGGAACTAGGCGGCAAGAATCCGCTGATCGTGCTGGCCGACGCCGACCTGGACCGCGCGGTGGACCTGGCGGTCAAGGGCGGCTTTTCGCTCAGCGGCCAGGCCTGCACCGGCACCAGCCGCGTGCTGGTCGACCGCAAGGTCAGCCAGGCCTACACGGACAAGCTGCTGGCCAGAATCCGCACGCTGACCATCGGCAACGGCCTGGAGGGCAACTTCGACCTGGGTCCCCTGGCGACCGCCCGGCAGCTCGACAATGTGCTGGGCTACATCGAACTGGGCAAGCAGGAGGCCACGCATCTGCACGGCGGAGACCGCCTGACGGGGCCGGGCTTTGACCGCGGCTATTACGTCACGCCAGCGCTGTTTGCCGGCGTGAACCAGAAAATGCGCATCGCGCGCGAGGAAATCTTCGGGCCGGTCATCGCCTTGATCGAGGTCGACGGCTATGAGGACGCCATCGCGCAGGCCAACGACACGGAATACGGGCTGTCGGCCGCCATCGCCACCACCGATGCGCGGTATGCGCACCGCTTCGCGCGGGACATCCAGGCCGGCACGGTCAAGATCAACCGCACCACCACCGGCAACCTCATCAATGCGCCGTTCGGCGGCCTGAAACACTCCAGCACGTCCACGTTCCGCGAATCGGGCCGCGTGGGCCTGGAGTTCTATACGCAGATCAAGACCGTCTACCGCGCCGGCTGACGGCCAACCCACCACCAGAGGCTTTGCAATGAAACAGATCTATCGCCTGGAACTCGAAGAAGCGCGCGTCATGGTGCGCGCCGCCATCGCCAAGTCGCAGGAAATCGGCGTCCTGGAATCGATCTGCGTCGTGGACGACGGCGGCTATCCGATCGCGCTCGAACGCATGGACGGCGCGCGCATCACGGGCCCGCAGATCGCCTGGAACAAGGCCTTCACCGCGGCGGGGCACAAGCGTTCGACGCACCTGTTCAACACCCCGCCCAACGGCCCGGCGCTGCCCGGCAACGAAGCCTTCGGCATCCAGTGGAGCTTTGACGGCAAGTTCGCCGTGTTCGTCGGCGGCTTTCCCATCGTCGTCAACGGCGAAGTGATTGGCGGCGTGGGCCTGAGCGGCGGCAACGGCGAGCAGGACACCAAAGCCGGCCTGGCGGCGCTGGCCGCGCTGGCTGAATTGCTGGAACCGCGCGGCATGAAGGTGCTGGTCGAAGCGGACATCAAGAAATAAGCGAGGGCGCCATGGCATACCGCGTGCACATCCTGGAAACCGACGAGGCCTTCGAGGTCGAAGCGGGCGAATCCGTGCTGGAAGGCGCGCAGCGGTCGGCGGTGAAGCTGCCGCACGAATGCACCTTCGGCGGCTGCGGCACCTGCCGCATCAAGCTCGCGTCCGGCGCCGTGCGCTACGACGAGTTCCCCATGGCGCTCACCCCCGAAGAGGCCGAACAGGGCTACGCGCTGGCGTGCCAGGCCCGCCCGACGGGCGACCTGTGCATCAGCGTCGCCAGCAGCCGGCAGGCGTTCCCCGAGCCGCGCCGCATCCCCGCCACGATCCATCGCATCCAGGCCTATTGCGACGACGTCATCCATCTGACGCTGGCGCTGCCCGGCGAAGGCCTGGACTACGTGCCGGGCCAGTACATGAACGTCGTGTTCCCGGACGGCGCGACGCGCAGCTTCTCTATGGCCTCGGCGCCCGCCGGCAACCTGATCGACTTCCACATTCGGCGCATTCCGGGCGGGCGCTGCACGGACCAGTGGCTGGGACAGGCGGGTGCGGGCGCGCCGGTAGAAATCGAAGCGCCGCTGGGCGTTTTCAGCTATCACGAAGAAGATTGGCGCCCGCTCATCATGATGGCCACGGGCACCGGCATCGCGCCGATCAAGGCCATCCTCGAATCCCTGCTGGACAACGAGGACTGCCCGCCCGTCACCCTGTATTGGGGCATGCGTACCGAAGCCGACCTGTACCTGCGCGACGAGATCGCGCGCTGGGCCGGCCGACTGTATGAATTCAATTTCGTGCCGGTGCTGTCGCGCGCGGGCCAGGCGTGGACGGGTCGACGCGGCTACGTGCAGCACGCCGTCCTGGAAGATCACCAGGACCTGTCGGAGCATGCCTTCTACCTGTGCGGCGCGCCCGAGATGATCCGGCAGGCCAAGCACCTGCTGGCCGAGCGCGGCGCCAGCCTGGACCACATGTATGCGGACAGCTTCACCTTCCAGCACGAACTGGCGGCGGCCTGACCCGGCCCGCCGGCCGCGGCCACGGGCATTGCGGACCTGGCGCTTCCAGCGCGCCCCGCGTCCCTAGCGGTACACCAACACCGGCAGCCGTGTGCGGGCCAGCACGCGCTGCGTCTCGCTGCCCAGCAGGAATCCGGTCATGCCGTGGCGCCCGTGCGATCCCATCACGATCAGGTCGCACCCCAGCTTTTGCGCCGTATCGACAATGGCTTCGTGCGGGTGGTCGTTGACCGTGACGATGGCCTCGCAGGGCACGAGCGCGTGCCGCGCCTCGGCCTCCAGCCCTTCCAGATACGCCAGCGCGTTCTTGCGGGCCTGGTCGGTGTAATGCCCTTCGGTGGTGCCCAGCATCTCGGCTTGATACACCAGCAGATGGTCTTCCGGGATGGCCCGCAGCAGGGTGAGGGTGGCGCCCATTTCCTTGGCGAAGACGAGCGCGCGCTTGAATGCCGATTCCGACAGCAACGAACCGTCCACGGCGATGAGCAAGTGCCTGTACATGTTGCCTCTCCTTTAGGAAAAGGACTGTCCAGCAACGGCGAATCCAGTATAGGCCCGGCCGTGGGCGCAATCCAGTCTGCCTGCGGCGGTCTCGTCCGCCGCGAGGGCGTAGTCCGAAAGGCGCAGGCAAGGCGCACTGCGCCGGCGCTTCCAAACCGGTGGGGTTAGGCATATATTGTCTTTGCGAGATCCGGCGGTTCCCTCCTGGCTTGTGGCTGATGCTTTGCTTGCGGAGAACGGAAATGCGGCGAGTGCAAACGTGGTTCATCGGCCTGATCTGCCTGGGGCTGTCCGTCTGTTTTCCCGCCTGGGCGCAGACCAAGCTGAGCAACGCGCAGCTGGACCAGCTGATGGCGCCCGTGGCGCTGTACCCCGATGCGCTGCTGTCGCAGATCCTCATGGGGTCGACCTATCCGGACGACATCGCGGCGGCCGCCAAATGGTCGGCCGCGCACAGCTCGCAGTCCGGCGACGACGCCGTCAGGGCGGTCGAGTCCGAATCCTGGGATCCCAGCGTCAAGTCGCTCGTTGCCTTCCCTTCGGTCATGGACATGATGGGACGCGAACCGGCCTGGGTGAAATCCGTCGGCGATGCCTTTCTCGCGCAGCCGGAAGCCGTCATGGATTCCGTCCAGCGGCTGCGTACGCAGGCCCAGAAGGCTGGCAACCTGAAAACCACGCCGGAGCAGACGGTCAAGACCACCACCCAGAACGAGAAGACCGTCGTGGTGATCGAGCCGGCCGATCCGCAGGTGGTCTACGTGCCCAGCTACAACCCCACGGTGGTCTACGGCACCTGGGCGTACCCCTCGTATCCCCCTTATTACTATCCGCCGCCGCCAGGGTCGATGTTCGCGACTTCGCTGGTCGCCGGCATCGGGTTCGGGCTGGGGGTCGCGGCGATCAATTCGATGTGGGGCGATGCCGATTGGGGACGCGGCGACATCGACATCGACGTGGATCGCTACAACAACATCAACGTCAACAATCGCCTGGACCGCACCAACGTCAACAACAACCGGTCCACGTGGCAGCACAACGCCGCCAATCGCGGCAATGCGCCGTATGCCGACCAGGCCAGCCGCCAGCGGTTCGACAGCCAGCGGCAGGCTGGATTGCAGAACCGCGCGCAGGCGGGGCAAGGCGCCGCCGCGGCGGGTTCGCGCGATGCGGCGCGCGAGCGCGCCGCGCAGTCTTTCGAAGGGCGCACCGGGCAGCCGATCGCCGGGCACTCCGGCAACGCAGGCGCTCGCGGGCAGCAGGGCAGCCGGGGCGACGGGGCGGCGGGGCGCGCGCAAGGCCAAGGCCCGCAGGGCGGCCAGGGCGCCCGTGACCGCGGCGCTAGCGTGTCCACGCAGGACCGGCAGCAGAACCGGTCTTCCGGCGTTTCGACGCAGGACCGCCAGCCGGACCGCGCCTCCAGCGTATCGACACACGACCGCCAGGCCGCGGCGCAGCGCCAGCGCGCCGACGAGGCCGCCGCGCGCGACCGGGCGCGCGCCACCAACACCAGCAACGCCCTGAGCGGCGCGGGCGACGGCAACCGCATGCGGCAGCAGAACCAGCGCAGTGACGTGAGCCGGGGCGCAGCCCCCCACCGCAGCACCGGCGCCAGCGCGCCGCATCGCGGAGGCGGTGCGCCGAGCCGCGGCGGCGGTGGCGGCGGCCGGGGCGGCGGCGGCCGGAGATAAGCACCATGAACAGCGGAGTTCCCATGACGATTGCTCGTTTGCGCGTGCTGTGCGCCGCGTCGGCGCTGGCGCTCGGTGTCGCGGCCCCGGCCTGGTCGCAGGCCGTCTATCCAAGCGCCCAGGCCGCGGCGCAGGCGTTCACGGACGCGCTGGCCTTGAATGACGTCGATGCCCTGAGAAAGGTGCTGGGGCCGAACCACCGGCAGCTCGTGCCGGGGGGCGTCGACCAGGAAGACATCTACCGCTATCTGGCGGCGTGGGTGCGCAAGCACGAGATCGTCGCCGACGACGGGCGCTCCTGGGTGGCGGTGGGCGATACCGGATGGACGCTGCCGGTGCCGCTCGTGCGCGCCGGCCAGGGATGGCGTTTCGACCCGGTGACGGGCAAGGCGGAGATCCGGCGTCGCGCCATCGACCGCAACGAATTGACCGCCATCGAAACCCTGCAGGAACTTCAGGCCGCGCAGACCCGCTATCGGCAGGGCGTCGGGCAGGGACGCTACGCGATGCGGCTGGTCAGCCGCCCCGGCGAACGCGACGGCCTGTACTGGCCCGAGCTGCCCGACGCGCCGCCGCAGGCTTTCGGTCCGGATGCCCTGGCGATGGGGCCGGACGTGCCGGCGGACGATGCCTACTTCGGTTATCGCTACAAGGTCATTCCGGACGCGGCAGGCAACGCGTACCGGATCGTCGCCTGGCCCGCGCGCTACGGTCAGACAGGGATCGGCACCTTCGTGGTCGGCCCCGAAGGCGGCGTGCTGGAAAGCGATCTGGGGCCGTCTTCCGCGACGCGCGCCGCGGCCTTGCGAGAGGGCGACCTGCGCGACGGAAACTGGGTCGACGCCAGCGGCCAGCCCATGCCCGCGAAGTAGGTTTTCGGGGCCGTATGGCGCGTTCTCCGCGCGCCTGTTGCTGGGTCGCAACAGGCGTATGCGTTTGTCGCCAAAGCCGCCGACGCGCCCCGCGCGTGGCCCTTTTGTCAGGCGGCTGTGCCTAAAATGGCGAGCATCGGGCGCCCGCCCGTTTTCTCCTTGCCGGATCCTCAAATTGAACCCCATGCATTTCGTCCGCTGCGCCGTTTTCGGCGTGGGGATGGCGCTTAGCGCCGCGGCGGCTTCCGCCCCGATCTTTGTCCTCAATTCCCTGGACGCCAACGTCAGCATCATCGACCCGGCCACCTACAAGGAGCTGCGACGGGTGCCCACCGGCAAGGAGCCGCATCACCTGTACCTGACGCCCGACGAAAAGTCGCTCATGGTGGCCAACGCCACCGGCGACACCATCACCCTGATGGATCCCAAGACGGGCGACGTGCAGCGCACGCTGACGGGTATCGTCGATCCCTACCAGTTGCAGTTCTCGCCGGACATGAAGTGGTTCGTCACGGCGGCCAACCGCCTGGACCACATCGACATCTATGCCTGGAAGCCGCTGGAAAAGGGCTTTGATCTCACGCTGGTCAAGCGCATCCAGGCGGGCAAGACGCCCAGCCACATCATGATCGACAAGCACAGCACGACGGCCTACGTCACGCTGCAGGACAGCGACCAGCTCATCGCCATCGACCTGGCCACGCAGACGCCCAAGTGGACGGTGCCGGTGGGCAAGACCCCTGCCGACGTCTTCCTGACGCCCGACCAGAAGACGCTGCTGGTGGCGCTGACGGGCGACTCCTACGTTGAAGCCTACGACGTCAGCAACGGCCCGGCCAAGCTGGTCAAGCGCATCCAGACCGCGGCGGGCGCGCACGCCTTCCGCGCGCAGGGCGACCACCGCCACCTGTTCGTCAGCAACCGCACCGCCAATTCCATCAGCCGCATCGACCTGCAGACGCTCACTGTCGTGGATACCTTCCCGGTGCCCGGCGGCCCGGACTGCATGGACGTGCTGGCCGACGGCAAGACGCTGCTGGTGACGTCGCGCTGGGCGCGCAAGCTCACCGTGGTGGACCTGGAACAGAAAAAGGTCGTCAATCAGGTGCCGGTGGGCAAGTCGCCCCATGGCGTCTGGACGCTGAATCATGCGCCGACCCGGTAGCCGTCCCCACGCCGCGCGCACGCGCCGGCCCGCGCCCTGGCGCGCCCGTGCCGGCGCGGTCCTGTGCCTGGCGCTGTCGGCCTCGGCCGTTGGCGCGGCCCCGCCGCCCGCCACCTGCGACAAGCCGGTGTACCTGACCTTCGACACCGGCCATATGGGCGTGGCGCCGCTGATCGCCGACGTGCTGAAGCGCCACCAGGTCAAGGTCACCTTCTTTCTGGCCAACGAACGCACGCTGACCGACGGCGCCAGCCTGGACGACGTGTGGGCGCCCTGGTGGAAGGCGCGCGCCGCCGAAGGCCACGCCTTCGCCTCGCACACCTACGACCACGTCTACTGGCAGGGCGACCTGCCCGGCGGCAAGTTCCGCGTCAAGCCCAGCGCCGGCCCGGACGCCGGCAAGCGCGCCGAATGGACGGCCGAGCAGTACTGCGCCGAGATCAAGCGTCCGGTGGCCCGGTTCCACCAGATGACGGGCAAGGACATGCTGCCGCTGTACCGCGCGCCGGGCGGCAAGACCTCGCCCGCGCTGCTCAAGGCGGCCAAGGCCTGCGGCTTCGAGCACGTGGGCTGGTCGCCGGCCGGCTTCCTGGGCGACGAGCTGCCCAGCGACAAATACCCCAACGCCAAACTGCTGGACCAGGCGCTGCGCACCATCAAGCCCGGCGACATCCTGCTGGCCCACCTGGGCATCTGGTCGCGCCAGGATCCCTGGGCGCCCGCCGTGCTGGAACCGCTGATTGAAGGTTTGCAGCGCAAGGGCTATTGTTTCGCTACCTTGAACACCCATCCGGCCTATCGCGACTGGATCGCCACGCATCACTGATCATGGATACGCTTAGCCAACTCTTCGGGGAATGCCAGCAATGGCTCTTCGAGACGGCGATTCAGCCCGCGCTGTTCCACCTGGGCATGAGCAACTTCATCGAAGACGGCTACGACGCCACCATGTGGCTGCTGGTGGGGCTGTTGCAGGTCGCGGTGCTGGTGCTGGTCTTCGGCCCCCTGCAGCGCCTGCGGCCCGTCGAGCCGGTGACCGACCGCCGCCAGATCGGCATCGACGTGCTGTACACGCTGATCCACCGCCTGGGCGCGTTCCGGCTCATGCTGTTCTTCACCATCGATCCGTTCTGGGACAGCATCTTCGGCCAGCTCCACGTGTGGGGCTTTGCGCCGTTCCAGCTGGACCAGTACTGGCCCGGCGTGACCGACAAGGCGTGGGTCAGCCTCATCATCTACCTGCTGCTGTTCGACGCGGTCGACTACTTCTACCATCGCGCGCAGCACCGCTACGGCTGGCTCTGGGCGCTGCACGCCGTGCATCACAGCCAGCGCCAGATGACCATCTGGAGCGACGACCGCAACCATCTGCTGGACGACATGCTGCGCGACGTGCTCGTCGTATTCGTGTCGCAGCTCGTGGGCGTGCCGCCGGCGCAGTTCGTGATGGTGGTCGCCATCACCCAGCTTGCGCAGAGCTTCTCGCACGCCAACCTGCGCATGCATTTCGGCGCGTTGGGCGAACGCCTGCTGGTCAGCCCGCGTTTTCATCGGCACCACCATTCCATCGCCTACGACGCCTCGTCGCCGGGCCCGGTCGGCGGCTACAACTTCGCCGCGCTGTTTCCGATCTGGGACGTGCTGTTCCGCACCGCGCGCTTTGGCGTGGGCTACGGCCCGACCGGCATCCATGACCAGCAGGCCGAACTGGGAGCGCGCGACTACGGCCAGGGCTTCTGGTCGCAGCAATGGCTGGGCCTCAAGCGCATGGTCGGCCGCGACCGCGAGCCCGCCGCCGCGCCGCCCGCGCCGCCGGCCGGCGTGGAGCGCGCATGAAAAACCCCCGCCGCAGGGCGTCCTGAAGGCGGGGGAATCTGGCGCGGGCCGGATGGCGGCTTGCGGGCCGCGATGCAACCGTCAGGCGCCGGGCGCGTCGTGCGTGGTTTCGCGCTTGATTTCGTCGTGCCGGCGTTCCATTTCCTGGCGCAGCTCGCGCCGCAGTCCGGCCGCCTTGAAGCGCTGTTTTTCTTCCAGCGTGCGGGGTTCCAGCGGCGGCACCGCGGTCGGGGCGCCGTTGTCGTCCACCGCCACCATCGTGAAATAGCAGCTGTTGGTGTGGCGCACCAGCTTCTTGCGGATGTCTTCGGTGACCACCTTGATGCCGATTTCCATCGACGTGCGGCCGGTGTAGTTCACCGCCGCCAGAAACGTCACCAGCTCGCCCACGTGGATCGGCTCGCGGAACACCACCTGATCGACCGACAGGGTCACGACATACTGGCCGGCGTACCGGCTGGCACAGGCGTAGGCCACCTGGTCCAGATACTTGAGGATGGTTCCGCCGTGTACGTTTCCTGAGAAGTTCGCCATGTCTGGCGTCATCAGGATGGTCATCGACAATTGGTGGCTAAAGGCGTCGTCCATGGCGGGCGGCTCGTTCGTGAATAAAACGTCTATGGTAGCGGCTGGCGGCTGACATGAGGCCTTAAGCGGCGCGCCTTTCAGGGTTTCTTGGCGGGCGGCGCAACCGGATCCGACGTGGCGGGCGCGGGTTGCGGGGGCGAAGCGGGCGCGGGCGTCGCGTCCGCCGCCTGCGGGGCGGCTCCGCCCTCGGCCTGCGCCGCCGCCTCGGGGACGTCGCGGCGCACGGCGGGCGGCGTCCACAAGCCGTCCAGCACCGCCGGGCCCGGCGCGTAGACGCGAAGCAGCATGCCCACCGGACCCGCCCCGGGGATGGGAAGCCAGTTGGACTGGTCCTCGGGCGGCGGCGCGGCGTGGCTGAAGATCAGGTCCAGCGAGCCGTCCGCGTTGACGCGCAGCGGGTCGCGGCTGCCGAGCGCGTGGCGGTCGACCGGATTGGGCACGGGCATGCCCTGGGCGTCATAGGCAGCCAGCGACCACAGCGCGCCCGTGCCGGGCAACTGGTCGCCGTCGAAATGCAGCGTATAGCGGTGCGCGCCGTCCAGCAGGGCGCCATCGCTGTCGGCGGCCAGCACCAGCACGGTCAGGTCTTCCGGCAGGCCGCTGCCCGGCTGCGCCTGCGCGGCAAGCGCGCGCTGCAGCCATGCGTTGCCGTAGACGCCGACGCTGGCCGTCTCCCGCAGCCAGCCGTTCGCGCCGCGCAACGACTGGCCGGCCGCGGCCTCCATCCGTTCGCGCGCCGCGCGCACGCCGCGGCGCATTCCCTGTTTGGCGGAATGATCGAGCTTGTCGAAATCAAAGGGCCTGCCGGGCACCAGTCCCACGCGCCGCAGCAGGGCCAGCACCGGCTGGTCCGTGGCGTGCGGCGGGTGCTTGCGCAGCAATTCCGCGGCGTAGGTGAAGAACGCGTCGGTCGGCATCGCGTCCACCTGCTCGCGCACCGGAATGTTCAGGTCCAGCGACGGGTCGGCCTTCGACCGCGGCGCCTGCGCGGGCAGGTTCCACTGCGCCAGCGGCGTCAGGACGAAACCGTCCTGCAGCGCGTTGGCCGCGGCCAGGTCCGCGGGGCCGTCGGCCTGGATCAGTGTCCTGGCCCAGACGTGGACCGTGGGCGCGTCGATGCGCGCCATGCCGGAGGGCAGCACGCCGCGCCAGCCCGGCGGCACGATGGCGGTATTGCCCTTGGCCGTGCCGGTGCTGCGCGAGCCCAGCGTGGCGAACACGTCCGTCCACATGTCCAGCAGCGTCAGCGTGTAGCGCCGGCCCTGCGTGTCGGGCACGGACAGCACGACGGGCCCGGCCGTCAGGTCGACCCAGCCCGTGCTGCGCAGCATGTCGGGATTGGCCCACGGCGCGGCGTCGCCCGCGCGGGGCAAGGTGCGCCCATGCAGGAACGTGTTGGCCGGCGCGCCGGCCTGTCCGCGCGCCGGGTGGGTGAACTGGCGCCGGGTCAGGTCCATGGTGACCAGCGGGTAGAAATACAGATAGCCTTCCATCGCCGCCTGCTGGGCCGCCTCGGTCGCGGCGGCGGCCGGCGTCGGCTTGGCAGGGGCCGCCAGGGCGGTGCCCGGCGGCATCAGGGCGAAGTGGGCGGCGGCCAGCAACAGGGCCAGGGGGGCAAGGCGGCGCATCGGCGCTCCAACGGTCATGCGGAACAAATGAAAGGCGGCAGCGTGGGCCGCGCGCGGTCGGGGCCGGCGGGAACACCGCGGCCGCCGGCCATCGTAGCAGCGCTGCAGTGCCGCAAATTCCGCGAAGAAGGCGCATTTACGCGCCAAATCTCGGACCGACGCCAAAACCGCGCGCTGCGCGCAGCATGACGCGCCCAATTCGTAGGCCTATACTTGCTCAAATTCCCTTGGAAGCCGTAGGGCTTTTCGTCCAGGAAATTCCCGCTTCCTTCATACACCCGGAGAGGAGTGCTTCATGGTCAACATGAATCGCCGCCAGTTCTTCAAGGTGACCGGTGCAACCCTGGCAGGCTCCAGCCTGGCCATGCTGGGGGTAGCCCCCGGTACGGCCATGGCCGAAGTGCGCCAGTTCAAGCTTGCGCGCATGACAGAAACGCGCAACACCTGTCCCTACTGTTCGGTGGCCTGTGGTTTGCTGATGTACGGCCTGGGCGATGGCTCGAAGAACGCGCGCGCCAGCATCATGCACATCGAAGGCGACCCCGACCACCCCGTCAACCGCGGCACCCTCTGTCCGAAGGGCGCGGCCCTGATCGACTTCATCCACAGTCCCAACCGCCTGAAGTACCCGGAATACCGGGCGCCCGGTTCGGACAAGTGGGTGCGGATGTCCTGGGACGAAGCCCTTACCCGCATCACCAAGCTCATGAAGGCCGACCGCGACGCGAACTTCGTCGAGAAGACCGCGGACGGCAAGACCGTCAACCGGTGGGTCACCACCGGCATGCTGGCGGCCTCGGCAAGCAGCAACGAGGTCGGCTACATCACGCACAAGACCGTGCGCAGCATGGGGATGCTGGCATTCGATAACCAAGCCCGTGTCTGACATGGCCCGACGGTGGCAGGTCTTGCCCCGACGTTTGGCCGTGGAGCGATGACGAACCATTGGGTCGACATCAAGAACGCGGACATTGTTTTGATCATGGGCGGCAATGCCGCCGAGGCGCACCCGTGCGGCTTCAAATGGGTCACCGAAGCCAAGGCCCATAACAAGGCCAAGCTGATCGTCGTGGATCCGCGCTTCACGCGCTCGGCATCCGTGGCGGACTTCTACGCGCCCATACGCACCGGCACCGACATCATCTTCCTGGGTGGCGTCATCAAGTACCTGTTGGATCACGACAAGATCCAGCACGAGTACGTGCGCAACTACACCGACTTTTCGTTCCTCGTGCGCGAGGATTTCGCGTTCGATGCGGGGCTGTACTCGGGCTACAACGCCGAAAAGCGCACCTACGACAAGCAATCCTGGGACTACGAGCGCGGCGAGGACGGCTACGTCAAGACCGACCCCACGCTGCAGCATCCGCGCACGGTCTACCAACTGCTCAAGAAGCACTATTCGCGCTACACGGCCGACATGGTCGAACGCGTCTGCGGCACGCCCAAGGACAAGTTCCTGACCGTGTGCGACCTGCTGGCGTCCACGGCCGCGCCCAACCGCGCCGCCACCATCCTCTACGCGCTCGGCTGGACGCAGCACTCCATCGGTTCGCAGATGATCCGCACCGGCGCGATGGTGCAGCTGCTGCTGGGCAACATCGGCATCGCTGGCGGCGGCATGAATGCGCTGCGCGGGCACTCGAACATCCAGGGCCTGACCGACCTGGGCCTGATGTCGAACCTGCTGCCGGGCTACATGACGCTGCCCAACGAGCCGGAGCAGGACTACGCCAAGTACATCGACACGCGCACGCTCAAGCCGCTGCGTCCCAACCAGCTCAGCTACTGGCAGAACTATCACAAGTTCCACGTCAGCCTGATGAAGGCCTGGTGGGGCGGCGCGGCCACGGCCGAGAACAACTGGGCTTTCGACTACCTGCCCAAGCTGGACAAGCTCTACGACATGCTGCAGGTCTACGAGCTCATGGTGCAGGGCAAGATGAACGGCTACATCGCCCAGGGCTTCAACCCGCTGGCCGCCGCGCCCAACAAGGGCAAGCTGAACGATGGCTTCGCCAAGCTCAAGTTCCTGGTCATCATGGACCCGCTGGCCACCGAGACCTCGGAGTTCTGGCGCAATGCCGGCGAAGCCAACGACGTGGATCCGTCCAAGATCCAGACCGAGGTCTTCCGCCTGCCCACCACCTGTTTTGCCGAGGAAGACGGCGCGCTGGTCAATTCCGGCCGCTGGCTGCAGTGGCACTGGAAGGGCGCCGAGCCCCCGGGCGAAGCCAAGAGCGACATCGAGATCATGGCGCTGCTGTTCACGCGCCTGCGCAAGATGTACCAGGACGAAGGCGGCAAGTACCCCGATCCCATCGTCAACCTGTCGTGGCCGTATTCCAACCCGCAGAACCCGACGGCCGAGGAGTTGGCCAAGGAATACACGGGCCGTGCGCTGGTGGACCTTGCCGATCCCAAGGACCCCACGAAGATCATGCGCCGCGGCGGCGAGCAGCTCGCGGGCTTTGCCGAGCTTCGCGACGACGGGTCCACCGCCAGCGGCTGCTGGATCTTCGCCGGGGCCTGGAGTCCCAGCGGCAACCTCATGGCGCGCCGCGACAACAGCGACCCCACCGGCATCGGCCAGACCCTGAACTGGGCCTGGGCGTGGCCGGCCAACCGCCGCGTCCTGTACAACCGCGCCTCGTGCGACCTCGAAGGCAAGCCGTTCGATCCGCGGCGCCAGCTCATCGCCTGGAACGGCAAGATCTGGGCCGGCGCCGACATCCCCGACTTCAAGGGCGACGAAAACCCGGCAGGCGGCATGGGGCCGTTCATCATGAACCCCGAAGGCGTGGCGCGCTTCTTTGCGCGGGCGGGCCTGGCCGAAGGGCCGTTCCCGGAACACTACGAGCCCTTCGAAAACCCGCTGGGCTATAACCCGCTGTACCCGAAGGCCAAGGGCGTCACCAGCAATCCCGCCGCGCGCATTTTCAAGGATGACCTCGCGGCAATGGGCACGGTCGAGAACTTCCCCTACGTGGCCACCACGTACCGCCTGACCGAGCACTTCCATTACTGGACCAAGAACGTCCGCATCACCTCCATTCTCCAGCCCGAGCAATTCGTGGAGATCGGCGAGGCGCTGGCCAAGGAACTGGGCATCCCCAACGGATCGCGCGTCAAGGTGACGTCCAACCGCGGCTACATCAAGGCCGTGGCGCTCGTCACCAAGCGGATCCGTCCGCTCACCGTCGAGGGCAAGACGGTGCACCAGGTCGGCATTCCCATCCACTGGGGCTTCGTGGGCATCGCCCGGCCGGGCTTCCTTGCCAACACCCTGACGCCATTCGTGGGCGACGGCAATTCCCAGACGCCGGAATTCAAGTCGTTCCTGGTGAAGGTCGAAAAGGTATAGGAGAACCGACATGTCCATGCAATCCCTAGACATCAAGCGGCGCTCCGCCACCACCACGCCGCCGCCCGGCATCCGTGAGCCCGTCACGGGCTCGGTGGCCAAGCTGATCGACGTCTCCAAGTGTATCGGCTGCAAGGCGTGCCAGAGCGCCTGCATGGAGTGGAACGACCTGCGCGACGAGATCGGCGTCAACGTGGGCGTTTACGACAACCCGGCCGACCTCACCGAGCATTCCTGGACCGTCATGCGCTTCTCGGAGTTCGAGAATCCCGCCGGCGACCTGGAATGGCTGATCCGCAAGGACGGCTGCATGCACTGCGCGGAGCCGGGCTGCCTGAAAGCCTGTCCCTCGCCGGGCGCCATCGTCCAGTACAACAACGGCATCGTGGACTTCCACGAAGAAAACTGCATCGGTTGCGGCTACTGCATCACCGGCTGTCCGTTCAACGTGCCGCGCATTTCCAAGAAAGACCACAAGGCATACAAGTGCACGCTGTGCTCGGACCGCGTGGCCGTCGGCATGGAGCCGGCCTGCGTCAAGGCCTGTCCCACCGGCGCCATCGTCTTCGGCACCAAGGACGACATGCACCAGCATGCCGCCGAGCGCGTCGAGGACCTGAAGTCGCGCGGCTTTGCGCAGGCCGGGGTATACGACCCGGCGGGCGTGGGCGGCACGCACGTCATGTACGTGCTGCATCATGCCGACCAGCCGGGGCTCTACCACGGGCTGCCCGCCGATCCGCGGGTCAGTCCCATGGTGTCCCTGTGGAAGGGCCTGGCCAAGCCGCTGGGCCTGGCCATGATGGCGCTGACCGCGCTGGCGGGCTTTTTCCACTATGCGCGGGTCGGCCGCAACGAAGTGACCGAGGAAGACGAACGCAGGGCCGAAGAAGAGGTGCGCCATGAATGAAGACCGCCGCTATCGCCTGATCAAGCGCTACACGCCCGGCGAGCGCACCAACCACTGGATCATCGCGCTCACGTTCATCCTGCTCGCCTTGTCCGGGCTGGCGCTCTTTCATCCGTCCATGTACTGGCTGACCAACCTGTTCGGGGGCGGTCCCTGGACGCGGATCCTGCATCCGTTCATCGGGGTGGTGATGTTCGCCTGCTTTGCGGTGTTCGCCGGACACATGTGGCGCCACAACCTGCTGACCCGCGCGGACCGCCAGTGG
>Ga0182739_1001092_pt1 | contig 29891 bp, 26 predicted proteins | sample eDN5th30CBELigBY_FD_128873 | JGI IMG/M metagenome (GOLD analysis project Ga0182739, IMG submission 128873) | Enriched backyard soil microbial communities from Emeryville, California, USA - eDNA 5th pass 30_C BE-Lig BY (version 2) (version 2) | ecosystem: Environmental > Terrestrial > Soil >... | reverse complement strand
CACCGCTATCGCCGCTACGATTTCACCGTGACGGGCGAGAGCGCCTGCGCCGATTCGTGGGGCCGTGCGCTCGCCACGCGCCAGACCTCGCTGTCGCTGCCCTGTTTCGCCGAGCGCCGCTACGGCGGCGTCGCCGACGACGAATTGCTGATGGCCTGCCCGCCGGACGAGCTGCTGCGGGCGGTCGAGGGCATGGGCCATCTCGGCAAGAACGGCCTGCGCTATCCGTTCCCGCCCTATGGCGCGGTGATGGATCCGGCGCTGGGCATGGCCAAGAGCTACAGCTGAGATGCTCTACGTCGTGGCCTGGCCGGTGCTCGGCGAGGCCGACGACACGGCGCTGCGCCACTTGCGGGCGCAGTATCATCCGGAAGAGGCGGCGCTGATCGGCCCGCACTTCACGCTCGTGTTCGGCGTCGCGGCCGAGCGCGAGGGCCCGTTGCGCGCGGCGCTGCAGGGCGTCACGCAACGGCCCTTCTGGTTCATGATCGAGCGTATCGTTCGCTCCGACTTCTATCTCTATGCGCAGCCCTCGGATGGCGCGGCCGAACTGACGGAACTTCATGAGGCGCTCGGCAGCGGCCCGGCTCGTGAACCGTTCGAACCGCATATCACGTTGGGCCGTTTCCGGGACGCCGCGGAAGCCGAGCAGGTGGCTCGAATCGTCGGTCGTCAGAACCTGCCGATGACCGGCCGGATCGAGGAGCTGGCCCTGCTGCGGCGAACGGGCGGCACGCTCGAAACATTGGCCAGCATCCGCCTCGGCGCATGAAGGTCCTGCGCCGGCTCGCGATCCTCCTGATGGCGGGGCTCGCGCTGCTTTGCGTGTTCGGCCGCCCCGTGGTCTGGACCGAGGCGGTGCTGGTCATGTGGGACGTGGCCGCAGGCGGCAATCCGACTCTGTGGCGGGCGGTGACGGCCGCGCCCGGGGAACGGGCGATCCACTGGCAAAAGGGCGAGGGCGATCTCTACCTGCCGGCCAGCCAGGCGCGGGCCGCGATGGTCCTGGTGCCGGGCGCCGCCGTGCTGGGGCGCGACGAGCCGCGGCTGCAGGCCTTTGCCCGAACGCTCGCCCGCGCGGGCTTCGCCGTTCTGGTGCCGGAGCTGCCGGAAGTGCGCCAGCTCGTCCTGTCCCGTGCCGACGGCGACCGGGTGGCCGATGCGCTGCGGCAGCTGAACGAGCGCCTGCCAGATCTGCCGCTCGGCGTCGCCGCCATTTCCTACGCCGCCGGGCCCGCCATAATTGCCGCGATCGAGGACGATCTCGCCCCGCGTGTCGCCTTTGTCGTCGCCATCGGCGGCTACCGCGACGCCTACACGACCATCCGCTTCGTCACCACGGGCGCTTTCCGGCCGAGAGGCGACAGCCGGGAGTTCCGGGTCGAGCCGAACGCCTACGGTCGCTGGGCAATCCTGCGTGCCAATGCCGGCCGGCTCGACGATCCGGCCGACGCCCGCCTGCTGGAACAGATCGCGCTACGGCGCTTGCGCGACCGCGACGCCGACATATCGCGAGAAGCCGGGATGCTGGGACCGCCGGGGCGCGCGGTCCTGGCACTGGTCGACAACCGCGATCCCGATGCCGTCAACCGCCTGATCGAGGAACTCCCCGAAAGCGTGCGCCGCGAGATCGATGCTCTCAATCTCGCCTTCCACGATCTGTCGAAGCTGCGGGGCCATCTCATGCTGGTGCATGGCCGCACCGATCCCATGGTGCCCTACAGCGAGAGCCAGGACCTTGCCGTGGCGGCGTCGAAGGCGCGTGTGTCCCTGTTCCTGATCGACGATATCGGCCACGTCGAGTTCACGGCGGTGAACATCGCCAATGCCTGGAAGATGTGGCAGGCGATCGTCGCGCTGCTGGAGGAACGGCGCTAAAGCGCGCTGAAATGAAAAGTCCGTCATCTTGAGCGAAGCCGCCCGGACTGCGCGCCTTCGGCGCTTCGCTCAGGATGACGGGGGGATTTCCATCGAGCCTCGACGCGATTGTCTTTAACGCCAGAGCGGCGGCAGGGGCGGAAGACGGACGTTACCGGGCCGCGTTGCCACGCCGAACTTCGCCAGGGCCTCGCGGACCTCGCGGGGCATCGTCATGTTCGGCGACGCCGTGACGCCCGCCAGTTTAAACAGTCGATCGATGAGGCGCTGGAAGCGATCGGCTTCGTCGGGATAGCGGCGAATTTCGACCTTGCGGCCCTCGTCGATGCCGGCCTTTGCCTTGGCGATGTTGAGGGCGAGCTGCAGGCCGCCCAGCTCGTCGACGAGACCGGCGCGCTTGGCGTCGATGCCGCTGAACACCCGCCCGCGGGCGGCCGCGTCGATCCGGTTGGCGTCGAGGTTGCGCGACTCCGCCACCTGGGCCGTGAAGGCGGCATAGATGACGTCGAGTTCGCGATTGATGGCGGCGCGCTGCGCCGGCGTCGGCGGCTGGAAGGTCGAATGCATGCCGGCGTTGCGGCCCACCGATACGCGCTCGACGTTCACGCCGAGCGACGTCAGCAGCTCCTGGGCCATCGGCCAGATGCTGAACACGCCGATCGAGGCGGTTATGGTCGTCGGCTGCGCGACGATCACCTCGCCGCGCACCGCGGCGAGGTAGCCGCCCGACGCCGCGATGTCGCCCATCGACACGATCACCGGCTTGCCGGCGGCCCGCGCGCGGCCGACCGCATCGGCGATCGCATCGGCCGCGGGGTAGGTGCCGCCAGGCGAGTCGATGCGCAGCACGATGGCGCGCACGTCCTTCGCCTGGGACGCGTTCTCCAGCGCCTCGACGACGTCCTCGGCATTGGCCATGGCCTCGTCCTCGAGCGGGCTGCCGCTGCCGCCGCCGGACGAGATAGCGCCGCTGGCCCGCACGAGGGCGATGACCTCGCCGCCGGTCTTGGGCCGCGCCTCGTCCCCGGCGTATTCGGCGAGCGTCACGAGATCGCGCTTGCCGTTGGCGCGCTGATAGACTTCCTCGAGGGCATCGATGCGATAGCCGATCTTGTCGACGAGACCGTCGCGACGGGCCTGCTCGGACTCGTGCGGCGCCGTGTCGATCAGGCGGCGAAGCTGGCCGGCCTCCATCTTGCGATCACGGGCCACGTCGGCAATGAACTGGTCGAACAGGCTGTCGATGAGCTGCTGCAGGTTCTCGCGGGCGGGGCGGGTGTATCCCGTCTCCGTGAACGAATCGGGCGCGCTCTTGTATTCGTAGCGCTTGCCACCCTCGACCTTGACCCCGAGCTTGTCGAGGCCGCCCTTGAGGAAGGGCGTCTCGACGGCGATGCCGGTGACACCGAAACCGCCGCTCGGCTGCAGCCAGATCTGGTCGAGCGCGGCCGCGAGATAGTAGTCGGCGACGTGGCTGCCGCCGCTGCCGAGGGATTCGGCGAAGCCCACCGCGAACTTGCCCTTGCCGCGGAAGTGGGCGATTGCCTGACGCAGTTCCTGGACGCGGGCCAGTCCGCCGTCCTCGTCGCCGATCTCGACGTACAGGCCGACGACGCGTGGATCGTCCGCCGCCTGCCACAGAAGCTGCACCGTCTCGACGATGTCGCGCGAGCTGCCGAACAGGCCGCCGCTCAGCAGACCGGCCGACGTCGTCTCCGGCGGCAGGGAACGAAGGTCCAGCGAGAGCACCATCTGCTGTGGCAGCGGCTTGGGCGAGAAGGGACCCGAGGCGAAAAAGGCCACGCCGGCGACCACCGCCAGCAGGACGAGGGTGCCGATGGTCGCAAGAAAGCCGACGATGAAACGCCGCATGCGAGAGTTTCCCTCTGGTGAATGAGTGCTGACTAGGAGCGAACGAGATTCGGCCGGAACGCCTTTACGGCGTCAAGCATCGTCATGGCATTTGCATCGAGACCATTGTCGCGGACCACGACGGCTGCCGGGACGCCGCGGATCGGACGCAGACTGTCATCGACATTGAATTGGGAAAGGCGCAGGTCCGCTGCGAGGAAGGCATGCGGTTCGACCCCGATCTGGAGCTGGGTACGCATCGCCAGACGGCGAATCCGGACCCATTCGATGTCGCTCCAGGGGATGCGGGCATTGCGGCCAAAACCCAGCGCTATGCCTTCATGGTCGATCACCACCTGCGGCGTGCGATCCAGAAAGCGACTGACGCCGACATAGATGTAGTAGACCATGATCAGCGCCAGCAGAGAGAACATCACGAAGCGCGGGTCTTTCAGCGACAGGGTCGGCGCGTTGGCAGAATCTCCCGATGAGAAATGCGCGATGGCCGAGGCGATCATCAGCAGCGAGACGGCCGCCATGCCCAGATTGTGGAGGGTGCCGTAGCGCACCTGCAGGGCTTGCCGCGCGGCCACGGCGGCGCGCTAGCCGGCCTGCGCGCGATGGCGCAGCAGATGGTCCGCAAGGACGCAGGCCATCATGGCTTCGGCGACCGGCGTGCCGCGGATGCCGACGCAGGGATCGTGGCGGCCCTTGGTGCGCAATTCGATCTCGCGGCCGTTGCGGTCGACGCTGCGGACCGGAGTCAGGATGGAACTGGTGGGCTTGACCGCGAGGCGGCAGACGATGTCCTGGCCGGTCGAGATGCCGCCCAGGATGCCGCCGGCATGGTTGCTCAGGAAGGCGGGGTGGCCGTCGAGCATGCGCATCTCGTCGGCATTCTCCTCGCCGCTCATCGCCGCCGAGGCGAAGCCGTCGCCGATCTCCACGCCCTTCACGGCATTGATGCTCATCAGCGCCTTGGCGAGGTCGGCGTCGAGCTTGTCGTAGACCGGATCGCCGAGCCCCACGGGCACGCCCGAAGCAACCACCTCGATGACCGCGCCACACGAGCTGCCGCGCTTGCGCACATCGTCAAGGTAGCCTTCCCAGTTCTGCGCCGCCTGGCGGTCGGGACACCAGAAGGGATTGTCGCCGGTGGCGTCCCAATCCCAGTTGGCACGGTCGATCTTCTGCGTGCCGATCTGGACCACGGCGCCGCGGATGGAGACGCCATCCCCGAGAATCTTTCGGGCGACGGCCCCGGCGGCGACACGCACCGCGGTTTCACGCGCCGACTGTCGGCCGCCCCCGCGATAGTCGCGCACGCCGTACTTCATTTGATAGGTGTAGTCGGCGTGGGACGGGCGGAACTGGTCCTTGATCTCGCCGTAGTCGCGGCTGCGCTGGTCGACATTGTCGATGTGCAGCCCGATCGGGGTGCCGGTGGTCACGCCCTCGAAGACGCCGGACAGGATCTTCACCGTGTCCGGCTCCTGGCGCTGGGTGACGAAGCGCGACTGGCCCGGGCGGCGCTTGTCCATCCAGACCTGGATGTCGGCCTCGCTGAGGGGGATGCGCGACGGCGCGCCGTCGACCACGCAGCCGATCGCGGGCCCGTGGCTTTCGCCCCAGCTGGTGAACCGGAAGAGGGTACCGAAACTGCTGCCGGCCATGGCCTGCCGGCCTCCTGCGCTACTCGCCTTCGAAGTTGCCGAGCAATTCGGCGATCTGCTTCGCGGACGAGGTGTTGATCATGCCGACGACATGGTAGCCGGCATCGACGTGCATCACTTCACCGGTCACACCGGTGCCGAGATCGGACAGCAGGTAGAGGCCGGCATTGCCGACTTCCTCGGTCGTGACGTTGCGCTTCAGCGGCGAGTTGAGCTCGTTCCACTTCAGTATATAGCGGCCGTCGTTGATGCCGGCGAAGGCCAGCGTCTTGATCGGACCGGCCGAGATCGCGTTGACGCGGATCTTCTGCTCGCCGAGGTCCGCCGCCAGGTAGCGCACGCTCGCCTCGAGCGCGGCCTTGGCGACACCCATGACGTTGTAGTGGGGGATCACCCGCTCGGCACCGTAGTAGGTGAGGGTGAGCAGGCTGCCGCCATCCTTCATCAGCGGCACGGCGCGCTGCGCCACGGCGGTGAAGGAGTAGACGCTCACGTTCATGGTGAGATTGAAATTATCGGACGTGGTGTCGAGGTAGCGTCCGCGCAGCTCGTCCTTGTTCGAGAAGGCGATGGCGTGGACCACGAAGTCCAGCTTGCCCCAGTCCTTCTCCAGCTTGGCGAAGACCGCGTCGATGCTGGCGGCGTTGGTCACGTCGCACGGCTCGATGATCTTGGCCCCGATCGAATTGGCCAGCGGCCGCACACGCTTCTCCAGGGCCTCGCCCTGAAAAGTGAAGGCCACCTCGGCCCCCTGGTCGTGGCAGGCCTTGGCAATCCCCCAAGCGATCGAGCGTTCGTTGGCGACGCCCATTACGAGGCCTTTTTTACCGGCCATCAGTTGTGCAGCTGCGGTCATGCCTCGTTCTAGCTGGGGAACGGTATTGGGACAAGATGCCGGTGGTGGAACGCGCCGGCCCCCCTCATATTGTGGTGATGATCAGGGAAACTACCGATCCGCTGGAGCTTTTCGCCGCCTGGTACGGCGAAGCCGCCACTTCCGAGCCCAACGACCCCTCCGCCATGGCCGTGGCCACGGTCGGTCCGGACGGCACGCCGGCCGTGCGCATGGTTCTGTTGAAGGACTATGACGCCGACGGTTTCGTGTTTTACACAAACTATGAAAGCCGGAAGGGCAACCACCTGCTGGCCCACCCCAAGGCGGCCTTCCTTTTCCACTGGAAGTCGCTGCGGCGCCAGGTTCGCCTCGAGGGGCCGGTCACCCAGACGACCGCCGCGGAGGCCGACGCCTATTTCGCGAGCCGGGCGCGGGGAAGCCAGGTGGGGGCCTGGGCCTCGGAGCAGTCGCGGCCGCTGCAGAGCCGGTTCGCGCTGGAGAAGCGGGTGGCGGAATATGGCGCCAAGCACGTGCTGGGGACGGTGCCGCGGCCGCCGCACTGGTCGGGCTTCCGCCTGCAGCCGAACCTGATCGAATTCTGGCAGGACGGCGCCTTCCGCCTGCACGACCGGCTGGAATATCGCCGCGGCGGTCCGGCGGAGCCGTGGACCACGCGAACGCTTTACCCCTGAGGGCGTGATGGCGATGGAGCCCCAACGGCTGATGCGACTGGCGACCGTCGCGTCGATGTCGACGGCGCTCATCCTGATCGTCGCGAAATTCCTGGCCTGGCGGCTCACCGATTCCGTCAGCATGCTGTCCTCGCTGGTCGATACGTCGCTCGACCTCGTGAGCTCGATGGTGACCTTCTTGGCGGTGCGGCAGGCCCTCGTGCCGGCCGATGACAATCATCGTTTCGGTCATGGCAAGGCCGAGGGGCTGGCGGGACTGATCCAGGCGGGTTTCATCGCCGCCTCGGGCTGTGCGCTCCTGGTCGCGATCGCCGAGCGGCTGGGCAATCCGAAGCAGGTGCGTGAGGAGGCGATCGGCCTTGCCGTCAGCGCACTGGCGATCGGACTGACCCTGTGCCTCGTCACGTTCCAGAAGTACGTCGTGCGGCGCAGCGGATCGCTCGCCATCAATGCCGACATGGCGCACTACAGCACCGATCTGGTGGCGACCTTGGTCACCGGCGCGGGCGTCTTCCTGTCGGGCCAGCTGGAGCAGCCCCTGATCGACAGCGGTGTCGCGGCCCTGGTGGCGCTCTACCTGATGCATGGCGCTTGGAACGTCGGCAAGGAATCGTTGAACGTGCTGATGGACCACGAACTGCCGCCCGCGGATGGAAGGAAGATCGAGGCGATCGCGCGGGCGCATCCAGGCGTGAAGGACGTGCACGACCTGAAGACCCGGTCGGGCGGGCTCACCAAGTTCATCCAGCTCCATATCGAGGTCGATCGTGACCTCTCGGTCGTGCTTGGGCACGCGGTCGGCCTCGAAGTGCAGGCCGAGATCGCCAGAGCCTTTCCGGGGGCGGAGATCATCATTCACGTCGATCCTTCGCCCGCTCCATGACCGGCCGGCCTTCCTTCATCGTCGAGGACCAGTCCGAGACAATCGCCTTCCTCGACGCCGAGCTGAAACCCGAGCGCAGGATCGACACGCATGGCGCCGTCGTCTTTCTGTGCCGCGAGCGTGCCTACAAGCTGAAGCGGGCGGTGAAGTTTCCCTACATGGACTTCTCGACCGAGGGTCGGCGCGCGGCGATGTGCGCCGCGGAGATCGACGTGAACCGGCGGTCGGCGCCCGAGATCTACCTGGGCATCGCGCCCGTCCTCAGGCGCGACGGCAAGCTGGCGCTGGGTGAGGTCGGTGAAACGTCCGGACAAGCGGTCGACTGGCTGGTCGTGATGCGGCGCTTCGACGAGGAGGGGCTGCTCGACCGCATGGCCGAACGGGGCGCGTTGACGCCGGACCTCATGGCCGCCCTTGGTGCGCGCGTGGCCGAATTCCACGACGGGTTACCCGCCATAGAGTCGGGGTTCTGCGGTCCGGACGATTATCGTCATTCGGTGGCCGCCGATGTCCGCCAGATGCGCGAGGCGGGGGACCGTCTCGATCCGCCGACCAGTGAGGCGCTGGCCGAAGCGATGCCGCGCTCGCTCGAACCGTTCGTGGATCTCGTGGCACGCCGCGTCGCCTCGGGCGCGATCCGGCGCTGCCATGGCGATCTGCACCTGCGCAATATCGTGACCTTGAACGGTCAGCCGGTGCCCTTCGACGCCATCGAATTCTCCGACAAGATCGCCAACATCGACGTGCTCTACGATCTCGCCTTCGCGCTGATGGATCTGGCGCGGCAGGGGCTGGGCGCGTTGGCCAACCGGCTGCTGAACGAATGGTTGTGGCGGGTCGGCGAAGTCGAAGGCGCCTCCCACGAAGAGGCGCTGGCGCTGCTGCCGATGTTCCTCGCGCGGCGGGCGGCGATCCGCGCCTACGTCGATTCCGCCGTCACCGCCGTCAGCGGCGCCGACAATGCGCCGGCGCGTGCCTATCAGAAGGCGGCGCTGGCCTTCCTGCAGCCCTCGCCGCCGCGACTGGTCGCGATCGGTGGCCTGTCGGGCAGCGGCAAGACCACGCTGGCGCTCAAGCTCGCACCCGAGATCGGCCGCACGCCGGGCGCCGTCGTGGTGCGGACCGACGTCGAGCGCAAGCGGCAGGCGGGCGTCGCCCTGGACGAGCCCATGCCCGAAGGCAGCTATTCGCCGGCGGCATCCGCCAGGATTTACGCGTCTTGCATGGCGCGCGCCGAGCGCGTGCTGCGGGCGGGGCACAGCGTCGTGCTCGATGCCGTCTTCGCGCGTCCCGATGAGCGCGCCGCGGCCGAGGCGCTGGCGCGCAAGGTGAGCGTGTCGTTCCAAGGCATCTGGCTCGACGTCCCGAAGGAGGTCGCGCAGCAACGCGTGACGGACCGAAAGGGCGATGCTTCCGACGCTACTGCGTCGGTGGTCGAGCGACAGTTCGGCTACGATTTAGGACGCATTGAGTGGGAGCGTCGCTGACCTCGGCTTGACGGCGATTCCATAAGTGAGTAATCACTCACTTATGGAATCGGTGAAACTGATCGAGATGTCGGACTCCGCGGCCTCTGGTCATGTGCGCCATCGGGAGGCCGAGGCCCTGGCCGTTCTCGACGCCTGCCTCGGCTGGCTGCCGCTGGGTGGATGGCTGGCGAGGCTCGCCGACCCGATCGTGTGCGCCTGGATGAAGCGCGCCGGGACGCCCTATGCCGCCGAGATCGACTTCGTCGCCCTCACCCTGAAGAGGCCGGGCATCTGGCTCCTGCACGGCGCCTATCTGTTCGGCTGCACCGCGCTGGCCGACGACACCGCGCAGGGTCCGCGTCTGCGGCGCACGCTCGACTGGCCGTTTCCCGGTCTCGGCCGTCTCGTCGAGGTGAGGCGCCAGCGCGGACCGGCGGGGGAATTCCTGAACGTCACCTGGCCGGGCTTCGTCGGCGTGCTGACCGCAGTGGCGCCGGCGCGCTTCGCCGTCTCGATCAACCAGGCGCCGATGCGCCGCCGCTGGCGGACGCCGCTGCTCCTATGGCTCGACTATGCGCTGAACGCGCTCGACGGTTTGCGCAACAGCGGGCGCCTGCCGCCCGAACATCTGCTGCGCCACGTCTTCGAGACCGCCGCGAGCTTCGACGAAGCGCGCCACCGGCTCGAAACCGCGCCGGTCGCGCGACCCGTCCTGTTCCTGTTGGTCGGCACGAAGCCCGGCGAGCGGATCGTCATCGAGCGCGAGGAGACAAAAGCGCGGACCCACCGCGACGACACAGTCTTCGCCAACGACTGGCGCGAACGCCATCCGAAATGGAGGCCCCGTGGATGTGGCGAGGGCGAGCCCTTCGAGAACAACATCCGCCGCCGCACCGCGCTCGCCGCCTGGACCGGCCGCGACGCGGATGAATTCGCCTGGGTGACCTCGCCCGTCCTAAACGGCTGCACGCGCCTCTCGGTCGAGATGTGCCCCGCGACAGGCCAGCTGACCGTCGCCGGCTGGGAAGCCGACGAACGAGCCAGCGCCGCCCGCGTCACCGCGATCTCGACCTTCCAGCTGGCCGCTCAAACAACCTGAAGCTTGGCGAATAAACGAAACAAACGAAATAACCGAAATAAATGAACCGAAGGTCGCACCCCCCAGATTGGATCGGTTCGATCTGACGTTTTCGAGCTACGAGCGCTTCGCAGGAGCATGGGCACGAGCACCGCGCCTGCTGCATCCTTCGAGACGCGGCCCGTGGCCGCTTCTCAGGATGAGGTGGTGCGGGTCGACTTGAAGTGGAAACTCTAAGCGCGTTTCTTCGCCGTCGAACTGCGCGGCAGCAGGCGGGCGAGGTATTGACCGGTATAGCTCTCCGGCACCTTCACGATCGCCTCGGGCGGGCCCTCGGCGACCAGGCGACCGCCGCCGGATCCGCCGTCGGGGCCCATGTCGAGCACCCAGTCGGCGGTCTTGATGACTTCGAGATTGTGCTCGATCACCAGCACCGTGTTGCCGGTCTCGACCAGGCGATGCAGCACTTCCAGCAGCTTGCGCACGTCCTCGAAGTGCAGACCGGTGGTCGGCTCGTCGAGGATGTAGAGCGTGCGGCCGGTGGCCCGTCGTGAAAGCTCCTTGGCGAGCTTGACCCGCTGCGCTTCGCCGCCCGACAGGGTCGTCGCCTGCTGGCCGATATGGATGTAACCCAAGCCGACCTGTTGGAGTGTCAGCAGTTTGTCGCGGATGACCGGCACCGCCTTGAAGAACTCGCAGCCCTCGTCGACCGTCATGTCGAGAACGTCGGCAATCGACTTGCCGCGGAACACGATCTCCAGCGTCTCGCGATTGTAGCGCTTGCCCTTGCAGACATCGCACTCGACGTAGACGTCGGGTAGGAAGTGCATCTCGATCTTGATGACGCCGTCGCCCTGGCAGGCCTCGCAGCGACCGCCCTTCACGTTGAAGGAGAAGCGTCCGGGCTTGTAACCGCGCTCGGTCGACTCCGGCAGTTGCGAGAACCAGTCGCGGATCGGCGAGAAGGCGCCGGTATAGGTCGCCGGGTTCGAGCGCGGCGTACGGCCGATCGGCGACTGGTCGATGTCGACGATCTTGTCGAGATGATTGACGCCCTCGAGCGTGGCATGCGCGCCGGCATGTTCGCGCGCCTTGTTCAGCTGCTTGGCCAGCGCCTTGTAGAGCGTCTCGACGATCAGGGTGCTCTTGCCGCTGCCCGACACGCCGGTCACACACGTGAAGGTGCCGAGCGGGATGCTGGCGGTCACGTTCTGGAGATTGTTCTCCTTGGCGCCCTTCAGGGTGAGCCAGCGCCCGTTCTTCGGCGGCGGCTCGCGCCGCACCTTGGGAATCGGGACCTGACGGAAGCCGGAGAGATATTGGCCGGTGAGGCTCGCGCTGTTGCGCATCACCTCGTCGGGCGTTCCCTGGGCGATCACGGTGCCGCCATGGGCGCCGGCGCCGGGCCCCATGTCGACCAGATAGTCGGCCGAGCGGATCGCGTCCTCGTCATGCTCGACCACCAGCACCGTGTTGCCGAGGTCGCGCAGGCGCGTCAGCGTCTTGAGCAGCCGATCGTTGTCGCGCTGATGCAGGCCGATCGAGGGCTCGTCGAGTACGTAGAGCACACCCGTCAGGCCGGAGCCGATCTGCGACGCCAAGCGAATGCGCTGGCTCTCGCCGCCCGACAGTGTGCCGGAGGTGCGATTCAGGGTCAGGTAGGACAGGCCGACATTGTCGAGGAAGCCCAGCCGCTCGTTGATCTCCTTCAGGATGCGGGCGGCGATCTCGCGCTGCTTGGCCGTGAGCTTGGGATCGAGCGCAAGGAACCACTTCACCGCCTCGCCGATCGAGAACTCGGTCGTCTGGCTGATGTTGAGGCCGGCGATCTTGACCGCGAGCGCCTCCGGCTTGAGGCGGGCGCCGTTGCAGACCTCGCACTTGCTCTCGTGCTGGAAGCGCTCCAGCTCCTCGCGCACCCACGAGGAATCGGTCTCCCGCCAGCGGCGGTCGAGATTGGGGATCACGCCCTCGAACGGCTTGGTCGTCTGGTACTGGCGGATGCCGTCGTCGTAGCGCATGGCGACGGACTCGCTGCCGCTGCCGTAGAGAATCGTGTCGCGCACCTTCTTCGGCAGGTCGCGCCACGGCACCGAGGTCTTGACCTTGAAGTGCTTGGCGATGCTGTCGAGCGTCTGCATGTAATACTGGCCCGAGGAATCGGCCCACGGCGCGACCGCACCTTCCGAGAGCGAGAGCCGGTCATCCGGCACCACCATCTCCGGATCGAAGAACATTTTTACGCCCAAGCCGTCGCAGGCCGGGCAGGCGCCCTGTGGCGCATTGAACGAGAAGAGGCGCGGCTCGATCTCCTCGATCGTGAAGCCCGAGACCGGGCAGGCGAAGCGGGCGGAGAAAACCGTGCGCTCGCCATTGTCGGCGTTCTCGGCGATGGCCAGACCCTCGGCGAGGGTAAGCGCCGTCTCGAGCGAATCGGCGAGGCGGTTGCCGAGATCGGGCTTCACGACGATGCGGTCCACGACCACGTCGATGTCGTGCTTGAACTTCTTGTCGAGTGTCGGCGCCTCGGCGATCTCGTAGAGCTTGCCGTCGACCTTGACCCTCTGGAAGCCCTTGCGCTGCAGCTCCTGCAGTTCCTTGCGGTACTCGCCCTTCCGGCCGCGCACGATCGGCGCCATCAGGTAGAGGCGCGTGCCGTCCGGCATCGTCTTGATGCGGTCGACCATCTGCGAGACGGTCTGGCTCTCGATCGGCAGTCCCGTCGCGGGCGAGTAGGGCACGCCGACGCGGGCGAACAGCAGGCGCAGATAGTCGTAGATCTCGGTGACGGTGCCGACCGTCGAGCGCGGATTGCGCGACGTCGTTTTCTGCTCGATCGAGATCGCGGGCGAGAGGCCCTCGATGGAATCGACGTCGGGCTTCTGCATCAGCTCGAGGAACTGGCGGGCATAGGCCGAAAGGCTCTCGACGTAGCGGCGCTGGCCCTCGGCGTAGATCGTGTCGAAGGCGAGCGACGACTTGCCCGAGCCGGAGAGGCCGGTGATCACCACCAGCCTGTCTCGCGGTAGGTCGACGTCGACATTCTTGAGATTGTGCTCGCGTGCCCCCCGTACGGAGATGAAGCGATGCGGCTCGGCAGCTTGTAAGCGGGACTTGGCCATCAGGACCGGAACCATAAGGTATGCGCGGGATCAGCGCATATGGCGATTATCCCCTGACTCCGCCAGTGCCCTGCGTCACGCTGGCGATGCTTGCGCTGCCAGCACCCGCGCGGTCGGCCGATCGTTCATCAGAAGCTGCGCGGTGCCCGCGATCAGGCCGATCAGCACGCCGATCTTCCAGGCGAGATCGTAGGAGCCCATCAGATCGAAGATGTAGCCGCCGCCCCAGGCGCCGAGGAAGGATCCGGCCTGGTGGCTGAGGAAGGCGATGCCGGTCAGGGTCGACAGGAAGCGCAGGCCGAAGATCTGCACCACCAGCCCGTTGACCAGCGGGATGACCCCCAGCCACAGGGTGCCCATGGCGGCGCCGAACAGCACGACCGAGAGCGGTGTCGGGGGGAACAGGAAGAACAGCGCCACCGCCAGCGAGCGCAGCAGGTAGATCGCGCCCAGCAGCAGGCGCTTGGGGTATTTGTCACCCAGCCAACCGAACAGCCATGAACTCAGGATGTTGAAGCCGCCGATCAGCATCAGCGCCACGGCGCTGTAGGACGGGTCCATGCCGCATTGCGCGAGATAGGTCGGCAGGTGGGTTGTGATGAAGACGAGCTGCAGCCCGCAGACGAAGAAGGCCAGCGCCATCACGACATAGCCGGTATGGCGCCGGGCTTCGTCGAGCGCACCCGTCAGGGTGAGGTTGCGATCGGTCGACAGCGTGTTGGGCAGTTTGTCGGCCCGGCTGCCGATCCAGGCGGCCGGCAGCATGGCCAGCGCCAGGATCACGAAGGCCCAGATGGCGGCGCGCCAGCCGTCGGTATTGAGAAGGTAGGCGGCGATCGGCGCCGTCACCATCGTGCCGACCGAGCCGGCGGCCGAGACGAGGCCGAAGGCCAATGTCCGGCGGCCCGGCTCGACGACGCGGGCGGCGATGTTGGCAGTGATGCCCGAGGTCGTGCAGGCGAGCGCCACGCCGATCAGGACGCCGGCGCCCAAGATGATGGGCAGGACGCCCTGGGCCGTGGCGGTCAGCCAGATTCCCAGGATGAACAGGGCGCTGCCGATCATCGCGACCCAACGTGTTCCGTGCTTGTCGGCGAAGATGCCGGCGATCGGCTGACTGAGGCCCCAGGCGACCTGCTGCACGGAGATCGCCAGCGCGAAGTCCGAAATCGCGATCCCGAGTTCCTTGGAGGCCGGCGCCTGGAAAAGTCCGAGATTCTGACGGATGCCCATGGCCAGGGTCATCATCAGCGCCGCCCCGCCCAGCATGGCGTAGGCCTGGCCGGTCGAAACCTGGGGAACGTGGAAGGGTTTGCTCATGGCCGCGGAACATACGGGAGACTTTGCCGCCTCAACCAATGAATTGTCGGAGGGCCCGCATGAGAAGACCTCACGCCACAACCGTAATTTGGTGGCTGCCCACAGGCGGCCGGGGCTAGGTTGCCCGCCGTGAGGTAGGTGCCGCGTCCCGCGGCGCCGGGAAAGCCCAGGGAGGCCCCCATGGCGGGCAGCGTCAACAAAGTCATTCTGGTCGGAAATCTCGGCCGCGATCCCGAAGTGAAGTCCATGCAGGACGGCCGTTCGCTGGTGAACATGTCGGTGGCGACGTCGGAGACCTGGCGCGACCGCAACAGCGGCGAGCGCAAGGAACGCACCGAGTGGCACCGCGTCGTGATCTTCAACGACAAGCTGGCCGAAGTGGCCCAGAAATTCCTGAAGAAGGGCGCCAAGGTCTATCTCGAAGGCCAGCTCACCACCCGCAAGTGGACCGACCAGAGCGGTCAGGAGCGCTACACGACCGAAGTGGTCATTCCGCGTTTCGGCGGCTCGCTCACCATGCTCGACGGCCGCAGCGGCGGTGGTGACGGCGGCGGGGGCGGCGGCATGGACGACGATTTCGGCGGCGGCGGCATGTCCGGTGGCGGCGGAATGTCGAGCGGCGGTGGTGGCGGCGGCGGTGGACGTGCCGCGCCGCGCGCCAAGGCCGAACTCGACGACGACATTCCGTTCTAGGCCGTGCGGACGCTCGTCCTTGGCGGGACGGGCGTCTTTGGCGGCAGGTTATGCCGCCTGCTGGCGAACGATCCTCTCATCGGTCTGACGATCGGCGCCCGCGACGCGGGCAAGGTCGAGGCGCTGGCGGCCGAACTGGGCGTCGCGGGTCTGGTGCTCGATTGGCGGCGCGACCTCGGCCGAGTCCTCGCCTCGCGACAGTTCGACGTGCTGGTCCATGTCGCCGGGCCCTTCCAGGGCCAGGACTATTCGGTGGCGGAGACCTGCATCCGCCACGGCGTTCACTATCCCGACCTGTCCGACGATCGCGCCTTCGTCTGCGGCATCGACCGTCTGGATGCGGCGGCTCACGAAGCGGGCGTGCTCGTTTGCTCGGGCGCCAGTACGGCGCCGGCGCTCACCGGGGCCGTACTGCAGCAGGCCCTCGGCGAAGGCATGGCCGTCGACCGTGTGTCGTTCGCCATCGTGCCGGGCAACGACGCGCCGCGCGGCCGCGCCCTGATCGAGGCCATTCTGTCGGGCGCCGGCAGGCCCATTCCCGACCAGCCGGGGCGACACGTCTGGGGCAGCCTTCGCCGCATCGCCGTACCCGGCCTGGGCCGCCGCTGGTCGGCTTCCTGCGACCTGCCCGAACCGGCCTTGTTCCGCCAGCGTTTTGGCGTTCGCGAAACCTATGCTGGCGCCGGCCTGGAACTCTCCGTCCTGCATCTCGGGCTCTGGCTTCTGGCCGTGCCCGTCCGCCTTGGAGTCCTTCGTTCGCTGAGGCCGGCGGCCATGCCGTTGGCCTGGGTGGCAGACCGGCTGCGTGCCTTCGGTACCGATCGAGGCGGGCTGCGCATCGATCTGGAGGGCGCATCCGGGACGCGAAGCTGGTCGCTGGTGGCCGAAGGTGGCGATGGTCCGTTCATCCCCGCCACGCCAACCGCGGCGTTGGTGCGCAAGCTGGCGCGCGGGGAGGTGACCCAGCGGGGCGCCATGCCCTGCATCGGCCTCCTGTCATTAGCGCAGATCGAGGCCGAATGGATGCGGGCGCATCTGCGCATCGCATCGGGATGGGGCGGGAAGGAGGCGTCCTTCCAGCCCTCGCTCTATCGCCGAGCCCTGGGCAGAGCCTACGGCGCGATGTCCGCCGCCGGGCAAACCCTTCATGACGGCGCGGGCGGCACATGGCGCGGCGGGTGCTCGGTCGAGGGACCGACCAGCCTTGCCGGGCGGATCGTGGCGCGCCTGTTCGCATTGCCGCCCGCGACGGCGGACGCGCCCATCGAGGTCGATTTCGTCATACGGGGCAGCCGCGAGACCTGGATACGGCGGGTCGGCGGCCGCACCATGCGTTCCGAGCAATATATCGGGCTGCGCCGACCCATGGGTTGGATCGTCGAGAAATTCGGACTGCTTGCCTTCGATCTCAGGGTGCCCGTGAAGGATGGCCGGCTCCAACTCGTGATGGCGGGGATGCGCTTTCTGGGCGTGAAGCTGCCGCGCTTCTGCTGGCCCCGTATCAAGGCGGTCGAGACCGAGGATGAGGAGGGACGTTTCCTGTTCGACGTCGAGATCGGCCTGCCCTGGATCGGCCGGCTGGTGCGCTATCGCGGCTTCCTCACAGGTCGATGCAACGGTCGCGCGTCTGCGGCGACGGCATGAAGCAGGAATCGAGGCGGCCGAACCAGCGGATCCGGTTGCGCGCGACGATGTCGTAGATCGGATCCCGCAGGATCTTCGGGATCAGGATCAGCGGGTAGAGAAAGCGCGCCGGGCCGCGCAGATAGCGTAGCGCCCGCAGCGCGGCGGTCGAGCGCGTGTCGACCCTGTTGTCCTCGATCAGGAGGATCGTTCGGTCGAGCGTGTCGGCGGGCAGATCGAGCTCGGCGAGGACCCGCTTGCCGAGGGGCGACTGTGCGCTGGCGAACTTGAGGCGGCCGGCCGGATCGCGCTTCAGGCAGAAGGCGACGAAGCGGCTGCACAGCACGCACTGGCCGTCGAAGAAATAGAGCGGCTGCGGCAGGTCGCCGATGGCCGCCGGGAGTTTCACGCAGGAAAGCCCAGCGCGCGCAGTTCGGCGACCGTCTCCTCCGCGGAGCGGTGGTGGATGGCGCTCATGCCGGTGGCCCGGGCACCCTCCACGTTCGCGACCACGTCGTCGATGAACACCGCGTCCTGTGGACTGAAACCGCCGGTCTCGCAGGCAAGCCGGTAGATGCCGGCGTCGGGCTTCCAGCAGCGGACGTTGCCGGAGACGATGAAGTCGCGGAAGCGGCCGACGAAGGGGTGCTTCGCCTGTGCCGGTCCACGCAGCCAGCGGTCGAGGAAGCCCGGCGCATTGGAGAGCAGATAGAGCGGCACGCCAGCGTCACCCAGCCGTTCAACGAGCGCCGCCATGGCCGGGAAGGCATGGTCCAGCATCTCATCGAAACGGTCGTAATAGGCCGCAATCAGCGCTTCCTTGCCCGGATGGAGCGCCTGCAGTTCGCGCGTGGCGATCGCGGGGTCGCCATCGTAGTCCTGCCGCATGTGCCATTCTCGGGTGGTCACGTTGGCCAGGAACGCCTCCATCTCCGCTTCCCGGGGAAACAGCTTCCGGTAGAGGTGCCGTGGATTGTAGTCGATCAGCACGCCGCCCATGTCGAAGACCACAACGGAGGGGCGGGAGGGGGCATTTTCTGGGGGCAATTCGCTGCCTTTCCATGAGGTATTTTCGGTGCGAATTTAGTCAATAATATCAAAGCATTAAAGGGCGGTCTGCCGGGCGATTTTTGTTGGTCTTCCGGGGCTTGTTTGGTAGGTTGCGAAATACCCCTGCCGGAGCCTCCGGACGGGCTGCAAGAACGAGAAAAATCCCAGGTTTCCGTGAGCGACGATACGACCCTGCCGCCGGCGCCGCCGCCCTCCGACGCGCCTCCGCCTCCGTCTTCCCCGCACGATATCGCGCCGATCACCATCGAAGAGGAGATGCGCCGCTCCTACCTCGACTACGCCATGAGCGTGATCGTGTCGCGGGCGCTTCCCGACGCGCGCGACGGCCTGAAGCCGGTGCAGCGCCGCATCCTCTACGCGATGAAGGAGGGCGGCTACGATTCGACGCGGCCCTTCCGCAAGTCGGCGCGCATCGTCGGCGACGTGATGGGCAAGTATCACCCGCACGGCGACAGCGCGATCTACGACGCCATGGTGCGCATGGCGCAGGATTTCTCGATGCGCCTGCCGCTGATCTCGGGGCAGGGCAACTTCGGCTCGATGGACGGCGATCCGCCGGCGGCGATGCGCTACACCGAGGCGCGTCTGGCCACCGTCGCCGAGACGCTGCTCGAGGACATCAACAAGGACACGGTCGAGTTCCAGCCGAACTACGACGAGCGCGAGAGCGAGCCGACGGTGTTGCCGGCGGCCTATCCGAACCTGCTGGCCAATGGCGCCGGCGGCATCGCCGTGGGCATGGCGACAAACATTCCGCCGCACAATCTCGGCGAACTGATCGATGCCTGCCTGGCACTGATCGCCAATCCGGAGCTGACCGTGCCGCAGCTCATGGAATACGTGCCGGGTCCGGATTTTCCGACCGGCGGCATCATCCTCGGCCGCAACGGTATTCGGGCCGCTTTCGAACTCGGCCGCGGCTCGATGATCATGCGGGCCAAGACCAACATCGAGGCGAAAGCCGGAGGCCGCGAGTCGATCGTCGTCACCGAGATACCGTACCAGGAAAACAAGGCCCGGTTGCACGAGCGCATCGCCGAGGTGGTGCGCGACAAGAAGGTCGAGGGCATCTCCGAGATCCGCGACGAGAGCGACAGGGATGGCGTGCGGCTGGTCATCGACCTGAAGCGCGACGCGATGGCCGACGTCGTGCTCAACCAGCTCTATCGCTTCACGCCCTTGCAGACGAGCTTCAGCGTCAACGCCCTGGCGCTCGACGGCGGCCGGCCGAAGCTGATGAGCCTCAAGGAACTGCTCGAGGCCTTCATCGAGTTCCGGGCCGAGGTGATCACCCGGCGCACGCGCTTCGAGCTCAACCACGCGCGCGACCGCGCCCATGTGCTGGTCGGTCTGGCGATCGCCGTCGCCAATATCGACGAGGTGATTGCGATGATCCGCAGTTCGCCCGATCCGAACGTGGCGCGCGAGCGGCTGATGGCCAAGGATTGGCCGGCCGCCGACGTGAAGCCGCTGATCGAGCTGATCGCCGAGCCCGGCCGCGAAGTGTCGGCCGAGGGAACCTACCGGCTCTCCGAGGCCCAGGCCCGCGCGATCCTCGAACTGCGGCTGCAGCGCCTCACCGGCCTGGAGCGCGACAAGATCGCCGAGGAACTGACCGAGGTCGCGAAGCTGATCGAGGGCTATCTCGAGCTGCTGGGCGATCGGGGCAAGCTGTTCGCGCTAATGGGCGAGGAGCTGCGCGAGATCAAGGAGAAGTACGCCACGCCGCGGCGGACCCAGATCGTCGACAACGAGTTCGAGCAGGACATCGAGGACCTGATCCAGCGCGAGGACATGGTCGTGACGGTGACCCATGGCGGGTACGTCAAGCGCGTGCCGGTGTCGGCCTACCGGGCGCAGCGGCGCGGCGGCAAGGGCCGTTCCGGCATGGCGACACGCGAGGACGATTTCGTGTCCAGCCTGTTCGTGGCCAACACGCATACGCCGGTGCTGTTCTTCTCCAGCCGCGGCATCGTCTACAAGCTCAAGGTCTGGCGGCTGCCGCTCGGCGCTCCGCAGGCGCGCGGCAAGGCGTTCGTGAACCTGCTACCCCTCAGCGAAGGCGAGACCATCAGCGCGGTCATGCCGATGCCGGAGGACGAATCGAGCTGGGCCAAGCTGAACGTCATGTTCGCCACGGCGCGCGGCGGCGTGCGTCGCAACGAGCTCAGCGACTTCACCAGCGTCAACCAGGGCGGCAAGATCGCCATGAAGTTCGAGGGCGGGGATACAGGCGACCGTCTGATCGGCGTCGGTGTCTGCTCCGAGGAGCAGGACGTGCTGCTGGCGACCCGCCAGGGCCGCGCCATGCGGTTCCCGGTCTCGACGGTACGCGTCTTCGCCAGCCGCAATTCGACCGGCGTGCGCGGCATCGCGCTGGCCGAGGGCGACGAGGTGATCTCAATGTCCCTGGTCGACGGGGGCAAGGGAATCCCGACTGAAGACAGGGACGCCTATCTGCGCCAGTCGCGGGCCCTGCGGCAGGTGGAGAACGCCACGGAGTCGGGCGAGCCGCTGGTGGAGACGACGGAGGAGGAGGAGGCCGCTGTCGGCGAGGAGGCGGTTTCGACCGCCCATATCCTGTCTCCCGAGCGGTTCGCCGAGCTGCGGGCAAAGGAAGAGTTCGTGCTTACGGTCGCTTCGTCCGGCTTCGGCAAGCGCACCTCGGCCTACGAGTATCGGGTGACCGGTCGCGGCGGTAAGGGGGTCGAGCTGATGAGCCTGGCCAAAGGTGGCGAGATCGTTGCGGCTCTGCCGGTGCTCGACACCGATGAGATCATGCTGGTCACCGACGCCGGCACGCTTATCCGCTGTCCGGTGGATGGAATCCGGATCGCGGGGCGGGCGGCGCGTGGTGTGCGCGTCGTCAACGTCAGCGAAGGCGAGCGCGTCGTGACGGCGGTTCGGATCGGCGACGACGATGCCGGCAACGGCGCAAGCGGCGACGTCCAGGCGGATCCGAATACAGGAACGGAGCAGGACTCCAGTTCCGAAACAAACGGTGGATAAGGACCGGTCGTGTCGCTAAGACTTCGCCGTCGCAGCATGCGTACAAGGGGGAGACATGGCCGCAGAACGCACCGGGGTTTATCCGGGCACGTTCGATCCCATCACGAGCGGGCACATGGAAGTCGTGCGGCGCTCGCTGCGCCTCGTCGACAGGCTGGTCATCGGTCCGCACATCAACGTGGGCAAGGGACCGCTGTTCTCGCTCGAGGAGCGGATCGACATCATCAACGAGGACATCGCGGATTTTCCACAGGCGGACCGCGATCGCATCACGGTGGTGCCGTTCGAAGGGCTGCTGATCCACTTTGCGCGCGACGTGAACGCGTCGGTGATCATCCGCGGACTGCGGGCCGTCTCGGACTTCGAGTACGAGATTCAGATGGCCAACATGAATGCGCGCATGGAGCCTGCGATCGAAACCATCTTCCTGATGGCCTCCGATCGACACCAATTCATTGCCTCATCCCTGGTGAAGGATATCGCCCGGCTGGGGGGGGACACCTCGCAGTTCGTGTCCAAAAGGGTATTCGAGCGTCTCAAGGCCAAGTTCAGCAAGGCGTGAGGTCGATACGGGTCGCGTTGACCGTCGGCCCCTCACACTTTATATCGGCGCCGCGCGGCGGAGAAGCCCGCGGCGCGGAACCGGAAAGAGCCCGTAGCTCAGCGGTAGAGCATCTGACTTTTAATCAGAGGGTCGTGGGATCGTACCCCACCGGGCTCACCACTGGACCCAAGAAGGAGAAGAACGGCTCATGCCGTCGGTGAAAGTCGTCAACGGCAAGCAGATCGTGGTCGAGAATCTCGGTCCGATCGAGCGCGCCACCAGCTTCATCGCGAAGCCGTTCGTCCGCATGGTGCAGCATCGCGACCTGATCGCTGCCATCCTGCGGCGCGAGGTGCGCGAGCGCTTCAAAGGATCGATCGCCGGCTGGATCTGGGCGATCATTGCGCCCCTGCTGATGATCGCCGTTTACACCTTCGCGTTCACCACGACGCTTTCCCTGCCGGCGACCGACGGTACCGACGGCACCGACAGCAAACAGGTCAGCTATTCGCTGTTCATCTTCAGCGGCCTCATCGTCTTCAGTTTCTTCTCGGAGATGGCGTTCCGCGCGCCGATGCTGCTGCACGAGTACACTCATTTCATCAAGCAGACGATCTTCCCCAGCGATATGCTGCCGGTGATCTCGACCCTGCGCGCCACGGCTTACACGCTGATTTCCGGGGCGGTGATGCTGCTGTTCCAGCTCGCGATGACCGGCTCCCTGCCGTGGACCGTGCTGCTGGTGCCGCTGATCTTCATCCCGTTCATGGCCTTCCTGATCGGCATGTCGTGGTTCCTGGCAGCGCTGGGCGCCTTCACGCGCGACGCGGGCTACCTGATGATCACCATCGTGCCGCTGTTCATGTTCGCGACGCCGATTTTCTACTCCCACACCGGTCTGCCGGCGCCGTTCAACTTCTGGATCTATGCCAACGCGCTGACCGGCTTCGTGGAGGTCATGCGCGACGTCGTCCTGTTCGGCAAACTGCCCAACATGATCGTGTACGGCTGGACCCTGCTGATCTCGGTCTTCAGCTTCTATTTTGGGTATTGGTTCTTTGACAGGTATCGGAATGTCATCGTCGACGTCCTCTGAGATCGTCGTCGAGGCCAAGAACCTCGGCAAGGCGTTTCAACTCTACGCCCATCGCAACGACTGGCTGAAGCAGGTCCTGTTCGGCTGGTGGAAGGCGTACTTCAAGCCGTTCTGGGTGCTGCGCGACATCAGCCTCGAGGTGAAGAAGGGCGAGAGCATCGGCATTCTCGGCCGTAACGGCTGCGGCAAGTCCACCCTGCTGCAGGTGGTCTGCGGCATGACGCTGCCCAGCCACGGCGAACTGCGAGTCACTGGCCGCATCGCGCCGGTGCTGGCACTGGGCTCGACGTTCGACATGGAATTGTCGGGCCGCGAGAACGTCCTCATCGGCGGTGCCGTGCTCGGACTGAAGCGTAGCGAGGTGTTGCGCAAGTTCGAGTCGATCGCCGAATTCGCCGGCATCGGCGAGTATATGGACCAGCCCGTGAAGCACTATTCTATGGGTATGCGCACCCGTCTGGCCTTCTCGATCTGTGCCCATGTCGAGGCCGATATTCTGGTCGTCGACGAGGCGCTATCCGTCGGTGACGCGGCGTTCCAGCGCAAGTGCCTCGACTGGATCGACACTTTCCGCAAGACGGGGACCCTGCTTTTCGTGTCCCACTCGATGGCCGAGGTCCGCCGCCTGTGCACGCGCGCGATCTGGATCGAGGAGGGGCGCATCCGCGAGCAGGGCGATCCCAACGACGTCATCCGCTCCTACCATCGCGCCCTCCTGGTCGAGAAGGACGACGTCCAGCGCTTCTCCTCCGGAAACGCCAAGCAGGTTGCAGCGGGCGAGTAGGACCGCATGGAGCCGGGCATCCTGGCGTGGCTCGGCTTCGGCTGGTGGTCGCTCGGCGCGACGATCCAGTGGACCAGTGCCGCGCTGGGGCGCTCACCCCGGGCGCTCTCTCCGATCCGGCACCAGGTGCGCGACTTCAGCGTCGTTGCGCCGATGGCTGGTGCCGCCGATGCGTCAGCCGACTACGTCGAGGTCCTGCGCCGGCTGGCAGAGGCGGGGGCGGAAGTTCTGATCTGCGTGGCCCGCAGCGACGATGCGGCGGTCGCGCCAACGAGAAGGACCTGGCCGGAGGCGCCGATCCTCGTCGGCACTGGGGATACCTTCAACCCGAAGATGAACAATGTCCGCAAGGGACTGGAAGCGGCCAGCCGGGACGTGGTGGCGCTGTGCGATGCCGGCATCCTGCTCGGGGCGGACGAATTGACACGCGCCGCCGCACCGCTCGCGGCGGGGGCGGGACTGGTGCTTGCACTCAAGGCGGCTGATGCGCCGGGGAATTTCGCGGCCGAGATCGAGCGGGCTTATATCGACGGCCATCAGGCCAAGTTCCTGTTCGCCGCCGATCGGCTGGGGGTGGCCGTGGCCTCCGGTGGCGTCACGATCATGACCCGCGATACGCTGCAGCGGATCGGCAACTGGCGGGGCTTCAACCGATGGATCGCGGACGACTATTCGGTCGTGCGGTCGGTTCGTGAACTGGGCCTCACCACACGTCTCGGGGAGGTGATGCCGCGCCTGCCGCTCGGGGTGCGATCCTGGTCGACTGTCTGGCGGCGCCAGGTCCGGTGGGCTCGTACGCGGCTGCGTCTGCCGGTCTGGCCGCTCGTCCTGTGGGAGCCGGCGATCGGCTGGGCCGCTACCGGCGCCGCCGGTGCCGCCGCCCTGTTCTGTTCGGGATCGAACGCTTCGACAATCGTGCTCGCTCTGGTGGTCCATACCGCCGCCTGGCTGTTGGCGGAGAAATGGTTCATGGCGGGCCGCGGCCTCGCGTTCGGCGCGCGCGCCGCGGCGGCGGCGCTGGCCCGTGAAGCCCTGGCGCCCGTGCTGATCGCAAGTGCGCTTTCGAGCCGGGCCATCGACTGGCGCGGCACCGACCTCGGCGGCCGATGGCGGGCGTCGGCTGAAGGTTCGTCAGGGAATACCGCCTCTGGAAAGTCCACATGAACAGCAGAAACAGCAGCCAGCCGATCTCCACCGTGATGTTGCCGGCAAAGGTCGATACAGTCACCGTGGCGGGCGTCGAAAGCATGCTGCTGACGGCTCTGCGGCCGGGAGCGCGAATCATCGTCGATGGCAGTGCGGTCGCATACATGAGTGCCGCCGGCGTACGGACCTTCGCGACGGTCATGCACGAGGCGGCAAAGGTGGAGGCGCGTGTCGCATTCTGCAGCTTCCATGGAGCCGCCTGGGATTGCCTGGTGGTCAGTGGATTCTCGGAACTCCTCGAAATCGCCGAGACCACCGCGCAGGCCGCGGCGCGCCTCGAGAAGGATCCGAGTCCATCGGGCGGGGAAAGCTTGCGCCAGCGCGGCACCGCGGGTTAACTACGACTGGGCTGAGAGCGATATCAATGAGTTGGGACGAGGCGCCGCTAAGCGTGGCGACAGTTCCGGACGGAGATTGGGATTTGACAATCTGGAGCTGGCTGCGTGCTATCGCGCGCCCTACGGCCATTGTTCTCGGCTTGGGATTTGGCTTGGCGGCTTGTACCGCATTGCCCGGTGACGGTCCTTGGATGGGGGGCGCGGCCTCCACGGCCAGCGAAGCACTGCCCTTCGACGTGATAGACCTCACGCCGACGACCATCGCGAACTATCGCCAGCCGCCGCCGGTCGACCGCCCTTCCACGGTGAGCAACCTGCCCGCGGGAGGCCGGGTTTCCGTGGCCCCGGGCGATGCCATCAAGGTGCGCATCTTCGAGCCCTACGAAGGCAGCATTTTCCCGACGATCCAGCGGCCGGGAGCGGATTTCGGCGTCCAACGCGTCACCGATGACGGTACGATCAACGTGCCCTTCGTCGGTACGATCAAGGTCGCCGGGCTCGACCTGAGCCAGATCGAGAAGAAGGTCGCGCAGCAGGTGACGGCGTCGGGCAAGGCGCAGGAACCCCAGGTCATCGTCGAGTTCGTCGCTGACCGGACCCACACCGTCACGGTTTCGGGCGATGTCAGGAATCCAGGGCGCGTCTCCCTGCTCGAAGGCGTCCGCACGGTGGTCGAGGCCATCAACAAGGCGGGCGGCCCGGCCGGTATCGGCGGGCAGGCGCCCAACGGCGTCGGCGCCAACCAGTTCGAAGTGGTCGTCCGCCGCAACGGCCAGATCATCCTGCAGTCGCAGTTCTCAGACGTCCTGGCCGGCGGTGACATCGGCCTTCAGAAGAACGACGAAATCGTGGTGCGCCCCAATCCGCGTACGTTCACGGTGCTCGGTGCCGTGATGAAGGCCGGCAATGTCGAGATGTCCAAGCACACGATCAGTCTGCTCGAGGCGATGGGTACGGTCGGGGGCTTGAACGACACCCGGGCGAACAAGACTGGCGTGTATGTCTTCCGATTGGGCGAGCTTCAGACTAATCCCACGGCCCGTGCGAAGGTGTTTCGACTGGATCTCTACCAGCCCGTCTCCATCTTCGTCGCACAGCAGTTCCCGGTCCTGCCGAAGGACGTCGTCTACATTACCAACGCGCCGCTCTACGAGTACGACAAGATATTGACATCAATCTATCGTACCGTTTCGATCGTTGGAGTTGCGAGAGGCAACATCGTCTCGACGGGCGGCTTCTAACTAGGGGCAGCGTGCCCGAGGGTTTTCTGGTACTATCTGTTATGGCGCAGGCAAAAAAGTTCACTTGGGGCGCCACAGGATTGGCCGTGCTGCTCGTCGCTGCGGCGCTGACCCTGTGGATGATGCCCAGCCGGCAGACCAGCAGTGCTCAGGACGGGCCTCGTCCGGCGGCGCCGCTGATTACGCGCGGGTACACGGACGCGCCGGCCGGTACGGCCCTGATTGCCGGTGACCCTGCCGGCGGCGGTGTGCTGATCGAGCTTCGCATCACCGACGGCCAGAAGGTGAAGCGCGACGAGATCATCGCCGTGCTGTCCAATTACCCCAAGGCCGATATTGCCGTCCGCACCACGGAGGCGGAACTTTCCAAGACCCGCCAGGCGCGAGAGGCGATGGTCAGCGGCTACCGCGCGGCTGAGATCGCGATGCAGGAAGTCGTGGTGAAGTCGACGGTCGAGGAGGTCAAGCTCAAGAGCCTCGAGATGCAGCGGTCCGGCAAGCCGCCGGATCAGAAGCAGCTCGAACAGAGCATTTCCCAGCAGGCTCTCGAGCGCGAACAGGCCAAGCTGCGTGTCCTGCAGGAGACGCTGCAGACCGACCTTCAGCAGATCGATACGGACATCTCGATCATCCAGGCGAAGCTCGACAATGCCCGCAACACGCGCGAACAGGCGCTGGTCCGGTCCCCCTTGGATGGCATGGTGATCCAGATCTATACGCGCCAGGGCGAGCGCGTCTCCCCGAACGGCATCGCCAAGATCGTCGACCTGTCGCAGCTCCGCGTCCTGGCCGATGTCGATGAGCTGAACGTCGGGCGCATCGCGACGGGAGGCAAGGTCGAGGTGACGTTCCGCGGCAGCCCGACAGTTTATTTCGGCACAATCTCCCGTGTCGCGCCGACCGTGAAGCGCATGCAGCGCATGGAACCGGATGGCGGCTCCTCGACGGATGCGCGCGTGGTCCAGGTCGAGATCCAACTCGACGACCCGTCCAGCATGCCGCAGGTCCTGGGCCGCGAGACGCGCGTCACCTTTCTCTGATGGCGCTCACTCTGCCAGCGGTGAAGTCGCGGCCGCGGCGCTGGTCCAGCTGGCTGCCGAATTTCTCGCTCACCCGGTTGCGGGCAGCCGCTATCACGGCGACACGCATGCCGCTGGGCTCGCAACAGCTCAAGCGCCAGCGCACGAGCACGCTTCTGTCGCTCGCTGGCGTGACGGCCAGCCTGCTGGTGATCTTCGCCCAGCTCGGCATCGAGCGTGCTGTCTATGATTCGGCGATCCGGCTTCACCGCTCCGTGGTGGGCGAACTCGTCATGGTGCCCTACGGCTTCAAGTCGCTGCAGCTTCACGCCGAGGTGCCAGCGTCCCTGACCGATGTCCTGGCCGCCAATCCCGCGGTGACCAATACGCTCCCGTTCTGGTTTGGCGTCATGTCGCTGACGCACAAGGGAATGGAAAGCGGGCGCCGCATTGCCTGGTATGCCGTCGACGTCGAGCGGCCAGCGATCGATGTTCCTGGGCTGCGCGAGAACCTGTATCGGCTGCGCGAAGCCCGCCGGATGCTCTACGATCGCGAGTCACGGCCTTATTTCGGCGATCTCGCCGATCAGGTCGGGCCGGGCAAGCCCGAATTCCAGGTCCTGGGTCCGCCGGACAATCGCGGATTGCTGCGCCAGCTCTTCGTCGTCGGCACGTTTGCGCTCGGCCCCAACGTGCTGAACGACGGCTCGATCATCATGTCGGAGGACACGATGGCCGAGGTCTTCGGTTCGTGGTGGTCACAGCGGCCTGCCTTCATCGCGATCCAGCTCGCCAAGGATGCGGACGTCAGTACCGTTCGGCAGGAACTCAACACGGCGCTCGCGGGGCGCGGAGAGGTCCTGACGCTGCGGGAATTCGAGAAGCGCGAGCGCACCTACTGGTCGCGCGAGACGCCGGTCGGCTACATCACCGACCTGGGCTTCGTGATGGGCGTGATGATCGGCATGGTCTTCATCTACTACGCCCAGTATCAGATCATCCGCTTCTACCTGCCCGAATATGCCATCCTGAAGAGCCTGGGCTACGACTGGTGGTTCTTCCTGTTCATGATCGCCCAGATCGGTGCAGCCATCATCACGCCCGCCTTCCTCGTGGCCTTCACGCTCGGGCGCTTCGTCTATGGCGTCACGGAGGCGGCCATGCATCTCGGCATGTCCATGGGCCTGCGCGAGATGGTCGTGGCCCTGGTCGCCTGCCTCATCATGACCCTGGTCTCCAGCCTGTTTGCCATCCGGCGCCTGTGGCGGGTCGACCCGATCATGCTGTTCGAATGACCGCGATGGCAGACACCCAGGGGTTCGGGCCGCCTGTCGTCGAGGCTGTCGACGTTCATCACCACTACGGCGAGGGGCCGCAGCGGGTGGACGTGCTGTTCGATATCAACATGCAGGTCCGCGAGGGCGAGCTGGTGATCGTGACCGGCCCATCGGGCTCGGGCAAGACGACGTTGCTCACCATCCTCGGGACCATGCGCAAGCCCTCCGAGGGCAAGCTGCGGCTGCTGGGTACCGATATCGTCGGCCTGGGCGGTTCCGATCTCGACGTGTTGCGCAATCGCATCCGTTTCCTGTTCCAGAAGCGCAATCTCCTGTCATCGTTGACGGCGCTGCAGAACGTAATCGCCGGCGTCTCCACGACGCCCTTCGCGGATCCGGCCTGGGACGAACCGCGGGCGCGGCATCTGCTCGGCATGCTCGGGCTCGGTGACAAGGCATCGGCCTGGCCGGATGAATTGTCGGGCGGCCAGCAGCAGCGCGTCGCGATCGCCCGCACCATGATCGGACTGCCCGATCTCATCATCGCCGACGAGCCGACCTCGGCGCTGGACCGCGTCTCGGGCAGGCTGGTGGTCGACCAGCTCAAGGATTTGTCGATGCGCGCCAAGTGCGCTGTGGTGCTGTCTACCCACGACGAACGCATCTTCGACGTCGCCTCGCGCCGCCTCCATATCGAGGACGGCCGCTGCTTCGAAGTCCCCATTCACTATCACTGAGAGCGGCGGCCCGGCATGCTGCTGTTCCTGATCGATCTTCTCGTCTTCCTGTGTCTCGCCGCACAGTTCGCGATCGCGGGCTACTTCCTCTACCTCGTCTACTGGCTGTTCGAGCTGCCGCGCGACACGGGGGCACGTCCGTCGTTGCCGGCCGATCTGCCGCGCGTCCTGGTGCAGGTGCCGGTCTACAACGAGCCGCTGGTGGTCGAACGCTCCATGGCCGCCATGGGCGCGCTCGACTGGCCGCGCGACCGGCTCACCATCCAGCTCCTCGATGACAGCAACGACATAACCTCGGACATCGCCGCGCACGCCGTCGCGCGCTTGCGCCGCGACGGCATAGACGCGCATCACGTCCGCCGCAACGACCGCGGCGGCTTCAAGGCTGGTGCGCTGGCAGCAGGCCTCGCCCTCGATGATGCGCCCTATGTCGCGGTGTTCGACGCCGATTT
>Ga0182739_1001091_pt1 | contig 29895 bp, 27 predicted proteins | sample eDN5th30CBELigBY_FD_128873 | JGI IMG/M metagenome (GOLD analysis project Ga0182739, IMG submission 128873) | Enriched backyard soil microbial communities from Emeryville, California, USA - eDNA 5th pass 30_C BE-Lig BY (version 2) (version 2) | ecosystem: Environmental > Terrestrial > Soil >... | reverse complement strand
GGCAGCGAGACCTCGACCGGCTCGGCGCCGGCGGCCTCGAGCATCTCCATGCCCTTCGACCACAGCGCGACGATCTCCTCGGAGGTGCCGTCGACGCGGTACTCTCTCGGGATGCCGACCTTCATGCCCTTGATGTCCGGATTGCGCGCCGCGGCGGCGAAGTCCGGCACCGGCAGCGGCGCCGAGGTCGAATCCTTCGGGTCGTGGCCCGACATGGCCTGCAGCAGCAGCGCCGTGTCCTCGACCGTCCGCGCGAACGGGCCTGGCTGGTCGAGCGAGCTTGCGAAGGCCACGACGCCCCAGCGCGAGCAACGGCCGTAGGTCGGCTTCAGGCCGACAATGCCGCAGAAGGCCGCCGGCTGGCGGATCGAGCCGCCGGTGTCCGTCCCCGTGCTGCCCGGCACCATGTAGGCAGCGACGGCCGCCGCCGAGCCGCCCGACGAGCCGCCCGGCACCAGCTTGCGGTTGTCGCCCTTGCGCTTCCACGGATTTTCGACGCCGCCGAAATGGCTGGTCATGTTCGAGGAGCCCATCGCGAATTCGTCGAGGTTGGTCTTGCCGACCATCACCGCGCCCGACTTCCAAAGGTTCGCCGTCACCGTGCTCTCATACTGAGGCACGAAACCCTTGAGGATGTTGGACGCTGCAGTCGTTTGCACGCCCTCGGTGCAGAACAGGTCCTTGATCGCGAGCGGCACGCCCTCGAGCAGGCCCGCCTCGCCCTTGGCCCGGCGGGCGTCGGAGGCCTTGGCCATCTCGCGGGCCTTGTCTGGCGTCTCGGTGATGAAGGCGTTGAGCGCGCGATGCTCGTCGAGCTTCGCGAGGTGCGCATCGGCCACCTCGACGGCGCTCGCTTCCTTCTGGGCCAGCGTCGAGGTGAGCTGGGCGATCGTGAGATCGGTAAGAGCGGCCATCGTCTACTCCAGCACCTTCGGAACGGTGAAGAAGCCACCGGCATTCTTGTCCGACGGATCGATGAAGACCGCGCCACCCGGCGCATTGGCCAGCACCTTGGCCGCGATGCCGCCGTCGGTGACCTTGTCCGCGCGCATGGGTAGCGTGACGTCGGAGACGGACGACATCGGCTCGACATTGTTGGTATCGACTTCGTTCAACTGCTCGATCCAGGCAAAAATGCCCGAAAGCTCGCCGGCCAGCGGCGCCAGCTCCTCCTCAGGAACCTTCAGACGGGCCAGTCGCGCGATCCGCGCCACGGTCTCCTTGTCGAGCGACATCACAGCACTCCAAAACGCCCAGAAACAAAGCAATATTCGCGGTTGGTAGCCGGTTTGCCCTTCGCGGGCAACCGAACCGTCGGGGCCGCATCAGGCGCGGCGGGCCGCCACTTCCTCGATCGCCGCCCGCACCTCGGGCTTGCGCGACAGCAGCTGGTCGAAGTCCTTCTTGTAGAGGACCAGCAGGTGGCAATAACCGTTGGCGACCACGTCGGCATTACGCGGCTGGGAACTCAGGAGCCCCATCTCGCCGAAGAAGTCGCCTTCCTTCAGCGTGATCTGCAGTCCCCGCACATGGACGGTAACCTCGCCCGCGGCGACGAAGTACATGGCATCGGACGGCCCGCCGACCCGGATGATCTTCTCCCCTGGAAAGGCGACGAGCGCACGCAGCCGCCGGCCGACCTGAACGATGGTCTCCCGGTCGAGCGCCGCGAACAGCGACACGCGGCCGATCATGGCCTGCAATTCGAGGCCGAGGTCCAGCGCCGGACGCTGGCTCACCGCACTGCGCCGCTCGGCGAGCTTGTCCCGGAGGTCGTTGTAGACCTCACGGCTGATGATGCCCTCGTGCAGCCGGCGAACATACTCCTCTGCCTCGAAGCGGATCGCAGCGCGTTCGAGCTGACGCTGCTGCACCGATTCCGAATAGCCCGGATACTGCAGCGAGAGTGCCTTGAGCGCGCCCTCCACACCCGACTGGCGGGCGGCGATCAGGGCCGCGAGGCGCTTCTCGGCGTCGCGTTCCAGCAGGTCGGCGATGGAATTCGCGTTGAACACGGCGAGTTCGCCCAATACACTGAGCGACACCATCAGGATCTCGAACCGGTCGGCCAGACGATCCGTCAGCACGCGCTCCAGCCCGAACCGACGGTGGAGCCAGAGGGCAATGCGGAAGCCGTAATTCGGCTTGGATATCTCCTCCAGCCACTCCTCGTAGCCCTGCACGCCCTTGTCACGCACCGTGTCGATCAGGCGGTCGGCATTCGCCGCCAGGATCGCCACCATGCGGCGCGACAGGATCTGCTGCTGGAACAGCTCGAGATAGAGTTCCTTTTCCCGGGTGCAGAGCGTCACCAGGCCAATCTTGACCCTCTCCTCCAGGTCGAGCGCCAGGTCGGGTGGCACCGGTTCCACGGCCGGGTCGCCTGCCGAGGCGGGATCGACGGCAAAGCCGTCCGTCCGCTCGTTGTGCTGACGGATGATGTCCTTGAGATGCCTGTCGACGTTGATGCGCGAGAGTGCGAGGACCCGATCGCGAAGCGCCAGTTCGAGGCGGCTGAGCTTGTCCAGCCCGAACGTGTGCATCACGAGGCCGAGGGTCGTTGCGTTCACGAACAGGGTGAACAGCACGAACAGGACGGCCGAGATGGCAATGAAGTCCCGGGTCTCCTCGGGGAGCTGCTGGTGGCCGGCCGCGACCATGGCCAGGACGATCGTCACCGCGCCGCGCAAGCCTCCCCAGACCAGGATCGTCTTGTAGCGGCGGTTGACCGGCTGCACGAGCTTGAGGGTCTCGAGGATCGGAAACATGCCGAACACGACGAGCGCGCGGGCCGAGAAGGCGCCCACGGCGACGGCCATAACCCCCCAGATGTAGAGCCAGTTGATCTTGAGCAGCACGTCGGCCGCGATCATCGAGGCCAACACGAAGATGAGACAGTTGGCCCAGAACTCGAGTTGGGCCCAGACCTGGCGCAACGCCGTCCATTGCCGGGGGTGAAGATGTGTCGGACCGTAGGCCGCCACGGTGAGCGCAGCCATCACCACCGAAACGACGCCGGAAACGTGGATGTAGCGATCCGCCACGATGAAGCTGAGATAGGTCAGGCTCAACGTGACCGAGGCGATTGCGGCATCGGAATCACCCAGTCGCGGCAGGATCATCATGGCCACTCGGGCCATGGCGAAACCCAGCATGAGGCCGCCGACGAACTCGCGCAGGAAAACGCCGACGGCCGATGTGGCATCGGCCGGCATGGCGGAATCGCCCGAGGCCCGCGCGACCAGGATGCCCATGAACAGGCCGAAGGCCGCGATGGCCACGGCGTCGTTCAACAGCGACTCGCCTTCCGCGAGAATCGACAGTCTCTTGGGAGCGCCGACGTCGCGGAAGATGCCGATGACCGCCGCCGGATCTGTCGTCGAGACGACAGCGCCGAGCAGGAGGCAGACCACGATATCGATGCCGGTCGCAAAATGAACCACCCCCGCCACGCAGGCGATGCAGACGAGCACCGCGACCACCGCCAGCAGGAGCACGGCGTGGATCTCGTCCATCAGGCGCCGGACGTCGATCGTGAGGCCGGCCGTGAACAATAGCGGCGGCAGGAAGAGAGGAAGGAAGACCTCGGTGCCGACCTCGAGCTTGTCGAGGCCTACGAAGGCGTCGGTCAGGACCCCAAGGTTTATGCCGCGGCTTATGATCCACGAACCGAGAAAGCCCATGCCCATGCCGGCAATGGCCAGCAGCACCGTGTGTGGCAGTCGAAAGCGTTCGGCGAGCGGCACCAGCAGACTGACGACGGTGAGGACGATCGAGATCGCGAGAATGGCGTAGAGAGTATCTGTCACCTTGTCCGAACACCTTTCCATCGGGGCCGTGTCGACCCGCTCCGCTTCACGCCTTATAACCTCGTCAATGGCCCGCTTGGCAGTCCTGATTCACGGTATGTGGGGAACATCCGCGGTGTGGCATCATTGGCGGCCGTTCCTGGAGGGACGTGGCTGGCATACGATTGCACACTCGCTCCGTCACCATGATGTACCGCCGGACGCGCCGCCGGAAGCACTTGGCGAAACGAGCCTCCTCGATTATGTCGCCGATCTGGAGCGGACGATCGTCGCTTTGCCGGAAAAGCCCGTGGTCATCGGCCACTCGATGGGCGGATTGCTGGCGCTCCTCCTGTGCGCCAAGGGTCTCGCCCGGGCTGGCGTCCTGCTCACCCCTGCCCCGCCCGCGAGCGTCCTTGCGATCAGGCCGTCCAATCTACTGGCCTTCGCCCGGATCCAGGCGCGCTGGGGTTGGTGGCGGAAACCGCACAGGGCAACCCTCGGCGAAGCACTTTCCTACACTTTTAATACGGCGGATCGCGCGATGGGTGTGAAAGAGCATTCGGCATTCGTCCACGAATCGGGACGGGCTTTGCTGGAGATCGCCCTGCCCTGGTTCGACCGGGCGAAGGCGGCGACCGTCGATCCGCGGTGCGTGACCGTCCCCCTGCTCTTCGTCGCCGCTGAACGGGACAGGCTGGTGCCGCCTGACGTGGTGCGGCGAACCGCAAAGCGGTTCGACCATGTTTCCGACTATGTCGAGTTTGACGGCCAGGGACACGGGGTCCTCGGTCAACCGGGCTGGGAGCGTGCTGCCGAGCATGCCGAGGCCTGGCTTACAGGCAAGGTGCTTTGAGAATGCCGCTCGTTGACTTGCCCGAACTCAAAGCACTGCTCGTCCGCGACGGCCGGTTGATGGCGCTCGATCTCGGCACCAAGACGATCGGTATCGCGACGTCAGACGTGATGCGAATGCTCGCGACCCCTCTCACCACCCTGAAGCGCACGAAGCTGGCGGCGGATCTCGCCACCCTCGGCGAACTCGCGCGCAAACACGAGGCCGCGGCGCTTGTGGTCGGTCTCCCGCTCAACATGGACGGCACCGAAGGTCCGCGCTGCCAGTCAGTGCGTCAATTCGTGACGAACATCCAGAACCACGGCGCACCATCACTTGCCGCCCTGCCGATCGTCTTCCAGGACGAGAGGCTCAGCACCGCCGCGGTGACACGCGGCATGATCGACGACTACGACATGACACGCTCCAAGCGCGCCGAACGTGTTGATGCGGCAGCAGCGGCCTGGATCCTCGAAAGTCTGATCGCGCGATTGCGCTGACATTGATCAAACAAACTGCGATCGCCACAATATTGCAGCAAAAATCTTTGCATGATCAGGGCAGGCTTAATGTAGGCAATCATATTGCACTGCTCGCTCTTCGCGCGTACTTCATTCGTGACTTACGCAATGACAGAGGGCTGGTAAGCATGAAGATAAAGTCGATGGCCTTTGATGATTTGGTCGTGATGCGTGCGCAGATTGATGCAGAGATCGAAACACGCATCTCAAAGCAGCGCATGAAGTTGATAGAGGCCATTTCCGAAATTCGTGGAACGGTCCCAGGCAAGAACGGCGTTGAGCGCCGGGGCAAGACGCATCCGCTCAAAGGAAGAGAGCTTGCGCCGCTTTATCGCAATCCGAAGAACGCCGCCGAAACCTGGGCTGGTCGCGGCAATCGGCCGAGATGGCTCACGGCCGCACTCAAGAGCGGTAAGAAGCTGGAGTCATTTCTCATCAAACAAAAGTGAAACCCAGCCATCGCTTCCCGGCGCCGGCCCCTTAAGGACAAAGCGACGCTGGAACCGAACGCGATGGTGGCTCGGCGTCGAGCGAGCGGAGAAACGCCACGAGATCCGCGCTCTGCTGCTGCGCCAAGCCGAGTGGCCGCACCAGCGGGGTGCCGTCGCTGTGGAGTCGATCGGGACTTACCTCCGAATAGTGCCTCACGACGTCTTCGAGCGTCGCGAGGCTGCCATTGTGCATATAGGAGCCGGCTCGACCTACCTGGCGCAGGCCGGGCACACGGAACTCTCCGAAATTGGAATGTTGCCGCTTTACATGCCGTACACGGCGGGTGCTGCTGCCGGTTGCATCGTCATTGTACTTGCCGAGCAGGTTGAACGGACTGACTGACAGGCGCTGCAACCCGCCGAGGCGACCGGGATCGACTTCTCCCGGTCTGACGAAGAACGGGATGCCGATGTCACCGAACTCGCCGCTCGTGAAGCGCGGTCCGAGATGGCAGAGATTGCAATTGGCGTCGCCGATGAACAGTCGGAGACCGCGTTGCGCCGCCAGCGGATAGCGCGACGCGCGATCCCCATCGCCGTCCACCAGAGCATCGCGGAATTCATCGAACGGTGTGCGCGGGCTCACCAGTGTCGCCTGGAAAGCCGCCAGCGCCTTGGCGGCATCGACCAGCAATCGCTCGTCGTCGGGACCGGGCTTGCTGCCGAAGGCTCTTTCATAGCCACACGCAAGTGCAGCATCGCCGCGCAACAGCTCGGCGACCCGCGTCGGACCGCCGTTCATTTCCCTCGGGTCGAGCAAGGGCCGGATGGTCTGGGCCCACAGGGAATCGCCTGCGCCATCCCAGCCGAACCAGTGGAGATAGCCGATGTTCCACAGCGAGGGCGTGCGACGGTCGAGCTCGACCGTTCCCCGCGCCCTGGCGAGACCGTCGCTCCACTCGCGACCGGCTTGATGGCAGGAGGCACAGCTCATGCGTCCGTCACCCGACAGGCGCGGCTCGTCGAACAGGTGCTCGCCCAGCGCGATCCCGGCGGGCGTGCCCGATACCCGGTTCGAGGGATCGCGCGCCGTCGGTGGTGGCCACGGGCCGTGCTGCCCGATCGCCCTGATCTCGTCGGGCGACCAGTCGAGCAGCTGCTGCGCCTGAACGCCGATCGTGCCTGCCGCGAGCACCGGCGCCATGAGCAGCACCAGCAGCGCCCGCACGATCACTTGAGGATGATGTCGTGCGTCAGGCGCTCGCTATCCTCGCCCCCTCGCACGTCGAAGGTGATCTCCCAGCGGCCGGGCATATGAAACACGAGCCCCTCGGCCCTGAAGCGGCCATCCCCCCTGTCCACGATGCTGGCGCGGTAGTTCATGCCATGTCGATGCTCGGGCATGTTGGCATCCACGGCCAGCAACTCGGCGGAATCGCCGCTCCGGGTGCACACATTGACGATCAGCGCGAACGGCTCGCCCACTTCGATGCGCAGCGGATCGGGCCGGAAAGCCATCAGATACTGACCGGAAAAGACGACCCAACCGGTGCCACGGCCGAGATCGAGCGGACAATCTCCCAAGGCCGGCGTCGCCAGAAAAACTCCCAGCAAAGCCGCGACGAATCTCACGGGCCGCTTCCGAACAACCGGTCGCCATTCTCGTATGCGATCTTGCGCGCGACGGCGGGAGGCAGGTCCGAGAGCCACTGCCGCGACCAGCGCGCATTCTCGACCACATAGTGCCAGCGCTCCGGCGTGAAGGTATCGCTGCCCAGCACGAAGCGGTCGGGAAACTCGATGAACAGTTCGCGCCAGCCGGGCACCACCTTGCCGTTGGAGACGTGCGCCGACAGGAAGGCGAGATCGCACCACAGGGTCGGATAGCGGCGCAGCATCTCCCCCACCTTCTCCGGACGCTCGAAGCCCGAATGCGCCCACAGGACCTTGGCGTTCGGGTCCTGCCGGAAATGCCGCGTCACGGCATCCGCATCCGAATGCGAATGAAGGTAGAGCCCGTACTGTTTCGCGAGCTCCACCACCCGGCGCACATTGGGCAGGTCGGCATCGGCGCCATAGATGTGGAACTCGCCGATCGCCCTGTACTGGCGCTTCGACAGCAGGTCCTCGAGATACGGGATCAGGGTGGGGTCCCTGGCCCAGGTCGAGATCTCGCCGCGCGAACGATAGGGCCGCAGCTCCGGCACGATCATGTCCGGCGCCACCTCCTGCAGCATCTTGGTGCCTTCGTTGTTCGAGCTCGACACCATGGCGCGCTTGATGCCCGCCTTCTTCAGGATCTCGACCACTTCCCGGGGTGGTACGACCGACCAGGCGTCGTGGCTGTAGTGCATATGCGCGTCGAAGATCGGCAGCTCGTCGGCCTGCGCGGTCGACAGGCCAGCGGAAACGAGAAGAAGGACCAGGGCAAGGAGGCGCATCGTCGTTCCTTCAGCGGCCGGCCTTCGGCTGGCAGGCATAATTGAAGCTAATCGAGATGCGTTCGCCGGAGAAGTGCGCCGGCGGCACCTCATGGCGCAGCCAGCTTTCGAACAGCACCAGATCGCCACCATGCGCCGCAATGCTCACGAAGGCGCGATAGGCCGCCGGCGCATCGACGCGCCGCGGCGGCGCCGCCATCTGGTAGCCGAGCCGGGGATCTTCGAACTTGATCGCCCCCGCGCCCTTCGGCACCGACACGTAATAGGTGCCGCTGACGAACGAGGTCGGATGGATATGCATGGAGTGGACGGTGCCGGCCGGCATGAGGTTGGCCCAGCAATCCGTCATCGCGAGTGTCCGCCCGGAAAGATCGTAGTGGAGGTCGCGCGCGAAGCTCTTCACATGCGGGTCGATACGACGGCGCAGCCGGTCGAACAGCGAGGAGACGAGGTGCAGACGGTCGAGTGAGCCATAGGAGGTATAGCCGCCGAGATAGTGCCGTGCCGACCACCGCTGCCCCGCCGCGTCCGACGCCGCCAGTGACTGGCACTCGTCGGCGAGATCCTGGTTGAAACGCGGCCAGCGCCGGTCGACCAGCGACTCGCGATAGACCAGGGTCGGGAAAAGGGCGCGGCTCGTCATGCCGCGATTATCGATGATGCGGCCATCGCGTGCTATGTTTTCCGCATGCTGACCGATCCTCAAATCGAGACCTACCGCCGCGACGGCTATCTCGTGATCCCTCGCCTGATCGAGGGAGAGCAGCTCGCCGAACTGCGCGCGCTCACCGACCGGCTGGTCGCGGAGGCGCGCGGTGTCTCGACCAACGACGAACTCTACGATCTGGAGCCCAGCCACAGCGCCACCATGCCGAGGGTGCGCCGTTTGAAGCCCGCGCTCTTCAAGCGTCACGCTTTCTTCGGCGCGCTCGCGCGAGACCCCAGGATCACGTCCCTCCTCGCGCAGCTCATCGGTCCGTCGATCCGCCTGCACGGCGGCAAACTCAACATGAAGTCGGCGGGCTATGGCTCGCCGGTCGAATGGCACCAGGACTGGGCGTTCTATCCGCACAGCAACGACGACGTGCTGGCGACCGGCATCTATCTCGACGATTGTGACGAGGCCAACGGGCCGCTGATGGTTGTCCCGGGCAGCCATCGCGGCCCGGTCCACGACCATCACGCCAATGGCCGCTTCTGCGGCGCATTCGATCCGCAGGCGGCCGGCGTCGATGTCACGAAGGCCATCCCACTGATGGGCCCGGCCGGTTCGATGACCATCCATCATGCGCGGCTGGTCCATGGTTCGGCGCTCAACCGCTCCAATCGCCAGCGCCGCCTCCTGCTACACGAATATGCGGCTGCCAATGCCTGGCCCCTGATGGGCGTCGCCGACTTCGACGAGTTCAACAGCCGCATGGTGCTGGGCGAGCCCACGATCGAGCCGCGCGTGCGCCCCGCCCCGGTGCGCATGCCCCTGCCAGCAGCCGATCACCAGGGCTCGATCTACGAGAACCAGCGCGGTTCGGGTCGCCGGTTCTTTGCCACCTACGAGGAGCAGCCCGCCCTTGCCGGCTAGGATCACCCGCTCATGATCACCCGGCGGCACGCACTGGCCGCCTCCGGCCTGCTGCTCGCCACGACGCGTGCGCACGCTCAACCCGTTCAATGGACCGACTGGCTCGGCACCTACGCGGGCAGTGCCCGCTTCTACCGCTCGATCCCGCTGGAGGATATCTTCCCGCCACCCGCGTCGCCGCGGGAGGAATTCGGCGACGCCACACCCTTTGCGGTTGAATTCGCTGTCCGCCGCGTCGACGACAGGCCCGCCGTGTGGCTTCGTATCGATGGCGGGCCGATGCAGACGGACGAGGTGGGCGAGACGATGTTCTTCGGCCCGTTGACGAACGGCGTGGCCTTGCTGCGTTCGGCCGATGCGCGCGCCCTGCCGCGTTCGGCGAGTCTGACGGTGCGGCCGAACCAGCTCGGGACGGAGGCTTTGTTCACCCACGCCGACGACAGCTTCTGGCGGCGGTATTTCACGGCCACCTTCACGTCGGGCGGCGCCGACGTGATTCTCTGGGTGTTCGACGCCACCGGAACCCGCGCCCGAACCTGGCGCGGCACCACCGTGCGTCGCGCTTGAGGCTCAGTCCGGTCGCGGTCCGACATAGGTCGACTGAGGCCGGATCAGGCGCCCGCCCTTCTCCTGCTCGAAAATGTGTGCGCACCAGCCCGCTGCGCGACCGACCGCGAACAAGGCGGTGAACGCACTGCGCGGCATATCGAGCGCTTCCAGCAGAAGTGCCGTGTAGTATTCGACATTGGTGTCGAGCCGCTGCTTCGGCTTGTGCTTGCGCAGCGAGGCGATGGCGCTGCGCTCGACCTCGACCGCGAAGGCCAGGCGGCCTGCCGTCTGCGGCAGCGCCGCCACCGCGTTCTTCAACACATCGGCCCGCGGATCGCGCTTCTTGTAGACGCGATGGCCGAAGCCCATCAGGCGCGTGCCCTTGGAGAAGGCATCGTCGAGCCACGCTTCGGCGCGGTCGGGCGATCCGATCTCGTCGAACATGTCGAGCACCGGCCCCGGCGCGCCCCCATGCAGCGGACCCTTCAGGGCGCAGAGCGCCGCCAGCACCGACGAGATCAGCCCCGCTCGCGTCGAGGCGACGACCCTTGCCGTGAAGGTCGAGGCGTTGAAGCCGTGATCGGTCACCGTCGCGAGATAGGTATCGAGACCCTTTTCGAAGGCCTCGTCGGCGCGGCTGCCCCGGATCATGCGCAGGAGATCCTGCGCCGTCGTGAGCGTCGGATCGGGCACCAGGGCCGGCTTGGAGTCGGCTGTCCGAAGCAATGCCGCGAGGAAGACCGGCAGCGCGCCGCAGACGAGATAATGGTGCGGTATCGGATTCGAATCGGCCAGCATGCCGAGGCCGACCCGCAGCCCCTCCACCGGGTTCAGGCCGGCGGCTGCCGTGAGCAGCTTCGGGACATCCGCGAAGGCGCGCACGCGTGCCGCCGCCATCCCCGCCCGCACCGCCGCCTCGTCTCCGCCGCCCACGGCGAAGCCTGCCCAGAGCAGCGCGGCGACGCCCTCGAAGCCGCGCGTCCGAACGAGGTCCTCGATCGCCTGCCCGCGGACGATCAGCCGACCGGCCTCCCCGTCCACCTCGCTCATCACCGTATCGGCCACGATCACACCGTCGAGCCCGCTGTCCACCCGTGTCTGCAGCATCGCAAATCCCCTTGCTGTTCGGGCCCAACATTCGATCGAGGCAATGTATTGTCAATATTGACTGACTTAATACATACTAAGACATGGCAATCGAATGGCTCACCTCCAGGGAAGCGGCGCAGCGTCTGGGCGTTTCGGCGGCGACCCTTTACGCCTATGTCAGCCGCGGCCTGCTGCGCTCGGAAGGCACGAACGGCCAGCGTGAGCGGCGCTACAGGGCCGACGACGTCGCCCAGCTCAAACGTCGCCGCGACGTCGGGCGCAAGGCGGAGTCGATCGCCGCCAATGCGCTCGACTTCGGCACGCCCGTGCTGGAATCCTCCCTGACGCTGATCGAGAACGGCCGCCTCTTCTATCGTGGCCAGGACGCGGCGCGGCTGGCGCGCAACAACTCGCTCGAACAGGTCGCCCAGTTGCTGTGGGACTGCGACGACCGGCCTTTCGCCGCCCGCAACCTGCCACCCCTGTCGGCCGCACTCCGAAGTGCCTGGCAGGCCGCGTCGGCCCTGCCACCTGTCGATGCCTGCCTCGTCCTCCTCCCTGCCGCGTCGCGCTGGGATCATCCGAGCTGGGTCGAGGATCGCACCGCCATGCTGGAGACCGGCGTGCGCATCCTGCGGCTGCTGGCGGCGGCTGTAGCTGGCCAGCCTCTGTCCGATCGCCCCGTCCACGAGCAGGTCGCTGCGGCGTGGAACGTCTCGACCGAGCACGCGCCGCTGATCCGGGCCGCGCTCGTCCTGTCGGCCGATCACGAGTTCAACGCCTCCGCCTTCGCCGCGCGAGTCGTCGCCTCGACGGGCGCCAACCTCTATGCCTCGACGATGGCAGGCCTGGTGGCGATCAACGGTCCGCGTCACGGTGGCCTGACGCGCCGCGTGGCGGGTCTTCTTGCCGATCTTGCGGAAGTGCCCGACATCGACGCCGAGATCGCACGCCGGGTGAGCGAGCGTGTCTACATCCCTGGCTTCGGTCACCGGCTCTATCCGGACGGCGACGTCCGGGCCGTCGCCCTCTTCGTCATGATGCAGGAGCTCGTCCCCGGCTCCGCAGAACTGGCCTTCGCCGAACGCGTGGCAACCGCCGTCGAGCAGCAGATCGATCGCAAGCCGAACGTCGACTTCGCGACGGTCACACTGGCCCGCGTCCTCGGTCTGCCGAAGGAGTCGGCGCTGGCCCTGTTCCTTCTTGGACGCACCGTCGGTTGGATCGCGCACGCCATCGAGCAAGCCGCACACGGTGCGCTTATAAGGCCTCGTGCGCGCTATACGGGGCCGCGCCCGACCGCCTGATTTCGGCCTCGTCGGTTATCCACCAAAACGCTTCCTTGCGAGCGCCGTGCGTGCGTGCTTAACGTCGCGCTTTAGTGACAAACAATCGCGCGGGCGTGCCGAGGTTGCCCCACCTTCTCGGCATCGAAGGTCTTTCGCCTGAAACGATTTCGGGCTTGCTTGACCTATCTGAAACCTACATCGACCAGAACAGGTCCGTGGACAAGCGGCGCGACAGGCTCGCCGGCCGCACGATCATGAACCTGTTCTTCGAGAATTCGACGCGCACGCGGACGAGTTTCGAGGTCGCCGCCAAGCGGCTCGGCGCCGACGTCATCAACATGGATGTCGCCACCTCCTCCGTGCGCAAGGGCGAGACCCTGCTCGACACGGCGATGACGCTGAACGCCATGCGGCCCGACGCCATCGTCGTGCGCCACCACGAATCCGGCGCCGTCAATCTCCTGTCGCAGAAGGTCAACTGCGCTGTCATCAACGCCGGCGACGGCCAGCACGAGCATCCCACACAAGCGCTGCTCGACGCGCTCACCATCCGACGACGACGCGGCAGCCTCGAAGGTCTTCTCGTGGCGATCTGCGGCGACATCATGCACAGCCGGGTGGCCCGCTCGAACATCCACCTTCTGCAGATCATGGGTGCCCGCGTTCGGGTCGTTGGTCCGCCGACCCTGATGCCGACCGACGTCGAGAAAATGGGCGTCGAGGTGCATTACAGCATGAAAACCGGCCTCAAGGACGTCGACATCGTCATGATGCTGCGCCTGCAGACAGAGCGGATGCAGGGCTCGTTCGTCCCCTCGATCAGCGAATACTTCCATTTCTTCGGCCTCGACCGCGCCAAGCTGCAATATGCCAAGCCCGATGCGCTGATCATGCACCCCGGCCCGATGAACCGCGGCGTCGAAATCGACTCGGAAGTCGCCGACGATCTCGACCGCAGCGTCATCCACGAGCAGGTCGAGATGGGCGTGACCGTTCGCATGGCCTGTCTCGATGCCCTGATCGGCGGACAGCGCAACCAGTTCGGAGCCGTCGCGTGAGCGGAAAGATTGACAAGACCGCGCCGCCGCATGCCGGCTCGACCGCCTACATCAACGCCCGCATCGTCGATCCGACCGGAAACACCGAGTATCTCGGTGCGGTCCTGATCAGCGACGGCAAGATCGCCGACTTCGGTCCCAACCTCTTCGCCTCCGGCGCACCTTACGGCATCCAGTCGGTCGACTGCCGCGGGCACTATCTCGCGCCCGGCCTCGTCGACACGCGCGTGCACACGGGCGAGCCCGGCGAGGAGCACAAGGAGACTCTGGAAAGCGCTGGCACCGCGGCGGCGGTGGGCGGCATCACCTCGATGGTGCTGCTGCCCGACACCGAGCCGCCGTTTGACGACGCCTCGCTGATCGAGTTCGTGGCGCGCCGTGCCCGCCAGGTGAAGCTCGCCAACATGTACGCCTACGGCGCGCTGACCGTGGGCCTCGAAGGCAAGGAACTCGCCGAGATCGGCCTGCTCGCCGAGGCCGGCGCCGTGGCGTTCACCGATGCAGATCATGCCGTTGCCAATGCCCAGGTCATGCGACGGGCGCTCTATTACGCCAAGACCTTCGATGCGCTGATCGTCCACCTGCCGCAGGAGCCTGCGCTGTCGGGCGGCACCATGACCAGCGGCGCGATGGCGACGCGCCTGGGCCTGTCGGGCAGCCCGCCGCTCGCGGAGGTGATGATGGTCGAGCGCGACATCCGGCTGGCCGAGATGACCGGCGGTCGCATGCACCTCACCAAGATCTCAACGGCGGAGTCGGTCGAGGTGATCGCCGCCGCAAAGGCGCGCGGCCTCAAGATCACCTGCGATACCGCCGCACCCTACTTCGCACTGAACGACCTCGCGGTCGGCGACTATCGCACCTTCGGCAAGCTGGTGCCGCCGCTGCGGGCCGAGAAGGACCGGCTCGCCATCGTGGAAGGGCTGAAGGACGGCACGATCGACGCGATCGTCTCCGATCACCGGCCGCAGGACCAGGACAGCAAGCGCGTGCCCTTCGCCCAGGCGGAACCGGGTGGCATCGGGCTTGAGACCCTGCTGCCGATCTCGCTCGAACTGGTCCACGCCGGCCATCTCACCCTGCCGCGGCTGTTCCAGCTCCTCTCGTCCAAACCGGCGTCGTTGTTCGGCCTGCCCGCCGGCAGGCTCGCCAAGGGGGCGCCGGCGGATCTGGTCCTGTTCGAGGCGGACTACGCCTGGAAAATCGATCGCGACGATCTCTGGAGCAAGACCAAGAACTCGCCGTTCGACGAGCGCCCGGTGCAGGGCCGGGTCCTGGCGACGATCGTCGGCGGGCGGACTATTTACCGCGACGACAGCTTCACGACGGCGGCCGCTTTCGCCTGACGGCCGCCTTCAATCGGCCATTTGGTCTGATATGGTCGTTTCGTCTTTCAAACGGGGAACCGATGATGCTTCGGCACTCACTTCTTCTCGGCGTCGCCTCTGTCGCGCTCGCCGGCACGGCACAGGCCCAGCAGCGCGGCGGGTCGCGTGACGACCTTCTGGATGCGTTGACACGCCATATCCAGATCTGCAGCGAGATGACCGAAACCCAGGCGCGGCTGTCCTGCTACGACCGCCTGCAAACCCAGGTCGGCGGCGTGCAGGCTCCGGCCTCCGCGCCTGCGGCGGCCCCCGTCCCGACGCCGACGCCGCTGCAGGCGACCCCGACACCCCTTTCGCCGATGCCGAGCACCGGCTCCTCGATCAGCGGCGCGCCGCTGTCACCGCAGCCCCTGGCCGTGCCTGGTGGCGGCACGGCGACGCTTGGCAGTCCCCAGCCGCTCGGCGCGCCGCCATCCACCGGGCCGGCGCCCTACGATCCCAACGCGGCGTTCGATCCCAGCCGGTCGACCTACCGGCCCCCGGAGGCGATGGGTCCGAAGCCCCAGCCTCAGGCCCGACGCAGCGGACCGCGGCCTGTGCCGAATTTCGCGACGCCTCAGCCGCTGGTCACCATCGGCGCCAACAACCTGACCTACGGGCCGTCGCGCTACTGGCAGGTCACGATCGTGCTGAAATCCAACATCCAGCGCGCGGTCGAAACCCAGGCGGTCTGCACCTTCATGAACGGCAGTCGCGCACTGGAGGACGCCTATTACGGCCCGGTGTTGATCCAGCCCGGCGAACAGATCTCAACGGAACTGATCGGACCGCCGACCACGGCCTATGTCGACTCGACGAACTGCAGGCTGCTCAGCCCGTAGGACGCGGCGATGATTTCGACCCTGATCCTGATGGCCGGCCCTTTCCTGATGGGCTACCTGATGGGCTCGATCCCCTTCGGACTGCTGCTGACGCGCGCGGCCGGGCTGGGCGACATCCGCAACGTCGGCTCCGGCAATATCGGCGCGACCAACGTGCTCCGAACCGGGCGCAAGGGCCTGGCCGCCGCCACCCTGCTCTTCGATGCCCTGAAGGGCGTCGCGGCCGTGCTGATCGCCGACCAGGTGGGGCAGCTTCCCGCGGTTGGCGCCGCTGCGGGCGCCGTGCTGGGTCACATGTTCCCGGTCTGGCTGGGCTTCAAGGGCGGCAAGGGCGTCGCGACGACGCTCGGAGTCATGTGGGGCCTTTCGTGGCCGGTCGGCGCCATCGCCTGCGCCGCCTGGCTAGTGCTGGCCGCCGCCTTCCGCTACTCCTCGCTGGCCGCTCTGCTCAGCGTGGTGGTCGCCGCGATCGCTGCCTGGTTCCTGACCGATCCGCGCGCGGCGATGCTGCTCACCCTGCTGGTACCGCTCGTGTGGGCGCGACACCACGAGAACATCGCGCGCCTCCTCAATGGCACGGAGTCCAAGATCGGCCAGGGCAAGAAGAAGGCCGCCTGATCACTTCCGTGCGGCCTTGCCCTCGTAGCGCTTCGTCCACTCCGCGAGAATGCGCGCCCGGTTTTCCGACGCCCAGGCGAAGTCGTTCCTGATCATCGATTCGGCGACGCCGGCAGGATAGTCGGGAATCGTGCTGGCGATACCCGCGATCGCGACCTGGCTGACGAACGACGCATAAAGCTCGTTGGCGCGCCGGCTGGCCGCGAAGTCCATGAGCCGGCGGGCGGCCTCCGGCTTCTTCGTGCCACGCAGGATGGCGGCCGCATCCATGTCCCAGCCACCGCCCTCCTTCATCATCAGGCCTTCGATCGGCGCCCCCTTCTGACGGGCGCTGGCCGCTGCGAGTTCATAGGAGATGCCCACGGGGAACTCGCCCGACGCCGCCTGCCGGCAGGGCCGCGTGCCCGAATGTTCGTAGACGGCGATGTTTTCATTGAGCCTGTCCATGAAGTCCCACGCCTTGGCCTCGCCGAACATCTGGATCCAGGCCGAGACGTGGAAGTACCCCGTCCCCGAGGACGCCGGATGGGGCATGGTGAGCTTGCCCTTGAAACGTGGGTCCAGCAGATCGAACCAGGATTGCGGCCTCGGCAGCGAGAGCTTCCCTGCCTCGATGGTGTTGAAGCAGACGGCGGCCACCCACGCTTCCATCCCGACCCAGGCAGGCGGAGTGGAGGGATCGCGAAAGGCGGGTTTGATGGCAGCAAGATTCTTCGGCGCATAGGGTTCGAGCAGGCCGCGCCGGTCCAGCAGCAGCATCGAGGTGACCGCCAGTCCCCAGATCGCGTCGCCGCGCTGCTGCCCTTGCTCGGCCAGGATCTTCGCCGTGACCACGCCCGTGGAATCACGGTTCCACTGGATCTCGATATCGGGATTCTCCGCCTCGAACGTCTTCTTGAAATCGTTGAGGTTCTCGATCTCGAGGGTCGAATAGACATCGAGGCGCGTGCGGTCCTGCGCCGTCGCCGCCGAAGCCGCCAGCACGCCCAGTATCGCCGCCCACCATCTCGTCATCGTCCGTTCCCTCGAAGCTCCCGGCGCCACATGGCTCATATATCCATCCGGCCGGTGCAGGTCGCCGCCATTCCTGTCATAGCAGCGGCGCATGAGCGTTTCCCCGTCCCGCAGCCTGCCCTGGGCCTTGATCGGCGCCGCCTGCCTGGGGTCGTTCGCCGCGACGTCGAGCGGGACCACGCGGGCGCCGTTCCTTCTGGAAATGTCGCATGACCTCGGCGTCGCGATGCCGCTCGTCGCCAACCTCGTTTCCCTGACGGCGACGGCCTGGGGCCTCACCTCGGCGCTGGGCGGCTGGATGTCCGACGTCGTCGGTCGGCGGTCGATTCTGATTGCTGCACCCTTTGCGCTTGCCCTCACTCTGGTCGCGCAGGCTGCCGCCGGTTCGTTCTTCTGGGTCGCCGTATGGGCCGCCGCGGGGGGCGGCTGCGCCGGCGCCTTCACCGGGGTCGTCTTCGCCGAGGTCTCCGCGCGAGTGCCCGACAGTCAGCGCGGCCGCGCCCTGGGATGGGTCATGAGCGGCCAGTCGCTGACCCTCGTCGTCGGAATCCCCATGGCGGCGGCCGTCGGCGCCGTCATCGGCTGGCGCGGCTGGCTTCTCTGCGTCGCCGGCCTCTCGGTGGCCGCTGTGCTGAGCCTGGTTCTCACCCTGGGACGCGGCGGCGCCGGTCATACGCGCGGCGCGGCAAAACGGCCTTCGATGCGCTCGGCCCTGTCGCCGCGCGTCCTGAGCCTGCTCGGCACCGGAGTGGCGGAGCGCATCTGCTACGGGCTCGCCGTCGTCTACTTCGCCACCTTCATGCAGGTCACCTATCACATGACCCTGCTGGAACTTGCGCTGCCCCTCGTCGTGTTCGCGCTGGGCAATGTCGCGGGCACCGTGTTGGGAGGCCAGCTCGCCGACCGGCTGCGCGACCGATTGCTCACCTTCGCCGTCGCCATGGCGCTGTCCGGTATCGCGGCGCTGCTTCTCTTCACCTGGCATCCCGGCCCGTTCGTCTCGGTCACCGTGGGCTTCTTCTATGTGCTGCTCAATGCGCTCGGACGGCCCTCGTACATGGCGTCCCTCGCCTCGGTCCCGGAGGATGTCCGGGGCACCGTGCTCGGCCTCAACGGCACCTCGGCCAGCGTGGGCTGGATCGGCGCGGCCGCCCTGGGCGCCGTCATGATCGGATGGAGCGGCTTCGAAGGCTTCGGCCCGCTCATTGCCCTGCTGGCGCTGCTCGGCGCGGCGGGCGCCCTGCTCAGCCGGCGCAGCCGCTCCTGACCGGTCGATTTCTACTATCGGTTGTTTTACACTCGAATACCACTCGCATAAGGTCGACCGCATGTTCGACGGTTCTGCCCCTAGCGACATCGCCTCGGCTGAACGCCGGGCCCGGCTCAGGCTGGCGCGCAGCGCGCGGGTGGGGCCCATCACCTTTCACGAGGCGCTGGTGCATTTCGGATCGGCCCGCGCGGCCTGCGCGACCCTGGCGACGGTATCGGAGGCCACGACCGAACGCGAAGAGCAGGCGCTCGCGGCGCTGGGAGGGCGCTTCCTCGTGATCGGCGACGCCCTCTATCCGGCGGCGCTGGCAGCTCTGCCCGACGCGCCGCCGGTCCTGTCGATGCTCGGCGATCCCGCCCTGCTGGGCCGTCCGACCCTGGCGATCGTGGGTGCCCGCGAGGCCTCACTGGCGGGACGACGCTTCGCCGCCGACCTCTCTGCCGCCCTGGGTGCCGCGGGCTTCGTCGTCGCCTCCGGTCTTGCCCGAGGCATCGATGCGGCCGCCCAAGAGGCGGCGCTCGACACCGGCACGGTCGCCGTCCTGGCCTGCGGCGTGGATCAGGTCTACCCGCCGCAGAACGCGGCCCTCCAGGAGGCCATCGGCGCACGCGGCCTGATCCTGAGCGAGGCGGGGCTGGGCGCCCCGCCCGTCGCACGCGCTTTCCCCCGGCGCAACCGCATCGTGAGCGGACTCTCGGCCGGCATCGTAGTCATCGAGGCAGCGGCACGGTCGGGCTCTCTGATCACCGCCCAGCGCGCCGCAGAACAAGGCCGCGAAGTATTCGTGGTGCCGGGCTCGCCCATGGATCCGCGATATGCCGGATCGAACAGCCTGATAAAAGATGGGGCCATTCTGGTCCGCGACGCCAACGATATTCTGAGCGTCCTGGGTCGCCCCGCGACTGACCGGCAACCCGTTGAAAAAACAGCTCGAATCTCGGATGACACAGATACCGCACGCGTCGTGCAGGAACTGGGCGCCGTCCCCACTGCGGTTGACGAACTGGTACGCCGGTGCCAAGTGTCCGCCGCCTTCGTAGCGGAGGTTCTCATGGCTCTCGAGCTGGAGGGCCGCTTGGAGAGGCACCGGGGAAACCGTGTATCTCTGATATAAATCAGAGGTTTAGCTCCGGTCTTTGTTGTCGAACCTGGAGCATTTTCCGGCGATGGACGTACTGGTCGTCGAGTCCCCGGCCAAGGCTAAGACCATTGGGAAATACCTTGGCCCCGGCTACACCGTGCTGGCCTCGTACGGTCATGTCCGCGATCTCCCCCCCAAGGACGGTTCGGTCCGGCCCGAGGAAGACTTCGCCATGGACTGGGAGGTCGATGCCCAGTCACAGAAACGCATCGATGCGATCGCCCAGGCCGTCAGCAAGGGCGGCAAGCTCTACCTCGCCACCGACCCGGATCGCGAAGGCGAAGCCATCTCCTGGCATGTGCTCGACATCCTGCAGCACAAGAAGGTGCTGGCCGGCGTCGACGTCAAACGCGTCACCTTCAACGCCATCACCAAGAAGTCGGTGCTCGACGCGGTGGCCAATCCGCGCGATCTCGACCAGCCGCTGATCGACGCCTATCTGGCGCGCCGCGCACTCGACTATCTCGTGGGCTTCACCCTCTCTCCCGTCCTGTGGCGCAAGCTTCCGGGCAGCCGCTCGGCCGGCCGCGTCCAGTCGGTGGCGCTGCGCCTGATCTGCGAGCGTGAATCGGAGATCGAGGTCTTCAAGACCCGCGAATACTGGACGGTCGATGCCTATTTCGGCACCGCCAAGAAGCAGGTGCTGAAGGCCCGCCTCACCCATCTCGACGGCCGCAAGCTCGACAAGTTCGATCTCAACACCAAGGAGCGCGCCGAGCAGGCCAAGCACGAGATCGAGCGCCGCGCCTTCGCCGTCGCTTCGGTCGACCGCCGCCAGGTCCGGCGCAACCCGCCGCCGCCCTTCATCACCTCGACCCTGCAGCAGGAAGCCTCGCGCAAGCTGGGTCTCGGAGCGGCGACCGCCATGCGCATCGCCCAGCGCCTGTACGAGGGCGTCGACATCGGCGGCGAAACGGTCGGCCTCATCACCTACATGCGTACTGATGGCGTGCAGCTCGCACCGGAGGCGATCGGGCAGACCCGGCGCCTGATCGAGACCAAGTACGGCGCCGACTACGTGCCGGCGAGCCCGCGTGTCTACACGTCCAAGGCCAAGAACGCCCAGGAAGCGCACGAAGCGGTCCGTCCAACCGACCTCTTCCGGACGCCGCAGGACGTCGCCGCCTATCTCGACAAGGACCAGCTCGGCCTCTACGAGCTGATCTGGAAGCGCACCGTCGCCAGCCAGATGGAAAGCGCCGTGCTGGACCAGGTGACGGTCGACATCGCCAGCGGCGACAAGACCGTCCAGCTTCGCGCCACCGGCTCGGTCGTGAAATTCAACGGCTTCCTCACGCTCTACGACGAGGGCCAGGACGACAAGAGCGACGACGAAGAGACCGGCGCCATCCTGCCCGACGTTGCCGAAAACGAGGCGATGGACCGGCGCGAGGTCGTGCCGGAGCAGCATTTCACCGAGCCGCCGCCGCGCTATTCGGAAGCCAGCCTGGTCAAGAAGCTCGAGGAACTCGGCATCGGCCGTCCCTCGACCTACGCCAGCATCATCGAGGTGCTGCAGCGTCGCAACTACGTGCGCATCGACCGCAAGCGCTTCATCCCGGAGGATCGCGGCCGTATCGTCACGGCGTTCCTGCAGACCTACTTCCCGCGCTACGTCGAATACGGCTTCACCGCCCACCTCGAGGAAGAGCTCGACGATATTTCCAGCGGCAAGATCGACTGGCACGAAGTGCTGCGCGAGTTCTGGAAGGCTTTCTCCGCCGCGGTCGGCGAGACCAAGGACCTGCGCGTCAGTGCGGTGCTCGACAAACTCGACGAGGAGCTCGGCCCCCACTTCTTCCCGGCCAACGACAATGGCGGCAAGAACCCGCGCGACTGCCCCTCATGCGCCAACGGCCGCCTCGGCCTCAAGCTCGGCAAGTTCGGCGCCTTCATCGGCTGTTCCAACTATCCGGAATGCCGCTTCACGCGGAAGCTCGGCATCGTCGATGCCGACGCCGATGCGGCCAGCGGCGAGAATCTTGACGGCCCCAAGATCCTCGGGATCGATCCGGTCACGGGAAAGCAGGTCACCCTGCGCAAGGGTCCCTACGGCCTCTACGTCCAGCTGGGCGAGCCGGAGGGCAAGGAGAAACCCAAGCGCCAGTCGCTGCTGCGTGACATGACACCGGGCGACCTCACTCTGGAGAAGGCGCTGGCGCTGCTGTCCCTGCCGCGCGAACTCGGGCCGCATCCCGAGGACGGCGAGGTCATCCTTGCGGGCGTTGGCCGCTTCGGCCCCTATGTGAAGCACGGGCCGAAATACAAATCCGTCCCATCCGACGAGAGCGTGCTCGACATCGGCATGAACCGCGCCGTGGCGCTGCTGGCCGAAGCCAAGACTCCGCGCGGTCGGGCCGCGGTCAAGCCGATCCGCAGCATCGGCAACCATCCGTCCGACGAGGCGCCGGTCGAACTCTACGACGGCCGCTACGGGCCCTATGTGAAGCACGGCAGCATCAACGCCACGGTGCCACGCGACGTGAAGCCGGAGGAACTGACCCTCGACCAGGCGGTCGCCCTGCTGGCCGAACGCGCCGCAAAGGGCGGCGGCAAGAAACCCAAGGCTGCCCGGACGAAGAAAGCGGCCTCCGGGACTGCCAACGACGCCGGCGCCAAACCCAAGGCAAAGAAGGCGGCGGCAAAGAAGAAGCCCGCCGCGAAGAAGAAGAAGGCGGGCAAGGCGAAGGACACGGACGACGCCCCGCCCCGCACCGGTACCGATGGTTAAGGGCAAGGTCCCGACCCGCGACGAACTGCTGGCCTTCATCCGCGACAGCGAGACGCCTGTCGGCAAGCGCGAGATCGCCCGCGCCTACGGGCTGAAGGGCGATCAGCGCATCGAACTCAAGGAACTGCTGCGCGACCTGCGCGACACGGGCGAGATCGCGCCGGACCGCGCCAAGACCTTCCGTCACCCCGAGTCGCTGAGCGACATGGTCGTGCTCGAGATCGTCTCGGTCGACGACGACGGCCATCTGCTCGCCGTGCCGCGGCGGCACGACGACGACAAGGACGGTCCGCCGCCGCGCATCGAGGTCACCGCACCGGCCTCGCGCAACGTGCCGGCCCCGGCGGTCGGCGACCGCGTGCTGGCCAGCATGAAGCGCCGCGGCAAGAACACCTACGAGGCGAAGGTCGTCCGCCGGCTGGGCAGCGGGCCGAAGAAGATCCTCGGGCTCTACGAAGAACCGCCCGGCCGCAACGGGCTCGGCCTCGTCACGCCGACTGATCGCAAGCTGCGCCGCGAGTTCGACGTGCGCCCCAGCGACAAGAACGGCGCGCTGCCCGGCGATATCGTCTGGATCGAGGAGATCGGAGGCGCTCTCGCGCGGCGCGCGCGCATCGTCGAGCGCATCGGGCCGATGAGCGACCCGCGCACCGTCAGCCTGATCTCGATCGCCACCAACGACATCCCCGTCGATTTTCCCGAAGCGGCGATTGAGGAAGCCGACAGGGCCAAGGCCGCGCCGATGGGCCACCGCCTCGACCTGCGCGACGTGCCGCTGGTCACGATCGACGGCGAGGATGCCCGCGACTTCGACGATGCCGTCTTCGCCGAGCCCGATCCCGATCATCCTGGTGGCTGGCGCCTCCTCGTCGCGATCGCCGACGTCGCCTGGTACGTGCGCCACGACCGGCCGCTCGACCGCGCCGCCTACCGGCGCGGCACCTCGGTCTACTTCCCCGATCGCGTCGTGCCGATGCTGCCCGAGCAGCTCTCCAATCACTGGTGCTCGCTGGTGCCGCACGAGGACCGGCCGGTGCTGGTGGCCGAGATGTGGATCGACGCCGAAGGCCATCTGAAGCGTCACAAATTCCACCGCGCGATGATGCGCTCGGCCGCGCGCCTCACCTACAACCGGGTGCAGCGCGCCATGAACGGCACGCCGGACGCTGAGATCGAGCCCTTGATGGACGAGGTGGTGCGGCCGCTCTACGGCGCCTATCGCGTCCTGCTGGCGGCGCGCGAAGCCCGCGGCGCCCTCGACCTCGACCTGCCGGAACGGCAGGTGACGCTGGGCAAGGACGGCCATATCGCCACGATCGGCGTGCGCGAGCGTCTCGACAGCCATAAGCTGATCGAGGAATTCATGGTGCTGGCCAACGTGGCAGCGGCGCAGGCCCTCGAGCAGCGCCAGATGCCCTGCCTTTATCGCGTCCACGACCAGCCCGACCTCGCCAAGCTCGAGGCCTTGCGCGAGTTCCTCGGCACGCTCGGCATCAAGGTCCCGACCGGCCAGCGGCTCCGCCCGGCCGACCTCAACCGGGTCCTGCACGAGGTCGCCGACAAGCCGGTTTCCCAGCTCGTCAGCCAGACGGTCCTGCGCAGCCAGAGCCAGGCAGTCTACAGTCCGGACAATCTCGGCCATTTCGGCCTCGCCCTCGCCCGCTATGCCCACTTCACCTCGCCGATCCGGCGTTTCCCCGACCTGATCGTACACCGGGCGCTGATCGCCGCCTACGGGCTGGGCGACGGCGGCCTCTCCTCCGAGGACAGGGGCCGCTTCACCGAGTTCGGCGAGCATCTGTCGATGTGCGAGCGTCGCGCCGTCGCCGCCGAGCGCGGCGCCATGGACCGCTACGTCGCCGCGTTCATGGCCGGCCATGTCGGTGCGGTCTTCCCCGGCAGGGTCAACGGCGTGACCCGCTTCGGCCTGTTCGCCACGCTCGAAGGCACCGGCGCCGACGGGCTCATCCCCATCCGCTCGCTGGGCCAGGAATTCTTCCGCCACGACGAGGGACGGCAGGTCCTGATCGGCGAACGGACCGGCGAGACCTTCGGCCTCGGCGATCGGCTGCAGTTGAAGCTGATCGAGGCAGATCTGGCCACCGGCGGCCTGCTGTTCGAGATCGTCGACGTGATCGAACGGGTCGAACGGCAGCCGGCGCCGCGTCATTCGCGCCCCGCCTACGGCAAGGAGCGCACGGGGCCGCCGCGGCGTCCGGTCGCGCGTCGCGGCCCGCCACGGGACAAAGGGTCACGCCGACGCAAGTAGCCGTGGAGCGCATCCTGTTCACCATGGATGACGAACACGCTCCGGTTGATTTCTGGACCGCCCTCATGAGGGGCTGGCGCGGCCGTTGCCCGCGGTGCAACCAAGGCCGCCTGTTCAGCAGCTACCTCAAGATGAAGAGCCATTGCGAGGTCTGCGACCTGCCGCTCGAACCCTATCGTGCCGACGACGCGCCGGCCTATTTCACCATTTTCGTGGTGGGGCATATCGTCGTGCCGCTGGTCCTCCTGGTGGAGCGCTGGGGAACCGAACCGCCTCTCTGGGTCCACGCGCTCCTGTGGCTCCCGCTGTCGGTCGTGCTCGCGCTTTTTTTGCTGCCGCGCATCAAGGGCGCCGTAATTGCGCTGCTTTGGGTCCAGAAGATGGGGGCACCCAAGGCTGCGGCGACCGGAAGCCTCGATCGCTCGGCCTGATGGGCGTGGCCGCCCGCCGACGGCCTGTGCTATTGTGCTGCCGCCGGATATGGATGTGTCTCGATACCCTTTTCTGCGCTTGATGCTGCCGCGCGCGGCCCTGTCGCTGTTGGCGGCGTGTCTCGTCGTGTCCTGCGCCACCGCGCCGGACTCGCCGGCTGCCGAAGCCGACGCTCGGCCGCCTGCCGCCGCTGCCGATGCCGGCATCGAACGGGTCGTTCTTCAGGCCTACCGGGCAATCGGCGACCGCCATCTCTACGAACCGAATTTCCGCAACCTGTCGGTCGAGGCATACCGGGGCTTCGCCAGCAGCGATTCCACTCTGGTCCTGGAGGCCAGCGACAGCAGCCTGACCGTGAAGCGCGATGGCAAGGAGGTCGTGAGCCGGCCCGCTCCCGCCGACACGACCGACGGCCGCGCCTGGGGCAGCACGCTCACCGAATTGATGGCCGGCTCGATCGAGGCTTCACCCGCTCTGCAGCAAGTCGACCGCCAAGTGCTCATCCGCCAGGCGATGACGGCCACCACCAAGCAGCTCGACCGCAACAGCCGCTACGCGGACCCCGACGAGGCCAAGGACAACCGCTTCCAGCGCGACGGCGGCGGCGGCATCGGCATCACCGTCGAGCGCACCGACGAGAAGAAGATCCTGATCCGCGCCGTCCAGGAGGGTTCTCCAGCCGCCAAGGGGGGTGTCCAGATCGGCGACCAGATCCTGGCGATCGACTCCGAGTCCATGATCGACCGGCCCCTGTCCGATGTCGTGGCGAAGCTGCGCGGCGCGGTCGGTGCCCCCGTGAACATGACCGTGCTCCGCCCCTCTCAGGGCGCCGAACTGACCCTGGCGATGAAGCGCGGCCGCATCGTTCCGACCACGGTGGTCTACGAACGCCGCGGCGACGTGGCCCTGATCCACCTGACGGGTTTCAACACGGCCACGACCGACAATCTCCGCGCCGCCCTCGACAAGGCCAAGGCCGAGATCGGCAAGGATCTCGCCGGCCTCATCATCGACATGCGCTCCAACCGCGGCGGCCTGCTCGACCAGGCCCAGACGGTCTCGGAAGTGTTCATCGCCGACGGCACGATCTTTTCGACCAACGGTCGCCATCCCGACAGCAAGCGCACCTACCGCAGCTCCAATGGCCGCGCGGGCGGCACCCAGCTTCCGATCGTCGTGCTGATGAACGGCGGTTCGGCGTCGGCGGCCGAGATCGTGGCGGCGGCGCTGCAGGATCGCGGTCGCGCCGTCGTGATCGGCACCACCAGCTACGGCAAGGGCACCGTCCAGACCGTCGTCCGGCTGGCCAACGAGGGCGAACTGATCCTCACTTGGTCGCGCCTGCAGGCACCCTCGGGGTACACGTGGAACGAGCTCGGCGTGCTTCCCAATATCTGCACCTCCAAGGTGGGTGATGCGAACAAGCTGGGCGTCGCGTCGGTCGATTCGAACCACAACTCGCTGATCCGCTGGCACGCGCTGCGCAATCCGACGCCGCACGAAGTGTCCGACCTGCGCAAGATCTGCCCGCCGGGCGAAGCCGCCCCTGAGGCGGACATCGACCTCGCCATCCGGCTTCTGCGTGACCGGCCTCTTTATGCCCATGCCGTGCAGTCGGCGACCTTCCAGGCGGCCGCCCGGCCCTAGCCTTTTCCTGAGGCAGGGCGCTTGACACGGCGGCCCTGCCGACTACTTTGCGCGCCTCTGCGAATTCGCCCCCCAGGGCATAAGGACAATTGCCATGGCCAAGCCGACCTCGATCCTGATCAAGATGATTTCCAGCGCCGACACTGGCTTCTTCTACGTGACCAAGAAGAACCCGCGCACCAAGACGGAGAAGCTCGAACTCAAGAAGTACGACCCCGTCGCGCGCAAGCACGTCGTGTTCAAGGAATCGAAGATCAAGTAGCCTGTCGCTCTGCAGGCTCGACGACCAAGCCGCCCTTCCGGGCGGCTTTTTCGTGGGATAGTCTCCCGCGCAATCCAACGAGGAGGGAAAGAAATCATGAGCGCCCAGCTTTCGCGCGACGACTGGAAAGGCCGCATCGGCGGCCTCAGCTACCGGAACCAGGCCTTCATCGGCGGCAAGTTCGTAGCGTCGCTGACCGGCAAGACCTTCGATTGCGTGAACCCGGCGACGGGCCAGGTCCTGACCAAGGTCGCCGCCTGCGAGCAGGCCGACGTCGATGCCGCCGTGAAGGCCGCGCGCGCCGCCTTCGAGAAGGGCACCTGGGCCAACATGGCGCCGGCCCAGCGCAAGCGCATCATGCTGAAGCTCGCCGACCTCATGATGAAGAACCGCGAGGAGCTGGCCCTGCTCGAGACGCTCGACATGGGCAAGCCGATTGCCTTCTCGACCACCGTCGACGTCCCGGGTTCGGCCAACACCGTGCAGTGGTTCGGCGAAGCGATCGACAAGATCTACGACGAGGTCGCCCCGACCCCCGGCAACGTCATCGCCATGATCACCCGCGAAGCCGCCGGCGTGGTGGCCTGCGTCGTGCCGTGGAACTTCCCGCTGCTGATGGCCTGCTGGAAGATCTCGCCGGCGCTGGCCGCTGGCAACTCGGTCATCCTGAAGCCGGCCGAGCAGTCTCCCCTCACCGCGCTCCGTCTCGCCGAACTCGCGGCCGAGGCCGGCATTCCGGAGGGCGTGTTCAACGTGCTCCCCGGCTTCGGCGAGACCGCGGGCCAGGCGCTCGGCCGTCACATGGACGTCGACGTGCTGGCCTTCACCGGCTCGACGGAGGTCGGCAAGTACTTCCTCCGCTATTCCGGCGAATCCAACATGAAGCAGGTCTGGCTCGAGTGCGGCGGCAAGTCGCCGAACATCGTGCTGGCCGATGCGCCCAACCTCGACATCGCCGCCCGCCGCACCGCCTTCGGCATCTGGTTCAACCAGGGCGAGGTCTGCACCGCCGGCTCGCGCCTCATCGTCGAGGACAAGATCAAGGACGAGTTCCTCGCCAAGGTCATGGCCATCGGCCAGAAGATGATGCCGGGCGACCCGCTCGACCCGAAGACACAGATGGGCGCCATGGTCGACGAGACCCAGACCAAGCGCGTCATGGGCTACATCGACGCTGGCCAGAAGGAAGGCGCCACGCTCGCCATGGGCGGCAAGCAGGTGCACATCGACAATGCCGGCTCCTTCATCCAGCCGACCGTGTTCGACAACGTGGATAACACGATGAAGATCGCCCAGGAGGAGATCTTCGGGCCGGTCCTCTCGGTCATCCCGGTCAAGGATGCCGAGCAGGCCCTCTCCGTCGCCAACGACACGATCTACGGCCTCGCCTCGGCGATCTTCACCTCCGACATCAACAAGGCCTTCAAGTTTTCCAAGGCCCTGCGCGCCGGCTCGGTGTGGGTGAACACTTACGACGGCGGCGACATCACCACGCCGTTCGGCGGCTACAAGCAGTCGGGCAACGGTCGCGACAAGTCGCTGCACGCCTTCGACAAGTTTACGCAGATGAAGACGACCTGGATCCAGCTCGGCTGATCTGTCTCCGATCGGACACGTGCAAGGCGGCCCTCGGGCCGCCTTGTTTCGTTTGCGGTATCGGCCTGGCTCGAAACGTGCTTCTTGATGAGGTCAAGGGAGGCTTCATGACGTCACTGACGATCCGGCACGTCACGACCTACCGATACCGGCAGCCGGTTGCCTTCGGCGAACACCGCATGATGCTGCGGCCTCGCGACTCGCACGATCAGCGCGTGATCGAGGTTAGCCTCGATATCAACCCTGCTCCCTCCAGCCTGCGCTACGAGAAGGACGATTTCGGCAACCACGTCGCCATCGCCGAGTTCGCCGGTGTCGCCACCGAGCTGACCTTCGCGAGCGTCGTCAGCCTCGAACATTCACCCGCCGGTGTCGCTCATCCCGATCTCGACGATGCCGCCGCCATCTTTCCCGTCGACTACGCCGACGAGATGGCCGACCTCGCCCACTGCATCCATAGACGCGATAGCGGGTCCGACGACGCGGTCGCCCAGTGGGCTCGCCGGTTCCTGCCCGTGGACGGCCGGATCCCTGCCCTCGAACTCCTGAAGCGTCTCTGCAACGGCATCCATGAAGGCTTTCTCTACCGCCGCCGGGAGGCCAAGGGCGTGCAGGCGCCGCTCGAAACGCTCGAACTCGGCCACGGCAGCTGCCGCGACTTCGCGCTGCTGATGATCGATGCCGCGCGCTCGCTGGGCCTCGCGGCCCGCTTCGCCTCCGGCTATCTCGCCACCATGCCGAACGTGGCGCCGACGGAAGCGCATGGCGCGACGCATGCTTGGGCGCAAATCTACCTGCCCGGCACCGGATGGGTCGATTTCGATCCGACCAGCGGCAACGTCGGCAAGGCCAGTCTCGTTACGGTGGCGGTCGTGCGCGATCCCGAGCAGGCGTTACCGCTGCACGGCACCTTCGTCGGCTCCTGGGCCGACACTCTTGGCATGGAGGTCCACGTCAGCGTCACGCCCCAGCCGGCCGGGACGGCCTGATCGATCTTCGCCGATTGCTATTCTAGGGGCGTCCGGATGAAGATCCGCATTGGGTACGAGATCGTCTACGACTTCCCTCAGCCTACGCCGATGATCGCGATACTGGGCGTCCACCCGACACGGTCCGGCGACCTCAT